>Ga0068876_10002857_pt1 | contig 12612 bp, 9 predicted proteins | sample NOAtaG_6_FD_66442 | JGI IMG/M metagenome (GOLD analysis project Ga0068876, IMG submission 66442) | Freshwater lake microbial communities from Lake Erie, under a cyanobacterial bloom - NOAA_Erie_Diel5S_2200h metaG | ecosystem: Environmental > Aquatic > Freshwater > Lake | place: USA: Ohio, Lake... | reverse complement strand
GACGCTCGCCGGGGGTTTTGCTCCGCAAAATCTCGGCAATACACTCGTCGATCACTTCGATGCGGGTGAGGTCGGTCGGCTGGGACATACGCACCTCCTCGGCACGGGCACACCCCCCGCTCCGCCCCGCTCACGCAATCGTCACACCCTTATCCAAATACACATCCTGCACCGCGTGCAGCAACTTCACCCCCTCAACCATCGGCTTCTGGAACGCCTTCCGACCCGAGATCAAACCCATCCCACCCGCACGCTTGTTCACCACCGCCGTAGCCACGGCCTCCTCAAGGTCCCCCGCGCCCTTGCTCTCACCACCCGAATTAATCAACGGCACACGCCCCATGTAGTTGTTGAGCACCTGGTACCGGCACAGATCAATCGGATGCCCGCCGTGCCCCGCCTCGTCGCTGCCGCACAACTCCGTGTACACACGCTTGTCCCACTTGCCGTACGACGATCCACCCGAGTTCAACGCCGCGTAACCACCGTTGTTCGTCGGCAACTTCTGCTTGATGATGTCCGCCTTGATCGTCGCGCCAAGGTGGTTCGCCTGCCCCGTCAGGTCCGCACTAGAGTGGTAATCCGTGCTCTTGCCGTCGGCACCCTTGACCTTAAACGAGTTCGACCGCGTGTAGCACCACAGCACCGTAACCATGCCATACGAATGCGCCTGCTCGAACATGTCGCTGACATAGCGAATCTCCTCACGCGAGGTCTCGCTGCCGAAATAGACCGTCGCCCCCACCGCCAACGCGCCCATCTCGTAACACTGCTTGATGCTCCCGAAATAACTCTGCCTGAAAATGTTCGGGCTTGTCAGCATCTCGTTGTGGTTGAACTTGACCAAAAACGGTATCTTGTGCGCATACTTCCGCGCCACCGAGCCCAGCACCCCGATCGTGCTCGCCACCGCGTTGCAACCCCCATCGATCGCCAACTTCACTATGTTCTCCGGGTCAAAGTACGCCGGGTTCGGCGCAAAGCTCGCACCCGCCGAGTGCTCAATGCCCTGGTCCACCGGCAGGATCGACACATACCCCGTCCCCGCCAGCCGGCCCGTGTTCAAGATCGTCTGAAAGTTCCGCAGCACGGGCACCGGGCGGTCGCTCTGTGAAAACACACGCTCCACAAAGTCAGGCCCAGGCACATGCAAATGCTCCCGGCCAACCCTCGCGGCGTGCCCCAACAGCCCGTCGGCCGTCTTGCCCAAAACCGCACGCACGTTGATCGACAACGCACCGTGCCCATTGAGCCCCGCAGCCGGTGAAACCATAGCAGTCGCCATCAGAAACTCCTCTTCCCCAGGCACAACAGCCCGGCTAACCCATCCTAGCAGCGCGCATACCCAATAGCCCGCCCCCACCCGCTCAATCAATCTTCCCACGCCGGGCGATCTCAAAGTCGTACAACCCCCCCACCTGCTCGGCACTCTTGTTGTGCAAATCCCCAAACCGCGCGATCACACCCTTGGGCTCATCAGACGCGAGCGCCGCCAGCAAGTTGAACTTGTGCGCCAGCAGTTTCTTCAAGTCCGCCGTCGTGTTCCGCGCGTGCCCTGCCGGGAACATCACCAGCCCCGAATCGTGCTGGTTCCCCAACTCATCGGTGATCACCACGCTCGTCGGGATCCCCTCCGGATACTTCGCGTCATACTCCGCCCCGCCGTGCGTGAACTCGATCCGGTCGATCAACTGCCTCGTCGTGCTGTTGAAGATCGCCTGCTCGCTGTAGTCCTGGGGCGCAAGCATCAACGCCGCCCAGTCGGCCGTCTTGTGCTCAATCGCCTTGCGCAGCAGCGTCGCCAAGATATACACCATGCTGTGGTCAGCACTCTGCCGCGTGCGCGGGTCGCGCTTGGCCGGGTCCCCGATAATGTGATACGCCGGCTCATACGCCACCACCTTGATCTTCCTGATCCCCCGCCCACCCTTGTCCAGCAGCCCCGGGCTGCGCGCCAAAATATTCAGCAGTGCCTGGATCGCCCCCGCGCTCTGGTGCTCATACAGCCCAAGCTTAAAGTGCATCCCCATCACCGCGAACGCGCTGCCCGCCCGGCTCAGCACAAGGTCAAACGGGCTTTCACCCTTGTTCGCAGGCTTCTCGAACAAACAAAACACACCCTCGGCGTTACGGAAAATATCCTTGGGCCCCACAAAACCACGCATCGCACGCCGCATGCACACGATCGCCGCCTCCGTGCTGATCGCCGCCGACGCACCCTTGCTATCAGACAACTGCTTCCCATACCGGATCGCCCTAAACGGCACGTGGTGCGCCACAACCATCCCGATCGCGTGCTCAATCTGCTCGGCCGTCGCCCCGACCATCGCCCCATACGTCGCCGCGCTGGCAATCGCCCCGTGCAGCACGTGGTCGATCTTGTACGTCTTGAGGCTAAAAACCTCCGCCAGACGCCCGCGAATCTCATCGAGCAAAATCATCCCGCGCACCGCAAACGCCCCATCACGCCCCACCTGCTGCGCCGCCGCGACCGCCACCGGATAAAAGTCATTATGCCCAAACTCCCCGGCTGTGTGCCCGTACGCCGGGTTATACCCAAAGTTCGTCCCATTACTATCCCATTCCCGCACCGCGCTGCAGTTGGCCGCCACCGCCTTCTCAACAAACACCGGCTGCCTGCTACCAAACACCGGCACCCCACCCAGCCGCATATCTCCCACACCCCCGGGCGCGCACGCATACCCAAGCGCTTCCTCACGCAAAATCGTCGGCGCATTGGTCCCCAACGCCAACGCGGATAACCCGCACAGCACCGAATCCACAAAGAACAAGTTCGTACGCTCCACCACCGCCGCCCCCGGCCCGCCGCCCTCAGGCTTGGCCGGCAACCTCCCACCCTGCTCACCCATGAAATCCACCGCAAAACGCCCCAACCCCAACGCCTGGTTGGTATCACGAGCAAGCAAAACCTGTGTCCCCGGGTCGATCGTCAGTGCCATACGCCGTTCCTCCAAAAAAGTGGAAGACCGACGGTAGCATCCGCAAACCCCGCCGCCAAACCCGACTCAAAAACCCCGGCAAAACGCCCAAAAATCCCCGCACACTCACCCCGCCACAGGCGGCCACGCCGCCCCCGGGTCCGCCCGCATAAACAGCACCTCACCCTTGGTCAGACCCTGCCCGGGCACCAAAGCGTGCGGGCCGTGCCAGTCCGCAAGCTGCGACAGCGTAACACCCCCCGCCGGCACGCAGTTCCACGTCCGCTGCAACTGCCCCATCTTCACCGGCATCGCCGGCGTCAACAGCAACGTCGCCACACGCAGAGCCTCCGCACAGTGGTACAAAATCGCCCCAAGCCGATCCTTCAACCCCGGCTCCGCTTCCAACTTCTTCGCAATCTTAAACGGCTCCGTCGCGTTGATGTACGCATCCACCTTCCGCACCAGCGCGATCCCCTCGTTCGTCGCGCCCGCCAAGTCCATCTCGCCAAACTTGGCGATCGCGCTCCGCACCGCCGTCGCCGTCAACACCGGCCAGTCAAACTGCTCCAGACCCGCCAGCACACCCACGCCCCCATGCTCGGGCACGCGACCACCAAAGTACTTGTCGATCATGTTCCCAACCCGGCTCGTCGCATTCCCAATCCCATTGGCAAGCTCGGCGTTGTACGTCTCTATAAACCGCCCGTGCGAAAAGTCCGCATCGCTCACCCCCTGCGGACCCTGCGTGATCAAGTAATACCGCAACGCATCAGCACCGAACGCGCCCACATACTGCTGAATCACGTCGATATCAACAAAGTTCCCCAAAGACTTGCTCATCTTCCGACCCTCACGCACCCAATACGCGTGCGCATACACCGTCTTGGGCTGCCCCTGACCCAACGCCATCAGCATCGCCGGCCAGATCACCGCGTGGAACCACAAAATGTCCTTGGCCATCAGGTGCACCGCAGCAGGCCACAAGTGCCGCTTCCCCGCCGTGTCAACCGCCGTCAGATAGTTGCACAACGCCTCAATCCACACATACACCCGGTGGCTCGGGTCCCCAGGCATCAACACACCCCACGTGCTCTCCCCTGCCTTCAGCGCACGGCTCACCGGCACGTCCTGCAAACCATCCTTCAGCCGCCCGAGCACCTCGTTCCGCCTCGCCAACGGCAAAATAAACTCCTCGTGCCCAGCAATGTGCGCCGCTAAGGCGTCCTGATACTTGCTCAAGCGAAAAAAATAGTTCTTCTCCGTCCGCTTCTCCAACGACTTGCCCGTAACCGGGCTGACGTAATGGTGCTCCTTGGCAAGCGTCTCAGTCAAATACTCATCCTGCGACGGGTCATACCAACCGACGTAATCCCCCAAGTACACATCCCCCTGATCCAAAAGTTTCTTAATGTACCGCTGCGCCAACGCCTTGTGCTGCGGATCACTGGTGCGATAAAACACGTCCTGCGAAAACCCCAGCAGCGCAAACGCCCGTACAAACTCACCCGCGCACTGGTCCACCCACTGCTGCTCGGTCAGCCGGTTCTCAACCGCCTTGGCAATCACCTTGTCGGCGTGCTCGTCGGTCCCCGTCAAAAAGTACGTCTCAAGCCCCATCAAGCGCGCAAAACGCGCCGCCACATCCGCCACGCACGTGGTATAACAGTGCCCAATGTGCGGGCGGTCGTTGACGTAGTAGATCGGCGTCGTTACATAAAAGGTAGACATCCCCGCATGGTATGGGCCACGCTCCCCCGGCACGCCAATCATCCAACACCCCCAAGCAACCCCCCGAGCCCTCCATGACCACGACCCTCAGCGAAATGCCCCTCAACGCCCTCCTCCAAGCCACGGCCAGCAAATCCCCAACCCCAGGCGGCGGCGCAATCGCCGCCACCACCGGCGCGCTCGCCGCTGCTCTCGCAAACATGGTCGTCTCATACTCCCTCAACCGCAAAGACCTCTCAACCCACCAACACCCCCTCCAACAAGCCCAGCAACAACTCACCACCACCACCACCCACTTCCTAACCCTCGGCGACGAAGACGCCCACGCCTACGCCAACCTCAACACCCTCCAACGCCTCCCCCCCGACAACCCCCAACGCGCCAGCGACCTCCCCGCCGCCATCGAGCACGCCCTCAACGTCCCGATGCGCACACTCCACCTCAGCGTCACACTCGCAACCCTCTGCGCCAACCTCGCAAACATCACCAACAAGCACCTCGCCAGCGACCTGAAAATCGCCGCCGTCCTCGCCGAGGCCGCCGCCCGCGCAAGCCTCTGCAACGTGCTGGTAAACGCTCCCTTGCTCACCGACGAAACCCGCCGAGCATCTGTCATCAACGAAGCAGGAAAACTCGTAGCCGAAGCGAGGGCCATAGCGGCAACGATCGAGAATGCTGGGCAGGGGCAATAGGCAATCGGCAATGGGCAATCGGCGCGGTTGGTGAATACCGATCACCAATGTTTCCTCTGCAGAACCCCTTCCCCGAGGGGAGGGGCAGGGGTGGGGTTGGTCACTTCGTACGCACGACATTCAACGCTCACCCTCATCAATACGCCACCGCACACACCAACCGCGCCTATGGCCCATTGCCCATTCCCCATTGCCCATCCCCGCCCCCCGGCATCACCCCCGCCAACCTCCCCACACACCCCGCGATTATCCCCGCCGCACGCTCTAACTCCTCCCACGTCGTATCCCGGCTGATCGAAAACCGGATACTCCCGTGCGCCACCCTCGGCTCGATCCCCATCGCCAGCAGCACCGGGCTTGGCTCCAGCGAACCCGAGCTGCACGCCGCACCCGCCGAGGCCAGCACCCCACGCTCGCTCAGCGCCAACAGCAAAGCCTCCGCCTCCAGCCCCGCAAACGCAATGTTGCTCGTGTTCCACAACCTCGCCGAACCCGCCGAGTTCACCCGCACCCCAGGCGTTACCCCCCCCGTCAGCTCCACCACCCGCCGCTCAAAGGCATCACGCATCTCCCCCAGCCGCACACGCAACCCAAGCTCGGCCAAAAACTCCCGCGCCAGCCCCGCCGCCACACCCGCACCCACAATCCCCGGCACGTTCTCCGTACCACCACGCCGGCCCTGCTCCTGCGTCCCCATCAACACCGGCCGCAACTGCACACCCGCACGCTGCCACAGCACACCAACACCCTTGGGCCCATGAAACTTGTGCGGCGAAAACGTCAACAAATCCACCCCTGCCTGGGCCACATCCGTCGGCATCTTCCCCACCCACTGCGTCCCATCGCAGTGCAGCGTCGCGCCCGCCTCCCTGCACAACGCCGCGATCTCCCCGATCGGCTGGATCACACCCGTCTCGTTGTTCGCCCACTGCACGCTGACAATCGCCGCGCCGCTGATCATCTGCCGCGCCCCCTCCATCCGAACCCGCCCATCCCCATCCACCGCCAGCAGCCGACGCGTGCACGCGCCTTGCTTGACCAACTCCTCAACCAACCCACCCACCGCGCTGTGCTCAACACCCGTCGTTACCAACACCGGCACACCCCCTCCGCCGAGCGCCAGCCGCCCCACCGTCCCGCGGATCGCCAGGTCGATCGACTCTGTCCCCCCACTCGTAAACGTAACCTCCCTTGGCTTGGCCCCGATCAACCCCGCAACGCTCACGCGCGCCAACTCAACAAGCCGACGCGCCTCCTGCCCACCCCTGTGCACGCTCGAAGGGTTCTGCCACGCCTCCTGCATGCACCGCGCCATCGCCGCGACAACCTCCGGCGCCGGCCGCGTCGTCGCGTTGTTGTCCAGGTCGATCAAGCCCTGCTCGCCAAGTAGTTTCCCTGCTTCACCGGCGCTCCCGCGCAGGCTCGCCCTCGGCCTCGATCGCCGCCTCGTCCCGCACACGCAGCTTCACCTTCACCACCCGCGTCGGCTTGGCCTCCATGATCGTCAGGTGCATCCCCCGGTGCGTGAAGTGCTCCCCCGCCGACGGAATCCGCCCCAGCGTCGTCATCACAAACCCCCCCACCGTGTCATAATCCTCACTGGCCGGCAACTGCACACCCAGCGGCTCGATGAGTTCATTGACGTCATCGATCCGCGCCGCCGCGTCCAGTTCCGCCGTCCGCTCATCGAGTTTCACCACCGCGTCGGGCGCCTCGGGCGTCGGCGCCTCATACTCATCCTTGATATCCCCGAAGATTTCCTCGACGATGTCCTCGATCGTAACCAGCCCCGCCGTCCCCCCATACTCATCGGCCACCAGCGCGATGTGCACCTTCTTCTCCATCAACTCCCGCAGCAGGTCGCGGATCGTCTTGGTCTCGGGCACAAAGATCGCCGGCCGCAACAGGTCGCGCAGGTTAAACGGCGCACCCTTGACCTTCCCCTCACCACCCAGCCACATCATCAGGTCCTTGACGTAGAAAATCCCAACAACCGAATCCAGGCTCCCCTCATAGACCGGTATCCGCGAGTGCTTCACCTGCCGAACCGCACGGATCACCGCACCCAAATCACTCGTCAGCTCGATCGCCTCCACGTCCGTCCTGGGCGTCATGATCTGCGCGACATTCAACCCCCCAAACCGCATCACGCTCGCGAGCATCTCCGCCTCCTGCCCGTCCAACGCGCCCGACGCCTCCGCCTCCTCCACCACCGTCATCAACTCCTGCTCCACCTGCTCCTCGGCACCCTTGCGCTCCACACCCACCAGCCGGCGCACCACCTCATCGGCAAACCGCCCCACCACCGCCACGGGCCGGCTCAGCAGAAACACCCCACGGATAAACCCAGCCCGACCCACCAGCACCCGCGCCCCGGCGTGCTGCGCCACCGCGAGCGGCACCACACCCGTCGCCACCCACAGCAACACCCCCGTCGCCGTCAGCCCGATCAACGCATCGACCCACGTCGGCACCAACGCACCCGACCGCACATACGCCACATACACAACCGCGCACCACGCCGCACCCAGGTCAATAACGATCCGCACCAACCACAACGCCCGCGCATGCCCCACCCAGTCGGTCATCACCACCGACGCACGACGAACCAACGCAGCCTTCCCCACCTTCTCGGCCAGTTCCTCCACCGCCGCCCTCGGCACGATCGTCAACGCCAACAACAACGTGCTCACTAACGCCGACAAAATCGTCAGGCCAACACCAATCCACACCAGCCAAGGTGCCACGGCCATCATGCTCCACCCCCGCCCGATGGGCGGGCAAAGGTCATCCCCACCCCCATCGCCCGCAGCACCCGGTCCTCCTCCGCATGCATCCTCACATACCCCGCCTCGTCCTGGTCGTCGTGCCCAAGGCAGTGCAATATGCCGTGGATGATGTAGAGCAACAGTTCCTGCCGAGCCTCATGCCCACGCTGGGCACCCTCCCGCTTGGCCTGCTCAAAGCAGACCAACATATCAGCATGCACCCCCCCACCAGCCGGGTCGCTCCCCAAGTCAAACGTCAGCACGTCGGTCGTCTCGGCCACCCCCAACCACCGCCCGTGTGCCCCGGCCATCTCCACATCCCCAACCACCTTCACCGAAACACTCCCCCCCGCACCCAGCACGCCCAACGCCTCCGCCGTCCGACCCACCAACCACCCAACATCCGCCGCAGACAACACACCCCCAGGATCAAGCACCTCAACGCTCGAACCCCCCGCAGTCGGTAAATCAGGCAACGCCATCATCGCCAAAGGGTATCGCCCTCGCCCACCAAGCGTCGGCAAAGGCCCAACAATCCCCCCTCACCCCCACCCTCCACCTCAGCACTTCTGCCTATGATGAATCTCCCATATTCGCACTATGTTCGTAATCCAAAGAGGCGAATGGCACGAACTGATGGAAGAATGGGCAAGAAGACCCCCCACGAGTCGCTGCTTTTGGTTTTTTGTTTGTATTTTGATAGGTTATGGACCTCCAGACGCACGAGCCTGACGCGATGATCGAACCCCGTGCCGGGCTCCCGGCGGCCATGCAGACTCCCCCCATCAACCCCGCCCAGACCACCCAGGGCGAGGTCGGGCTTTCCGTGCGCGACTTCCTCACCGACGGCTCCCTCGCGCGCATGTGCGATGAACTCACACGCATGAGCGGCGTGCCCGTCTGGCTCCGCGATGCCGATGGCCAAGTCATCGTCCCAGGCGACGGGCAGGCCCGCTGGCGCAGCGTCGCCGAGACCCCAGGCCGGGCCCGCGCCTACGCGCTGGTCAACCGCCAGTACGCCGATGACGAAACACTCTTCATCGCACCCGTCCGCACCAGCATCGGCGACGTGGGCACCCTGGCCATGCCCGCCGACTGGGGCGCCGCCGACCCCACCGCCCGCCGGGCCCTCGAGCGCGCTGTAACCATCCTGGCATCCACCGCCGTCGAATACATCGAGGGCGCACTGCTCATGCGCCAACGCGTCGATTCACTCGACGCGCTCTTCCGACTCTCCTCCCTGCTCGTCAAGGCCGACGACCCCGACAAACTCCTGCTCGCCGCTCTCGACCTGGCCCTGGATGTACTCAAGATGGACGCCGGGAGCATCAGCGTCCTGGACGACCCGCAGACGCCCGGCAGCGAACCGGTGCTGCGCCACAAGGCAACCCGCGGGCTCTCACAGCAGTGGCTGGCCGAGAGCTCACCGCTCTCTATCGACGGGCAGCTCCGCCAAGCCGCACTCCGTGGCGAGGTCGTCGCGGTGGGGGACATCATCACCGACCCGCGCATTGCCGACGCCTCGCGCGCCCAGGCCGAGGGGATCGTCAGCCTCGTCAGCACGGGCCTGATCTTCGCCGGGCGCGCCTCGGGGTTGATCCGCCTCTACTCGCGCACGCCCAGGGAACTGACGGACAACCAAAAGAACCTCCTCCGCTCGATCGCCGACCACGCCGCCATGGCCCTAGCCCACGCCCGCCTGCGGCAGTTGCGCTCCCAGGACGAGAAGATGCGCCGCCAGCTCCGCCTGGCCGCGGACGTGCAAAGGCGCATGCTCCCGCGCACGCTCCCGGTCTTTGCACCCTTTGACATCGCGGCCAAGTATGTCCCGAGTTTCGACCTGGGCGGCGACTTCTACGACATCTTCGAGTCCGGCGGCAAGCTGGCGGTGGTTGTGGGCGACGTGGTGGGCAAGGGTGTCCCCGCCGCGCTGATCATGAGCTCGGTGCGCGCCAGCGTGCGTGCCTTTGCCGCCTCGGGCCACGCCCTCAACGAGGTGATCGCCTGCGTCAACGCCTCGGCCGTGCGCGACACACTCGAGAGCGAGTTCATCACGATGTGGTCGGGCCTGGTCTGCCCCGAGACGCTAACGGTTACCTACACCGCCGCCGGGCACGACCCGGCTCTGCTGTTCTCACTCCGCAACGGCCGTGCCGAGGTGCGCGAGCTGACGACCTACGACATGGCCCTGGCCATCGACCCGGCACAGCAGTACCACGTCGGGCGCGAGAAGCTCACCCCCGGCGACGTGCTGGTCGTCTACACCGACGGGCTGACCGATGCCGCAGACTTCGCCTCCAACCGCTTCACACGCACCCGTGTCATCGAGGCCGTCGCCCTGCTGATGCAAAACAAGCCCGACGCAACGGCCAGCGAGATCGTCGAGAAACTCATGTGGACCATCCGCCAGTTCGCCGGCGTCCGCGTGGCCAACGATGACATCACGCTGGTGGTCCTGCGGGTGAAGTAGCGACGAGTGCTCCGGGTAGATCGGCTCTCCGAGCCGATCATCCTGTGCCCCCCACCCCCGATCCCCGCACATTTGCGCCCATCCCCACGGCGGTGGTTTGCCGAGCTTTACAGGCGTCCAGTCGGCCGAGGATGCACAGGTATGCCCGACCCCTCGGCGGGGCGTGTGGGCCATCGTGGTGCAACTCCATATGTTTGCGCGCTAACTGCGCGCAACAACGCAGCGTTGCGCCGATTCTGGCACGCGGTTCGCGTTGCGTGGCGATACGAGAAAACTTATGTTTTGTCGATCGGGTGTCTAGGGCGGGCCAACCCCACCCCTGCCCCTCCCGCCAGAACGTTTTGGGGGAGGGGTTATGCATTGGACCTAAAACCTAACACCTAACCCCTAAAACCTCTTCGCCCTACAGCTTCAGATCCCCCAGCCCGCCGCCGAGGAACTCCATCCCCTTGCCGAAGCCGCCGGTGAGCGATTTGTTGCGGAACTTCTCGCGCTGCCGGCGGAGCTCGGGGGTTTCCTTCTGGATTTCTTTGAGCCGGTCCTGTGCCGCCTTGTCGCGTGCGGCACGCTTCTCGCTCATCACCGCCTCGCGGCTGCCCGGCGCGGGCGGTTCCTCGGCCTGGAGCACCTTGAGGCTCAGGCTGATCTTCCGAGTCGTCGGGTCGATCTTCAGCACCCGCGCAGTCACCACCTGATCAACCTTGAGGACCTCCTCGACCTTCCCGATCCGCTTACGGCTGACCTCGCTGATGTGCACCAGCCCGTCGACGCCCGGGGCGATCTGGATGAACGCGCCAAACTCGGCCACACGCACCACACGCCCCGTTACATCGGCACCCTCGGACACGTCGCTGACGGCCGTGGCGAAAGGGTCGGCGGCGAGCTGCTTCATCCCCAGGCTGATCTTGTTGTTCTCCAGGTCGGCCTTGAGCACTTGCACACGCACCGACTCGCCCGCCTTGACGTACTTCTCGACGTTCCGCTCGCTGGGCATCACGCGGTCGTAGGTCATGTCGCTGATGTGGCAAAGCCCGTCGATGCCCCCGATGTCGATAAACGCGCCAAAGGGCATGATCTTGCGGACGATGCCCTCAAGGACGGCGCCCTCTTGCAGGCTCTCCTTGAGTTTCGCGGCCTTCTCCTTGCGCTCCTGCGCGAGCATGTCGCGCCGGCTGAGCACGATGTTCCCCAGGCCCGTGCGCTCGACGCGCACGACGACGCACGGGAACTTCTCGCCGATGAAGACCGAAAGATCGGCGACGCGGTCAAGGCTCGCCTGGCTGGCGGGCATGAACGCGCGGTGCTCGCAGACCTCCAGCTCCAGGCCACCCTTGTTGACGCCCGTTACGCGCGCCTCGACGACCTGGCCGGGCTCGAGCAGCTCCCACTTGGCCTTGACGACCTGGCCTGGGCGCGAGCAGATAAAGAGGCTCTCGGCGGCCTCGAAGCGGTCGACGACCAGTTCAAGCTCGGCACCGACGACGGGGAGTTGGTCGTCGGGGTACTGCGTGCGCGGGACGACGCCGAGCTCTTTGGGGCCGAACTCGACGAAGATATCGCTGGGCCCGACGCTGACGACCTTGCCGGTGCGGTGCTCGCGTGCGGACTCGATCTTGCGTGGGCCGCGGATGCCCGAGGAGCGGACGCCGCCGATGGGCTTGACCTCGCGTTTGCCGCGGGGCATCTCCTGTGCCGCGGCGTCTTTCATCATCGCCTCGATCTCGGCGTCGAGGGTCGGATCGCTGGCCGCGCCGGCCGAGTCTCGGTTCATCTTGGCGAGCATCTCTTTGGTGTTGGGCGCTTTCTCGCCCAGGTCCATGGGCTGCTTGGGGTCGCGTTTGCGGTCGCCCAAGCGGGGCGGGCGCGAGCCGCGGTCGCCGCCACGATCACCGCCGGGGCCGCCCTCGGCACGTATGACCTCGGCCTTGGCGATGGCGGGCAGGCCCTTGAGGTTCCCCTCCATCGTGCCGGGGTTCTGTGCGTGCTCACCTGCGGCATGCCCTTGGCTCTTG
>Ga0068876_10002850_pt1 | contig 12626 bp, 13 predicted proteins | sample NOAtaG_6_FD_66442 | JGI IMG/M metagenome (GOLD analysis project Ga0068876, IMG submission 66442) | Freshwater lake microbial communities from Lake Erie, under a cyanobacterial bloom - NOAA_Erie_Diel5S_2200h metaG | ecosystem: Environmental > Aquatic > Freshwater > Lake | place: USA: Ohio, Lake... | reverse complement strand
CTAGTTTCGTTATATTAATTTTTTCCGCAGGATTTACTCCCCATACATAAACTACGACATAAATACCATTAGGAGAAACAAATACTCCATCCTTAGTATTTGGACTAGCCACAATTTCAATATATGGCATTCCGCCATTAGTATCCTTGTTTTCATCGGAAAATTTTTGTAATTGAGTGCACAATGCTCCGATGGAAATATGTTGCATGATTTAACCAGAACTATTAGATGTATATATTTTCATCATTTCAATTTTTATAAAATACCCTTATATTTTATAAAAAAATATAAGGGTATTTTTTATAAAATATAAAGATATTTTTTCTATACTCATATATTACAAATATTATACTTGTTTTTTAAAATGGCATCTGAATTCGATAAAACTAGTAATGTAATTAGTGATGGAAAACTAGGATCGGCTACATGGGCATTAAATGCAATTGCTGCAGCATTATGGATACCTATAATTGTTTATTGCATATTAATCTTTATTATGATTCTTAGTGGTAAATCTATAGAATCCATGACATCTAGTGCACTAGGTTTATCAGACAATAAAGTCCAATGTACTGGCAACGTAGTCTCACATCTTCGCCAAGATATGTATTTACCTAAATATCCATTACCACATCATGTAGAAACTTATAATCACAATACAGTTACGCCATGGAACAGTATATATCCTCGTGCACAATTAACTCATCTTAATAAAGTATCACCTATACTAACTCCTGCTACTGCAAATCCGCCAGTAATGGATAAAGTAATTCCTTCTTCGGAACGATCTCGTTAAAAAATAAAAATATTAGCGTATAAATTACATATTATCTAAACTATTTAATGCATCCATAGTTAAACCATTTCTAGTTGGTTTTCCTGATTTTTTTTTATTTCCCACTGGAACTGTTACAAGTGGTAAAAATAATTGTGTAGCTAAAATAGATCCTTCAGATATCCCATTTTTGCGTGATATATCTGATACAATTCTTCCTATATATGGAGATACTCTAGTTAAACGAGATTGCATATTATTTTGTAATCCTGTATAATCTGGTTTCCAACTACCAAAAATTACAGTATTACCATCAAATATAGATTCTATAAATCCGCATCCACCAATCATCAGCTCTTCTGGTAATGATTTATATTTATATTGATCATCAATTCTTCGATAAAAGAATAATAATCGTTGTATATCACTATGCGTCATATGTTCTAAATCAACTTTAGGTAGTGTAGATTGGTCAACCCCAACGTCTAGTAAATTATGTCTAATCTGGTCTATTTCTGATGCCATTTCTAATACATCTACTTGCTCCACTTCTTGTCTATGTTGCCCAATACTAAAATTACGATATCCTTCATTTATAAATGATCGTAATTGTTCACGATGGCGAAAATCTGTCGGTTCAGAGCGTCGTGATGATTTATAATTATCGTTTTCATCCGAATGATTATCTCGACGCTCTGAACCGACAGATTCTGCGGCACTTTCATCTGAATATTCTCGATATTTTTCACGATATGTAGATGATTTATTTTTATTATATCTATCGTGTGTAGACGATTTATTTTTATTATATTTATCGTATCTGGACGACTTATGACTAGTTTTTTTATCAGAATGTTTAGAATGCGAACTCGATACCGAGCGTGTACTAGCTGAATCGTATCCAGACGATATATCATTTATTTCAGATTCGGATCCGAATCCCGATTCAGATCCCGATTCAGATCCCGATTCAGATCCCGATTCAGATCCGGATTCGGATTTAGATTTGAATCCGAATCCGGATCCGAACCTAGTTTCTTGTTTTTTATGCGCGTCATATTTGAATGATACGTTATTCTTTCCGTTATCTACCTTGGGTTTAGGTTTAGGTTTAGTTATTTTGGATTGTACAAATGAATTAGAATCTTGTCCAGATGCTTTAAAACCAAAAGCTGTAGGCGTAGGTTTTGGCTTTGTAAGATCAAATGATTTAGTAGTTGGTTTATTAGATAATGAATTTCCAGTTACGCGTAAATCAACTCCTAAACTATTAGATACTTTAGCTAATTCTCGCTCAAATTCTGCTTTATAATCAATTTTATAATTATCGCCTGTTGATAAAATATTGTCTTCCACGTCCCCTAAATCCCCCTCTATGATATTTTCAACATTAGCTATTTTTGATAGTCCTAAAATTTCGTCACCACTGCTATAAAATGGAGTATTTTTCATTTTGAAGTGTGATCTTAATTAATCAATAAATTGAAAAGAAATTATATCTAAATTTTATTCATAAGCCTATGGATTTTTCGATCTTTACTAAATCTTGTTTATACTCGTCAAAAGTTTTGGTTCCTCCGTATTTTTTTAATTCTAATTGTGGCGGTATGGGGTAATGTATTTTGCTAATTACTTTTTTCGACGTTAAATAAACTTCTGTACGTATGCTTTCCCAATGTATATTATTACAATAATATTTATTAAATGCGAATTTGCATATTATCATATTGCAAAATTGACCAATCTTATCTCGGTGATCTTCATCCAAATCTTTATAAATATATTGTGGAGTATCGGTTATAATACTAGTACACCATGCGCATTCTATATTTTCTTTAGCTGTAATAATAGTTGTATCAGTAGTTATTGGATGATTAAAAACATTTACATTACGAAATTGTTTTAATTGATCATCAGTAAATTTAAATATTATGAGACGCTCCATATTAATTTTATATGATTATTATTTTATGTCTAAATTGTTTACCTTTATTTTTATAATTAATAATTAGCAATAGATTATTAATTTCATATATATTATGGATTCGTTTTGCTATGGAGCAGATAATGTACCAGTGGTAGGATGGACTAATGAATCATATAATTTATTACCTAAATTAACTACTGCTGGTTACCCTAGAGTTGATCAATTCGAACCAGTTAATATACCTGGAGTATCTCCATCAGCCGATAATGTGCCTAGTGAAATAGATTTAAATACACACAACAGTAACGAAAGTTTCGTAAATAGTGATAGACGATTATTTTCTAATTTAAATGATACCGAATATATGATAGTGATACTTTTTGCAGTAGTCGTAATAGTTATGCTACTATCATTATATAGACAAATATCTAGAGCTGAAAAACTAATTACATTTTTGATGTGTCGAGAGTTTAGCGCACACAATTTACAAAAAAATATATAAAATGATATGTGGTCTTTTTTTTATAAATTAATTGATCCAACTACTATCTGATGGATCTGGTACATCAAATTCTATTTTTCGAGGAACTTGTAACGGTTGTAGCTGGGGCATTTGTGGTGGTAACGGTTGTAGCTGGGACATTTGTGGTGGTAACGGTTGTAGCTGGGACATTTGTGGTGGTAACGGTTGTAGCTGGGGCATTTGTGGTGGTAACGGTTGTAGCTGGGGTTGCTGATAATCTAATTTTGTCTCAGCGAATCCAGTAGTAGATCTCATAGCCGATGGACCATTCAACAAACTATTCATACGAGTATTATCTACATCTTTAGTCATCATTATACTATTTTGCATATATAATACTATAATTGTACAAATATATGAATAAAATCCAATACGCACATAATTATAATTAGTAATGTCCTCTATAAATAAAAATAATATAAATAATATAATGCTAATTATTAGTAGTGCGGTAATTAATGGGTTATTAAATGTCCATCTAATATATGGATGACCTGATATTCCAGTAATTATATTATTCAGATTAGAATTTGTAATCATTATTAATTATATATTGTAAAAAAATAAGATTTCAGATTTCTAAATATTCAGTTCGGATAATTCATTAGCTAGATCAGCGTAATTTCTTTTATTTTTTATTTCTATAGTGTTATCACCTATATGTATAGGTGATATATTATTTTGATGAATTTTATTCACTTCCCACTCACTTATTGAGTGGGAAGCTACTTCATCACTATTATTTTCATAATTTTTTATTGTAAATGCGATATTATTTTTTTCGGGAGATTCTTGAATATTACTCAAATCAATTATGGATGGTTTTCTTATATTATTTTGTGGGGAGTTTGATCTGGGAAATGATTGTGATGAGGTCGTTGGCGGAGAATAAGTAATATTTTTCGATATTTTAAGTTGTGCTATTTCTATATCTTTTTCTTTTATTACATTCTCTAGATTTTTTGCTATTTGTTTCCATCTTACTTTTTCCATTAGCGCATTACGTAATTCTACTTTCATACTTTCGAGAATAGCAGGATCGATATTTTGTTCGCCACGTGCTACACGTCCACCATATAATCGTTTGACTGATTCCGATTGTAATTGATCTAAAAACAAATATGTAGATCTACCAAGCGACGTATAAATTTCGCCGTTTGGATCTACACTTCCCATCATAATATTTCTAATGTGTGGACTACATATTTCTAAACAATTTTTTAGGATGCGTAAAACAGTTTGATGAGTCATTTGCTGTGCTTCTTTAATACCCATAGACGTAGCAAAATCTGGAGGAAGAAATGTCGATGCTATTTTATGAATATAACTAGTAAGATCGCAAGAATTGCTAGGATACATTTTATTATATTGAGTGTGTAATCGTTTTATCAATTTATCATAAGTATCTGGAGTATTACATCCTTGTACAAATTCTGCACATCCCGATGCATATAGTGCTATGATACCATCATGTTGTGGAGTGATACCAGAGTTAATGCCATCTTGTATAGTTTGATTTTTAATATTTATAATAAATATATCTAAAATTCCTTCTGTGAGGTTTTTATATATTTTATTTGTATTGTTAGACATTTTTTTATATTTAATACGATATAAATTTTAATTGAGATTGTCTAGATATCATATTTATTTATTTTTATAATTGTAGAATGCAATTTCTAAAAATTGTTCTATTTCTTTAAATATAGGAATTAATTCTAGTTCGTATTTCATCAAATTTATAGGATTGGTGTATTCATATATAATATTATGAGGTAAATTCGGCATCTTGATATCTTTTGTCGAAATGGAATTATTATTTAAAAATATTATAATATCCTTTGGATCTCGGACCATGCAATTTATATTCCTAAAATTATTATACGAATTACAATGTTCCAATATTCTATACATCAATTCATGTTTAGTTATTTGAAATTTTTCACCATTCATAGTAGGGATATATGAACAATTATCAAGAATAAATTTATTTTTTACTCGATCATCACATATATCTATATTTTTTAATTCCTCATTCTTTAAACGAATAAATTCAGCAGCTTTTGATGATGCTAGATATCGACTACCACTACCTTTAACTATTGGTAGTAAAACTGAATCTGGCGCATTATCACCTAATCCAGATACTATATGTGCTGTTATTTTTTGCATTATATTATATAATATATATTATATATTATATAAAAAAATAGTACTGAATTATAATCATATTACATTTCTCCTAATATATCTATGTTATTTACATCATCTCCATATCCTATAATTTCTTCATCAGCTCCTTTAGTTTCTTTATCTCCTTGTTGTTTAGTAAACATATATACAGACCCTAATGTAACAAAAGCTGCAGCAATTATAGGTATGTAAGAATCACCTTCTTTAATAGTATATATGAAATATATGGCAATAATAACCATAACAACCGCAAGGCCAATCCACATATGTTCTTTTTTCAGCATCATTATTTTTTTTATGTTATAATATTTTTAATAAATGAGAAAATATGATAACATAAAAAAAATAAACAATATAAATAAATTTTACTAAAATAATCATGTTATTTGTGATATTAAGGGGACCCTAAAATCAATATAGCATGCGATGCGATTATCATCACATTCTGTATTTTCTATGCGATATCCTAAAATTGGCGGCTCGGTGATATGTGTTTTTAGATACATTCTATCATTCGGCGGATCTATAGTATGAATTAAATCTGAAATAGCTGAAAGTTTTGTAGTCGAGAAAATGACTTGTTGTGGATATAAATTTATATTTATCACATTCATAGCATTCTCTGGAATAAAAAATTCTGATGGCTGACTACCTTCCATTACTTGGACTACAATTTTACCATTGCCTACTTTTTGTATTACTAAGTATCCATCTTTTTGTTTCTTTATCATATTTTTTAAATGTTTATTCGATAACCAAAAATCTAAATTGTAATGACTGGAAACTAAAACAGTATTATGGGATAATTGATAGTCCATAACAGATTGTATATTTTTTTCACAATAAGTCGCTAAATTATTAGAAGGGGAATGGATCCGAATTTTTAATATTCCGTTATACAATTCGCTGTTTTGAGCAATACTCGTAGATGTAATTGGAACAATCATATGAATATAAGTTGTAGTAGTATGACTTATGTCTAATGCCGTACGTAATTGTTGTAATTGTATACATAAATTTGTTGGCGTTTCGCAATAATAGTAATGTATAGCATCCGCTGCGTAAAATATATTAATCATGGGTGGATATACTTGTCTACTATCTTCTCTTACGTTATGTAATATATACAATCCATTATGTTCGAAACGTAATACTACATATTCTAATTGTTGTTTTAATAATGCATGAATAATATTGCTAACAGTTTTTACAATATTATGTGCAAATAAAATTTCACACCTAAATGTAGGATTTGTTGGCTGAGTACTATTACCAATCATGGCAATAGGAGGAGGTCGAATCGAAGCACGCGGTCTGCCTGGTCTATTTTTGCGATTTAAAATTGTATAAATTCCAGAATCTGGATCCTGGATAACACAAAATTTATCATTTTCCGAATCCATAATTAATTATTTTTAGTAATTTTTACATATAATTAATTAATTTGTAGGCTTAATTCTAATTTATTCTTCTAGTACATCCAATATGACTCTGATAACTAATGAAATTATCTAAGACGTAGAAAAATTTTTTGATGGTCAAGTTCAAAAATTATTTAGATTTAATTTTAGTTATCTAAATAATATATTTAGGATCATGGGGAAAATATGACCTCCTAAAATTTCCTACTTACTCAGAATCATAGCAAACATTTAAAACTAAAAATTATATATTATAGCATATCTTAGATATACAGTTTATAGATGCTTGAAAGTATGTATTTTTAATAAAAACTGATCTAAATATTTGTGGAAAACATTTGAAATGTTATATCATCTTCAACTTTGGCTTTAGATTAAGCATACGTTATTCGCATCGTAAAATTAAATTTAACTCGATCCAGATCTAAAAATTGATTTTTTTTTTCATATAGTATCCGCGATAGTTGACCGAATCGTGGATTTAAAATGGTCCCCAACACGCCCGAAAGTGAGAACCCATACCTCTGGTTGATATTATACATCGTGTTAAGAAAGTGTGTTGAGAATAGATACCTTGACTACAGAGCGATCGATATACTAGCAGAAGTCTCGAAAGATTTTAACAAGTTGATACATATGCTTGTTTGCAATAAACTAAGGGCTTTTCTTGAAGGTAGACTTAAAACCTTTATGGAGTTTAAGTCGATCCTGGTATTTTTCAAGAAAAATATCAATAAACGATACTTGATTACCCCTACGCATATTAATGCTTATGGGGAAAAGATTTACCGTTTATTGAGAAAGCCAACACCTAAGCAAACTTTTGCGTATATGAAAAAGATGAATCAGATTTTAAAGCCAGTTTCGCAGCAAATGACTCCCGAACTATTAGAATTGTTGGAGAAGGAGAATATTCCTTGGGTGCGAGCTTACAAATCAGATCCTAATCTTTCCGATGTATTGTATATTGCAAGTAATTACGGAGTGCTATTCAATGACATACTTTCAAGAATCGTGGACCCCAAAGTAGCGCTTTATGTGATAAGGTTAGGCTGGGAAAGAATTACTGTTATGAATGTATGGTCCAACGATATTGTGGACTGCATCACCTACAGTGTCGCAGCGCTTGATAATTATATGGTGGATGGGAAATCAGTGCTCAGCATAATCCCAGAAATGTATCACACGAGAGAAAGAGTAGAGATGTGGATTTTGATGTCACCTGAAAATATCATCTATGTTCGTCCGATGACAGAAGCACTCCTTTGGAAATTGCTATGTCATGAAAAAGGCATGTATGTTGCCATACGAGATGAGTATACACGACTCAGGTTGACGAGTACTATGTGGTCATATATAGCACGCATCAATCCGGGATTGTTGCACGCACGTTCTGATGCGACTGTACGACTGAACGTTCAGTTATTTTCTAGTTAGTATCAAAATGGGACCTAGTTGTATAAAGTTCTTTTTTTTAATATATAAATGATGGATGACTCAGTATTGAGTAAATCGTATTTAATACGGTAAGAGCTTGTTCCAAAAAATAATATTTATTAGATATTTTGTGTCCATATAGTTCTAAATAATTAATCATCCGATTTATTATTTACATATAAATGAAACAGGAAACAAGATCAAGATTAAAATACGAAGAAATACATATTTAGCGATTAATTATAAAACAAAAGAAAAAATAACATCTACTAATGGAGTAAAAATAACTATGATTGGACCAACAAGTGAAGTGACGAATGAAATTACATTAGAAGAAGCGATCCAACTACATAAATGTTTAAGTGAATATTTAAAAAAATTAAAATAATATTTATAGACATATAAATATTATAAATTAAGATGAATGGATATTAGTTTTCTATTTTTTTCTTGCAATATTTTTAAAAGTTTTATATTTTTATATTCATTTCTGCGATATTCACTTTTATGTGTCATACTTATAATAAAAAAAATAAATATTGATAAATTATCTGTCTCATTTGAATCTTTAATGGCATAAGCAATGACCAGATAATTTTATTAAAATTAAATATCGTCTAAATATAGCGCATTTAGTTAAATCGAGAGTAACTTATCATACAACGCATTGATTTATAATAAATCTATAAGTACCTGATGAGGCATTTTACCTGCGCGAGTAAAATATTTATTTCCAGCAATATATCGATGTACTTTTTCTCTTGGATCATTTTTGCGCAAACTAGTTTCTTCTGCTTTCTGTAATTCTGAAAGTCTCATTAAATCATACATATCATTTAATTCAAATAATGTCGCCAGCATATTATCATTCGGTTTACGATTAGTTAAATTGCGTAATTTACGTATTTGTATATCTTCTTGCTGCTTACGAATGATGCGTTCATTTTTATTAGCTATTTCTGTCTGATTAATTAGGGCAGCTGGTGTAACTGGTAATGCGTCAGATTTATTCATTTTTACTATTATCTCGTTATTCATTATTTGACCGATAGCAATATGTCTAGAAATTTCTGAATCAGATATTATCGGCGAATACTTAATATTTTCTCGCACTAATGTAGTAAACTTTTGAATAGTTTTTGCGCTTACTCCATTAGTATTTGATATTTTATTTATACCTAATAAAGTTGCAATCTCTACATCTATCATCGAATATATATTAAAACGTACATCAGTACCGATATTTATTTTCATAATCGGAACAGTGTTTATATCCATATTAAGTATTTCGTAAATTTTATTATGTTCTACACCTAGTTGGTTTAATAAATATGCCATTATATCTGATACAGGATATTTAGCATATATATCCATAAGTAATTCTATTATTTCATTTTTGTTTAATTGGGATTTATTTATATCCTCTATTAAAATGGGCCAATAATAATGCTTAAGAATAAATAATTCGTCGTTTAAATTATCTATCATTTTATGTGCGCCAATACTACTAAGGTTTGCAGTCTCAGCTGTAGTTACGCTCATATTAGATTTAATTTTACGCATATTATTTTCAGTAAATAGCACAGATTTTATAACTTGCATTTCGGATAATAATTTCGTTAGACTAGCAAACGCGTCGAATAAAATTTCTAATAATGCCTTTAAAGGTTTAATATCATTATTTATGTATGATATATTTTTAAACGCATCAGATAATTTATCAAAATCCGTGCTAATTTCTGATAATCTTTTGAATTCGGGCACTTCTATCGCATTTTTTAAAATATTAGAATAGATTGTAACCTTTTGAAGAAAATCTGATTTAAGATATTCGAGTTTAATATTTGGCTTCGTCATGTCTAGATTTTTATTGGATGATACTGATAAAAATATAAATGATGAAAAATTATCACAAAAACATAATAACACAACCAAAGTTATAGCAGATAAAACAGAAAAAATAGAAGATAGTTCTTGGAACGGATATAAATTACTTATTGGATTTATTATATTGGTTATAGTAACTGCATTATTAGTATGGGTGTTTTTTACATATAAACCAAAAGAAGATCAGAAAAAATTACAAGATGCAACAGCCGGAAATAAATTAACATCATCAAACGTAAAAAATAATTACGATGATCAAAATGTAACTATAAATGAAGAAGAAAGAAGAGAAATGCTATTACATCAAGAAATGCTTCATAATAAATCTAATACGCATATTCCACAACCACCCAATCAATATATAAATGATCGGCCATCGATAATCCCACAACCATCGATCATCCCACAACCAACCGAAACATCTAATGTCGAAGAATCAATTCCAAATAAAGATAGTAGTATTTCGGAACCAGAAACTAAAGAAGAATTTATCACAATGCCGAGTAATTCATCGGATGTCGACGAATATTCTATATCTGGATTTAGGAGTAGATATAATGTAGAATAATCAACGAATATTTTATAAATGATATTGAAGTTTATTTTTTGTATCGTATTATAACCGATATATTCATATTAAATAATCCCGTATATAATATATAAAAATTGAAATTACACAGATTTATATTACTAAAAAGTTACAAATACTTATTTTGATATGGATCATACCAACAGCTCGATGCTCCCCATGCCAACAGCTAGTGTAATTACTATTACGCCACAACCAGTACGAGAGACTAAGCAGCGAAAGCAGCGAGAAGATTATAAGGTTGAAAAACCATCTGAAAAATGGGCTATCCAATTTGGAAAGATCCCTCATGCAAGGATCGGAAATATCATAAACTATCCTACTGACGTAGAGCGTCATAAAATTATGAATGAAGTATCTGCACGACTAAATATTCATGTTAAGAATTTAACTCAAGTATTACAGCAACATGGAATATCTCGTTCTGACTATAAGAGTACCCCTCAAGGCACTGCGATTCTTAAAGAACTCGAAAAAGAGACTGAAGAACGTCTTAATCTTGCTCATCGTACTCAGACTCAGTACCTTAATACGCCTGCAGGTAGCGATCTTCGTAATCGTCTAGATGCATTGCATCCACCATATACTATTACTGAAGATGTATATAAAGCTATGGCACAAATTATCGAATATCTCATTCGCAGTATTACTACATTTGCTATCAGTCAAGCACGGAAAAGTAAAGAAAATCTTATCACTCCTAAGCACGTAATTGATGGAATTAATCCTAATAATAATCCAGAAATTCGTTGCTGTACTCTGTATAGGGCTATGGCGATATTCTTGGAAGGTGAATACGAGTTTATGATGAACGATCAAAAGAAAAAAAACGCCAAAGAAGCCTCGATTCAGCATCGAGCAGATGAAGAACAACTAGAAGAAACAGCAAATAAAGCAGATGAGCTCAAATTCCATGAAGTGCGTACTCCTGAAGAACAACTTATTAAATTTGTTCACGAAGTCATGAGATTTCAGATCGGTGAAGAAGTAAAGCGCACGCAAGAAATGCTCCAACAGCAATTTGGTAATCAGGCGAACATACTCCGCGATGCAAATGGTCTCCCCAAAGTTACAAATAATTCTCTATCGCAGCATACTGTATCATTAGTGACTAATGCTGCTGTAGAAATGATTATTTCTACTCTGTCGTCGGCCGCAAGTATTCGTACTATTATGAATAACAATGATTCCAGCCGTCCCAAAGTCACTACCCAAGCACTGCTTTCAGTTCTTCAAGTATTTGTTAATGTATTATACGCTGGAGAAATTAAAGAAGAACTCGATCGTCTTAATGAATTATGGAGAGTAGTCACGTCTTCTAATCAAGTATTTAAAAACTGGCGCAATGAAAATACACTTTCTAAAGCTGTTGCTAAGAAAAATAATACTTCTGAAACGAAAGTTACTATTGATGATATCAAGCAACAAAATGATTTAAATAAAAAACGTACGAGTGCTATACGAGCATTAGGTCCTAATGCTATTGACGCTATAAAAGCTGAAATTCGTCAAAAGAATCCTAATATTACAGATGATGATTTAAAGGAACAATATATTGCCGAAGCAGTCAGGATTAATGATATGCGTCGTGATACGCGTAACGCTGATAATGAAGAGCGTAAGAAAAAAAAAGAAGAAATGAAACTTCTCGAAACTGAGCAACAGAAGTTGAAACGTCAAGAAGCAGAAAATAAAGCTATAGCTTTATATAATGAACTTTCTCAGCAATTGATAGATCTTTTTGGTAAGCCACTTAATATTGTACCTCCACCTGTTATGAAAATGCAAACTAATTTGATTACTAATGTTGAATCAACGACTACGATACCTCAGCCGTTTCAGCCGGTACAACCTATGATGCCTCAGCCGGTACA
>Ga0068876_10002846_pt1 | contig 12629 bp, 11 predicted proteins | sample NOAtaG_6_FD_66442 | JGI IMG/M metagenome (GOLD analysis project Ga0068876, IMG submission 66442) | Freshwater lake microbial communities from Lake Erie, under a cyanobacterial bloom - NOAA_Erie_Diel5S_2200h metaG | ecosystem: Environmental > Aquatic > Freshwater > Lake | place: USA: Ohio, Lake... | reverse complement strand
AAAATTTGTTAAATTTTAAAATATTAAAATTAAAAATTAAAATACTAAAATTAATTCAATTTAAAAAAAATTTAAATCATAAAAAAAAATTATCTAAAATTTTATCTTCAAAAAAATTTTTTTTATAATTATATTTATTTAAATTTACTCAATTATATTTACAAAATTTTGTTTTTGTTAAACGATAACCTAAAGGATTAACAATAAAACTCATTTTTATTTTTTTCTTTTTTTAAAACCACGACGAAAACCTTTATTTATTAAATAAATACTACGAGAAAAAGAAAAAGAACCTAAAATATGACCAACCATATTTTCAGTTATTCTAATAGGTATAAAAAATTTTCCATTATAAACAGATAACTTCAAACCAACCATATTTTCAGTTATCCTTATATTTCTATTATAAAATTTTAAAAAATAATTATTTTTTAAAAAAAAATCTTTTTTTATAAAATTTAAAATATTTATATCTTCTTTCATTTTTTTTTAGTTTTTAAAATATATTTTTTAGTTTTAACATTTTTTTTAAAAGAAAAAACACCTTTTAAAACTCTTCTTGAAAAATTTGATGCTAAAACTAACTGAGAAGTTTTACCTCTACCACCGCCATGCGGATGATCAACACAATTTTTTGCAACTCCACGAACAACAGGTTTTTTACCTAATCATATATTATTACCTGCTTTTTTTTTCTTTTTAAACTTATGATTTTTATTTGAAACAATACCTAATAAAGCTTTACTATTATTATTAAAAAGACGTTCTTCACCTGATGGTAAACGAATAATAATTTTATTATTTTTTTTATTTAAAATAATACCATAACAACCAGCTGATCTTGCTATTTTAGAACCTTTAAAAGGTCGCAATTCTATACATGAAACAAAAGTACCATAATTATAATCTGATAATAAGCGGGCAGCACCTAAACTTAATAAATTTCAATTAGTATAAAAATTATCTTTTAAACCTTCAACTGCTATAATATAAGATAATATACCATTTTTATAACAAATAAGAGCTATCTTAGCTGATCTATTTGGATCATACTCTAAGCGAATAATAAAAAAAGGAATTAAGTAATTTATATAATAGAAATCTATAATTCTAAATTTTCTTTTAGATTTTCCATTACATCTATTTTTTAAAGATTTTTTACCTGTGAAATTTATACCAGATTTAGCTTTTAAACCAAAAGTTAAATATTTTATTATATTCATTTCTAAAAATTTAAATATCTTATATTATGAATATTTTCTTTAATATCCTTATTATATTGTTGTTGTTTTTTAATGCTTAAACCTTTATTTAAAAAAACATCGAAAAATTCATTTAATAATTTGTCTTTAAAAGATTTTTCATTTCTACTTTTTAAAGATAATAAAATAAAACGTAAAATAAACATTATTTCTTTATTTTCAAATAAAACTACAGGAATATATAATTTTCTACCTGCAACAATTCTTAAACGTAATCTTAAAGGTAAATGCATATTTTTTTTAATTTTTAAAAAAAAAAATTTTAAATTTTTTACTTTTTTTTTAATTTTTAAAAAAATATAATTTACAATAAAAAAAACTTTTTTTTTTTTACCATTTTTTATTAATATTTTTATCAAAGAATGAATTCATTTTCTAACAAAAATATTATATTTTTTTTTTTTAAGCGATAAAAAAATATTATTTAAATAAAAACGTTTTGTTATATTTACAAAAAAATTAAAAATAATATTTAAAGAAATAAATTTTTTTTTAAACTTTTTTAAAAAATTTAAAGAATCTTTAAAGCTTCAAATATATCTTTTTTTTCAAGCTAAATAATATTTATTAAAAATTTTTTTTATTTTAAAGCCAAAAGAATAAATTAATCTTTTTTTTTCTAATTTATTAAATTTCTTTTTTTTTTTTCAAACCATATTTAGATCTTGATTTTGTACGAGTTATTCTTTCATCAACCGAAAAATCGTATTTTCCTTTAATTAATTTATATCTAACACCTGGAATATCTCTTGTTCTACCACCACGAATTAAAACAATAGAATATTTTTGTAAATTATGTCCTTGACCAGGAATAGCTGCAATAATAGTTCTTTTAATTGTTCTTAAACGTATTTTTGCTACTTTTCTTTTTGCTGAATTTGGTTTTTTAGGACTAACACTATTTCTTATTTGAATACACATACCTTTTTTTTGTGGACAACCAAATAATAAAAAAGATTTTGTACGTCTTCTTTTTTGTAATCTTTTTTTATTTTTAATTAATTGTATTAATGTTGACATTTTTTATATTTATTAAATTTTATAAAAAAAATAATTTTTTTAATATAAATTTTTATATAATTATAAAAAAATAAAAAATAATTTTTCATTTTTATACCCATTACATTTTTTTTTATTAAAATATTAATAAAAAAATTACTATATAATCTATTATTAAATAAAAAAAATAAAATATTATCTTTATTTAATAATAATAAATTTAAAAATAATAAAATTTTATTTTTATTTAAAATAAATATAAATTTAGAATTTTTTATTAAAGAATTTTTTATTAAAAAATTTCTTTTTAATAAAAAAAAATTTAAAATATTTTTATTTAATAAAAAAAGTTTATCTATTACTAAATCACTTAATAAAAAAATATATATATTATTAAAAATATTCATTTTTAATATTTAATTTTTTTATAGAAAACAAACTATTAATTAAAAATTTTTTTAATAAAAAATTATTATATTTTAAATTATTAAAATAAAAAAAATATTTAAAAAAAATCAAATCATAAAATTCAGTTAAATATAAAAAGTCATCATCACTTTTTTTATATAAACTATTTATATTTAATATTAATTTTATTATTTCAGATAAACGAGGACCTTTTATTATAAAAAAAAATGAATTATCTAAACAAAAATAAAAAATAACAGATAATTTTAAATCATTTATATAACATTTTGATACATTATTAAAATCATTACAAAAATTATTTATTTTTTCTCTATTTAAATACTCACTTAAAACAGGACCAATACTTTGATCTTCAAAAACAGCACAGCAGGGCTTTATTCTTAATTTTAAAAAAGATTTTATAGGACTTTTTTTCATTTATATATAAAATATATTAGAATTATCGATCTACTTCACCAAAAACGATATCTAAAGTACCAATAATAGTAACTACATCTGCAATCATATGTCCTATAGATAAAAAGTTTAAAGCCTGTAAATGTAAAAAGCCTGGTGCTTTTATTTTACAACGATATGGTTTATTATTTCCTGATGAAACTAAAAATACTCCGAATTCACCTTTTGGTGCCTCAACTGAAACATAAACATCATTTTTTGGTACAATAATACCTTCTGTAAATAATTTAAAATGATGAATTAAAGATTCCATTGAAAACTTCATATTAGCTTTAGAAGGTAAAACTAATTTGTTGTTGTTTAAATGAATTGGACCTTCTTTTAATAAATTTAGAGCTTGTAAAATAATATTACAACTTTCAAACATTTCTTTAATTCTTATTAAATATCTATCATAACAATCGCCATGCGAACCTATATAAGATTTGAAATTTATAATATTATAAATTTCATAAGGTTCAGATTTTCTCAAATCTCAAGAGATTCCAGAACCTCTAACCATAACACCACTACAAGATAAATCAAAAGCTTCATTATATGATAAAACACCAACATTAACTAAACGCTGTTTTCAAATACGATTTGAGGTTAATAATTCCTCCATTTCATATAACGAAAAACAAAAATTTTTTAAAAAATTGAAAAGATCATCTGAAAAACCTAAAGGTAAATCCTTATATACGCCACCTGGTCTAATATAAGCACTATGCATACGCGCGCCAGATACACGTTCATAAAATTCCATTAATTTTTCACGTTCTTCAAATAACCATAAAAAAGGAGTCATAGCACCGACATCTAAAGCATGAGTTGTTATACCTAAAATATGATTTAGAATTCTTGTTATTTCAGAAAAAATAACACGAATAACTTTACTTCTAATAGGAATTTCTAAATTTATTAACTTTTCGATAGCTAAAGAATATGTATGTTCCTGTGCCATCATAGAAACATAATCTAAACGATCGAAATAAGGTAATGCCTGTAAAAAAGTTTTATATTCAATTAATTTTTCAGTACCTCTATGTAATAAACCAATATGTGGATCAGCTCTTTCAATAACTTCTCCACTTAATTCTAAAATTAAACGTAAAACACCATGTGCAGCTGGATGTTGTGGACCAAAATTTATTGTAAAATTTTTAATTTTTTTAAAATTTTTCATTTTTAAATAATATATTTTTTATAAAAAGGACTTATAAAATCATAAAAACGCATATTCTGCATTAATTCTAATGATTCATAAATTAAATATTGTTTATCTTCATCATAACGAATTTCAAAAAACCCGTTTAAAGGGAAATCTTTTCTAAATGGATAACCATTAAAACCATAATCAGTAAGAATTCTTCTTAGATCGTTATGTTCAAAAAAAAATATACCAAACATATCAAAAACTTCTCTTTCTAATCAATTAGCAGCACTAAAAATATTAATAGAAGACTGAATAATATTATTTAAATTTAAATCAGTACATAAAACAATTCTTGTATTATTAGAAATACTTAATAATATATAATTTAAAGAAAATCTTTTTTTATTTTTTAAATTATCTATACAAGCAATATCAACTAAAATATTATATCTAAAAAAAGAATGTAATTTTAAAATATTTAAAACAACAAAAATATCATCAGATTTTTTTAAATATAATTTTATATATTCTTTATAAATAGAACATTTTATAATATATTTTTTTAAAAAATTTATTATATAACTTAATCAAAAAAACATTTTTATTATATTATATATATTTTTTTTTTATTTTTTAAAATAATTTTTTTTTTTAAAAAAAAAATAAAAGGATTATTTAAAAAAAAAATTTGATTAATTTTTATGTTTTTTATATTATTAAATAAAATAAAACTAGACATAAAATTATTACCATAAAAAAATTTTAAACAATAACCATCTATTAAAAAATTATATTCTGCTTGATATAATCAATAAAAATAATTTAAAGAAATAAAATCATTTTTATTTAAAAAATATTTATAATTTTTTATTAATTTACTATTTATAACTTTATTGAAATATTTACTAATTAAAAAATTCATAAATTATATTATTTTCTTTTCTTTTTTCTTTTTCTTATACCATTATGTGCTTTTAATGAAAATTTATTTATTTTTAAAATATTAAATTTATCATTTAATGAATTTAAATAATTTTTTAAAATACGTTTAAAACCTCTAAAAGAAAAAAAAGCACGTATATTTAAAAAAAAAAAAATTTTTAAATTAGAAAAAGCTAAAGGTAATTTAAAATTTTTAAAAAGAATTTCAACACCATAAAAAGTTTTTCTCAATGATCGTTTTTTTAAAAAAGCACCACAAGAAACTTTATAAAAAATATTACCATTTAAAAAATTTGAAAAATTTAAAAATACATTTTTTTTATATTTAAAAATATTTAAAAAACAAAATAAATTAAATAATTTTTTAAATTTAAATATATTTTTTAAAAAAGAATATATAAATTTTTTTTTCTTATAAGAATAAAATTTAATTTTTTTATATACATATTTATATTTACTCATAATTTTTTTTTATAAAATTATTTATAAAAAAATAAATTCTATCCAGCAACAGGTTCCCCTACCACTACCATGTTACGACTTCGCCCTGGTTACTATCTTTATGGTCAAATAATTAAAATATAATATTTATATAAATATTAAAAATATATAATAATATTTTTATTTAAAATATAAAAATAAAATATATAAAAATTTTTCTGATAAAAACAATTTCCTTGGCGTGACGGGCGGTGTGTACTAGATTCGGATCCCGTTTCACCGAAACGTTCTAATTTTCGATTACTAACGATTTCAACTTCATATTTTCAGATTTCAGAAAATAATTCGAACTAAAATAATTTTTATATAAATAAAAATAAATATTTCTATTTATTATTTTTTGTAATTACTATTGTAACACGTGTGTAGCCCAAATCATAAGGGTCATACCTACTTGACGTCTTCCTTTATTATTTGAAAAATTACTAATTAATCAATAAACTTTGTTTATTGTTATTTCATAAATTATTTTTTTATAAAAAAATATAAAAAAATAAAAGGATTACATCCGTTAGAGGATCTAACCATACATTTCACAACACGGACTGACGACAGCCATGCGACACCTGTCTATATTTATATAACAAATATATTTAATATTAATTTTATTTTTATAAATTCTAGATTTGGTAAGATTTTATGCGTTATATCAGATTAAACCACATGTTCCACCGTTGGTACCGAATCTCAGTCACTTCCTTTGAGTTCAAATCTTGCGATCATACTCCCCAGGCGGGATACTTAACGCGTTTACTTATCCATAAAAAAAAACTTTACAGTCAGATATCCATCGTTGACAGCGTGGACTACGAGGGTCTCTAATCCTTTTTGCTCCCCACGCTTTCGTACTAAAGTGTCAGTATATTCTAGTAAATAGCCTTCGCCTATTGAAAGTCTTTATATTATTATAAAATTTCACCTTTACTATATAAATACAATTTACGCTAAATATACTCTAGTCAATTAATATTAAAATTTATTTAATTATTTAAATTATATTTTAAATTAAATTAAAAAGACAACCCTTCATACTCTTTACGCCCAGTAATGCTGAATAACGCCTGCATCCCCCGTATCACCGCGACTGCTGGCACGAGGTTGGTCGATGCTTATTCTTAAGTTAATGTCATTATCTTCACTTAAAAAAGAGTTTTAAAAAAATGTTTTTAGCACTCATGTGATTTCGCTAAATCAAGCTTTTGCTCATTGTTCAATATTCCTCACTGCAGCCTCCAAATGGAACTCGGGTCTTTTCTCATTCCCGATGTGGTTGTACGTCCTCTAAGACCAACTAAGAATTATAGGCTTGGTAAGTCAATTAAACTGCCAACTACCTAAATCTATATAAACATAAATAATAAAAAATTTTTTATTACATTTTTTTTTATATTTTACTCACCCTTGCGCCATTAAATTCAAATTTTGAATTTTAAATAACTAGCATGTGTTAAGCGAATCACTAGCGTTTATTCAAAGCCAGGATAAAACTTATACTTAATAATAATATAATATTAAAAATATTATAAATATTTACATAAAACTTTTTAAAATAAAAAATTAAGATGGGGGGACTTGAACCCCCAAAATTTAGATTCTAAAACTAACATGTTTACCAATTTCATCACATCAAAAATTAAGACTAGAACCGGATTTGAACCGATATTAAATGATTTGCAATCATATGTATTACCTTTATACTATCCATAAATAAAAATAATGAAGAAGATTGGGCTTGAACCAACGACCTAAAGCTTTTCAGGCTTTCGCTCTACCAGCTGAGCTACCCCTAACAAATTAAAAAATGCTGACGAAGGGAGTTGAACCCTTACCTTTCAACTCGACAAGCTGATACTCTAACCATTAAGCTACGCCTAATAAAAAAAATTTAAATTGGTAGATAATGAGATTTGAACTCATTCCATTGAAGCCACAATTCAATATGCGAACCATTACACCACACCACACCACATTAAAAAATCAAAAATACCCGAGGTAGGACTCGAACCTACATTGATGGCTCATGAGACCATCGAGTTACCATTTACTCCACCCATAGCATTTTATAAAAAACAGAGATGATAGGACTCGAACCTATGTCTTTAGTTTTGAAGACTAATATAATTTAACCGCTATAATACACCAAGAAAATCAGAATGATAGGACTCGAACCTATAACGATTGTTCCCAAAACAATTATTATACCTATTTTACTACACTCTAAAAAATATATAAAAAGTACAGTATAGGATTCGAACCTATAACCATTGACTTAGAAGGTCAATGCTCTACCAATTGAGCTAACCAAAATTTAAAAAAAATAATTTAAATAATTAAATTATTTAAGTAAATAAAATTAAAAAAGCCATCATTAAAGCAAAAAGAGCAATTGCTTCTGTTAAAGCAAAACCTAATAAAGTATAACTAAAAAGTTCGTTTTTTAATTGAGAATTTCTTGAATAAGCTAATAAAAAAGCGCCAAATACAACGCCAATACCAACTCCAGCTCCAGCTAAACCAATAGTAGCTAAACCACCACCTATTTTTTTTGCACAAATAATTAAAATTTCCATGATTTTGTATTATATAAAAAAAGAATAAATAAATAAAAATTATTGTATTTTATTTATAATTTTTAAATACCTTACAAATAAATTTTTTATAAAAAAAAGAACACGGTAGGATTCGAACCCACGGTATATTATATATACAATTTTTTTCAAGAAAATCACCTTAAACCACTCAGCCACGTATATTATATATAAATATTATTTAAATAAAAAAAAAGTTAAAAGTTGCGGGTAGGACTCGAACCTACACAAATTATTGCCAAAAAATAACGCTATACCTTTCTGCCACAGCAAAATTAAATAAATTTTTTTAACAACCCAGGCAGGATTCGAACCCACATCTTATTGGTTAACAGCCAACTATTTTAACCATTAAAACTACTGAATTAAAAAAAAATATAAATAATAATTTCTTAATTTTTTTAAAAATAGAAAATATTTTTATAAATATATAAAAGAGGTTTCGATAAGCTTACTCTTTTTAAAAAATAAAATTTTTAAAAATAGAATTTAACTATTTATAAAACAAAAAACCAATAATATAAAATAAATTTTGTTAATAATTAAAAAAAAATAGCTAAATTTTTCACAAAACTTTAACATTTTTCTTAACAAAGTAATAGTCTTTTACGATTAACATTTAAAATTTTTTTGAAATAATCTTCTTATTTGAGTTGTATGCAATAATTATATATTTAATATTTAGCTACTCGACAATGCAATTATAATTACAATCGATACACCATTGATATTCCTTTTCCAGTCCTTTCGTACTAAGATAAGATTTTCTCAATTTTAACATTAACAGTAGATAGGAACCGAACTGTCTCACGACGTTCTGAACCCAATTCAGGTGCCACTTTAAAAGGCGAACAGCCTTACCCTTGGAACATTTTTCTTAACCAGGATGTGACCAATCGACATCGAGGTGCCAAACGACTCCGTCGATAACTTCTCTCAGGAGTCATAAGCCTGTTATCCCTAGCGTACCTTTTATCCGTTGAGCAATAATTTTTCCATTCAAAAATATTGGATCACTATGACCGACTTTTAATCTCTGTTTGATATGAATATCTTACAGTTAAGCAAATATTAAGCCATTACACACCAAAATTTTATAAAAAATTTTAATTGCCTTTGTACACCTCAGTTACATTTTATGAGGTCTCCGCCCCAGAGAAACTACCAAATATACTATATTTTAAAAATTAAGTTATTTATTTTTATTTCAAATTATTCCAAGAATATCTAAACAATTAGCAAAAACTAAGGTTTTAAAACGATTAATTTGTATCCTATTAAATAAAAATAAAAAAACAAAATATAAATGCAGTAAAGGTGCATAGGGTCTTTCCGTCTTGCTGCTAATACTCTGCATCTGCACAGAAAATTCAATTTCGCTAACATAATACCGGAGACAGTGGGAAAGTCGTTACACCATTCATGCAAGGTCGAAACTTACTCGACAAGGAATTTCGCTACCTTCGAACCGTTATAGTTACAGCTGCCGTTTATTGATATTTCAATCAATTAGCTAAATTTTTAAAAAAAATTTAACAATTTTTATTACGTTTACAACACTGGGCAGGTGTCAGACCTTATACATCATTAAAAAATTTAGCAAAGTCCTGTGTTTTTGTTAAACAGTCGCTATCCCCTATTCTGTTACACTTTATTAAAAATAAAGTACTCTTTCTCCCGAAGTTACAGAGTTATTTTGCCGAGTTCCTTCGGTATTATTCAGTTAATCATCTTAGTATGCTCTACTAGTTCATCTGTGTCGATTTTAGTACGGTTTTAAATAAAACTTATATTATTTCTTGAAATAATTTTTATATAATTCTTTATATATACATAAATTATAAATTAAATTATTTGTCACCCATAAGTAGTTCAGTAATATTATTATTGATACTGATACCCATCAATTATTGTTTTCACATTCATTTAAGGGACCGACTAACCTAATGCAGTTTATCTTAACATTAGAAACCTTGAACTTTAGATGATAATGTTTCTTACATTATTTTCGCTACTCATGCCAGTATATTCAATTCTAATTAAAAAATTTTACAATTATTTATTATATATATAGAACGTTCTACTACCAATTTTATAAAAAAATTATATAGTTTCGGTAAATATTTTATTTTCGATACATTTTTGAATAAAATGATAATTATTATAAATAATGAGCTGCTACGCTTTCTTTAAAGGTTTGCTGCTTCTAAGCTTACCTCTTATTTAACTATATACCAAGTATTCTTTTTAACTAAAATATTATTTAGAAACCTAAACTTATATTCTGGGCTCTTCCCCTTTTGATAAAATGACCTTATCGCCATTTATCCGATTTTTAATCTTATTTTATATATATTCGAAGTTTACATTAATTTTAAATAATTCATCGTAGTACTCTACCTTATATAAAAAAAATTAAAACTTTACTTAAATAAATTTCGTAGAAAACCAGCTATCTCCAAGTTTGATTAGCCTTTCACCCCTAATTACAAGTCATCCCAACATATTTCCACATGTAAGGGTTCGGTCCTCATTTACTTTTAAATAAAATCAACCTGCTCATAACTAGATCACTTGGTTTCGGGTCTAATTATTTTAACTTAAAAATTATATTAATTACAACTAAAAAAATTTAAATTTTTTAATTTTGCTAAAATAATTAACTCACTGACCCATTATGCAAAAGGTACATTTTTACACATATAAATAATTTATATAAAATTATTGTAAATGCTTAAACTGCTTTTAAGTATTTAATTTCAAGTTCTTTTTCACTATTTTTCATAAAATTTCTTTTAATCTTTCCTTCACAGTACTTTTTCACTGTCGCTTAATTAAATTTTTATAACTTTTATAGATGGATCTATAATATTCAAACAAAATATTTTTGCTTTACTCAAAACCTTTTTATATATATTTTATACAAGACTTTCACTTTTATAGTTAATTTTTCCAAAATATTTTAAAAAAAAATATAAAAAGTTTATTTTAGCTTATATTACTTTCGTTCGCCACTACTAATAAAATCATTTTTATTTTTTTTCTTTAGTTACTAAGATGCTTCAATTCACTAAATATTATAAATTATATATTCATATATTAGTTTCCTTTTAAGGTACATAAAAATTAAAAAATTATTATTATTTTACTTTTACATTTCATTTTAAAATGCCTTTTATTATTTAATTAGCAAGATATCCATTAAATACTATTTTTATTTATTTTATATTAATAATAAAAAAAAATCACTTTATATTAAAAATTTAATAAATTTTTTAAAAAAATAAGGGCGAAGGGACTTGAACCCTTATGCATTGCTACAATAGATTTTAAGTCTATCACGTCTACCAATTCCGTCACGTCTATTTATTTTATTTAAATTGTAATAATAATAAAAAATAAAAATAAAAAATAATAAACCTTAAGAAATGGTGACAAAAAAACACTATAATATTTATTATCATTTTAACAATATTTTATATTTTTAAAAAACGTAAAAAAAAAAATACATATACTATTTTAATTCTAATTGAATAAAGTTAATATATTTTATTCTTTTATAATTAAAATATATTTATTTATACTTAAAAACTATATATATGTGAAAATATAATAAAAAAATAAGATAAAAATAGTATTATATAAAATCTTGTTTTATTATTATATATAAATCAAAATCTTTAAATAAAATACAAATATTATAAATAAAATTATATTATTTAAAATTATTATATAATTTATAAAAATATTTCCTTGAAATTTTTTATTATTTATGAACGAGTGGCTTCCTATCCTAGATTAAATTTAATTTAATTTAATAATAGGCGTTCGCTGATATAGATACATTGAAAGTGGCCGTCACTCAGTCTCCACCACTTTTTAAAAATAAAATTATTGCGTCCCCTCTATAGGGTGGAAAAAAATTTATTTTTAATAATAACATATAATAAATAAATACAAATTAATATTTTAAATTTTTTTTTTAAAAAAATAATCAAACAAAAAAATTTATATATAGTATTCAATATTTTTTAAAAATAAAAAAAATTTTTAATTCGTCAACAGATAAAATTTCATTTTCTTTTTTAAATAATGGTGTCTTGTTATAAATTATCCTTACATAGTATAGGATTTAAAACTATAATCCTCGACTTAAAAGGTCGATGCTCTATCAAATGAGAGCTAACAACAACTAAAAAAAATATTTAAACAAAATAATTCTGAATAGAATCGAACTATTAACTAACACTTATCAAATGCTTATTTTAACCATTAAACTACAGAATTTTTATAATAGTATAAATTTTTTATATATTA
>Ga0068876_10002841_pt1 | contig 12648 bp, 17 predicted proteins | sample NOAtaG_6_FD_66442 | JGI IMG/M metagenome (GOLD analysis project Ga0068876, IMG submission 66442) | Freshwater lake microbial communities from Lake Erie, under a cyanobacterial bloom - NOAA_Erie_Diel5S_2200h metaG | ecosystem: Environmental > Aquatic > Freshwater > Lake | place: USA: Ohio, Lake... | reverse complement strand
TCAAAACTAAAACAACTGCTGGGACAGATCAAAAGTAATTAAGCACTAACGCCTTTGATAACAACAAAGTTAATCACAATGGCTTCAGACAAGGGACCAGCTGAAAAGTTAGTGATGCTAATTCTACAACTGCCCGCAGCAATTGCATCAACGTGAGTGTTGTATGCACCGGCTGTGGCACCTGAACTGATGGCAGTAACGACTACATCAGTGGCAGCAATAGTACTGTTGGTAAAAGTAAAGCTAACCTCTGCGGCCGCTGCCAGTGAAGCATTGTTCATGGTAATCTGACCAGATACTTTGTTCAGTGTAACGCCAGTGCTTTTGTTTGTGGCCTGAGTTACTGTGCCGCCAGCACCAGTGCCATATCCTATACCAGCAGTGGGGCTAATGGATTTGATAGATGATGCTGATGTAATTTCATTAGTAAAGTAGTTTAATGGACGATTTAGATCATAGACAGTAATGATTGTTCCGCTATCTGAGGTAGTAAATGCAAATTGATATGTGCCTACTGCGGCAAACGTAATGACTCCGCCAGAATAACCCTGGATACCAGTTGTTCCCAAGGTAACAGCCGCAGGCAATGTCAAAGTGTGCGCTGTGTTGGTAACATTGACAGCTACCTGTAGCATTCCTGCTGTGCCAGAAATAGGCCAGTTAGAAAATCCAAGGCTGATTGAACCGCTGGTGCTGACATACTGGTATTGACCAGCACTGTAATCCAGTGTAATTGAACCAGATGTCGCAGTGTTTTGCACATAAGTCCAACTAACGTCTTCTAATTTTACAGAGTAGATTAACCCATCATTCATGTTGTTGTCAAGCGTGGTGCCTGTGAGTGCGGCTTTGAACACTCCTTTGCTTTGCAGTTCAGTGATTTCATCAGACGCATATTGAAAATTTGTTGATGTGTTGGTGAAATTGTCTCTGAAACCTTGGGTGTTGTTGGGCACACCGGCAACTGGGTAGTTGCCGTCAATGTTATTGGGGTTAATCTGGCTGGTCATAAAATATCCTTGCGTACTATCAATATTTATTGCTAACCCAAATCCGCTAAATAATACAAAGGCCCCCAAGCGATGCAGAAAAAAACACGCAGTATTTTGGAAGAATTGGAATCACTCTATGTAGAGCGTGATCGCCGTCTTTTGATAGAAAACCGAGCCAAGACCTTGATCGAAAACGCTATACGGTTAATGGAACAAATTGACGCAGAGTACACACCTGAACAGTCTGAAAATTTGCAAAGAAAATTACTCAATGCAATCCGCCAACGTGACACCAGTAAGTTTGCTAGATCAGTCAGGAGAACTCATGCAGATTTATGAAATTACCAGTAAAAAAACAGTGACCGAAGCAGCCCCGGGCAGTGTGGGAGCCAAAGCCGGCATAGTGGGCAAAGGATTTATGGGGGCAATTACTCAGAAACTGCTGCCTGGCGCAAACCCCAATACTCCTGGCGGTGGTACAGTTGCCCCTGGGCAACGTGCCAATGCAGCATTTGATGTTAACAGTCCACAGGTTGCATTGTTGGCCACCAAGGCCGAAGCTTCTTGGTTGGAAACACTCAAAGCTGCAATGGCAGCCTCAAGGCCACCAGCACTCAATGCTTCACAGTTAAAAGCACCAGAAGTTGAACAAGACTTGGATGCCAATGTGAGTTCATTGCTGGGATTCAACATCAAGAACATAAATTCTTGGCAGGGCGAGGAAGGGGCAAAGCATAAACAGTGGATGTCAGATGCCAAAGATGCAGTTATCAAAGCCAGTATTGATCCCAATTCAACACCTGAGCAAATGAAGCAGGCTTGGTTAGAAATGGCCAGGACTATCATGAACGCTCAGATTGCAGAAGAATTTATGTCTCAGGGCCCAGCGGCAACCCCGGGGGTTCAACCACCAGTGACACTAGGGCCTCGTGGAGAAGTACTGATTGGCAAGCAGACAGCCAGGGTTAGTGACCCAGATCAACTGGAACAAATGAAAGCCATGAAAGCAGCCTTGGAGAAACTTGGCGTATGAAAACTTTGAAAACTTTACTGGAAGGTGGCAACGTTTTCAAAGACGCTCAAGGACAACCACTCACACAAAGAATTAATCAAGCCGACGTACCTGGCACCATACAGTGGGTCGAAGCCTTGACTGGTATTGACTTCAGCTCAGACGTAGATGATCAAGGCCAATCTGTGCGTTGGTTAGGCAGCACTGGTAAAAAAGCATCATCGGGAGACCTTGATTTGGCTGTGGACAGCAACCAAGTCAGCAAACAACAGTTGACCACATTGCTTACACAGTGGGCCCAACGCAACAAGCTTGATCCAAGACAGTATGTTGCTTCCAAAGGCGAAGTACACCTGCGCACCCCAATCAACGGCGATCCTTCGCAAGGATTTGTGCAGACTGATTTTATGTTTTTTCCTAACCTTGATTGGGGAACATTTTTCTATGCTGGTGGCGCCAATTCTGCTTACAAGGGCATGAACCGTAATGTGTTGATGAGTTCTATTGCCAAGCAACTGGGACTCAAAGTAGGTGCCAATGGTATGTTCAGCAGAGCCAACAATCAGTTGGTCAGCATGGATCCCAATCAAGTGGCCGAATACTTGCTGGGGCAAGGCGCCACCAAAGAAAATCTCAAAAACGTAGAAAACATATATGCAGCTTTGGCTAATGATCCTGATCGTGATGCCAAACTGGCAGACTTTAGAGAGTATCTACAGCGCGAAGGTTTGCAAGAACCCAATATGGCAGTCAAGGAACACTCAGATGTGCACTTCTTGGCCAAGCTACGAGACAGAATTGTAAACCAAGGCATGACACCGTTGATCGAGCAAGAGACTACCAATCCCTACAGGCTGTACGAAGCCGAAGCAGCCGGCGTCGGCGGCAGAGCCAAGGGCATTGAACACATTGAAGATTTAATATTTCGCAATGGTCGCAGAGGCGGAGAGCAAGCTCTAGAAATTGTAAGCCAAGCAGCCGAAGCACCACAAAAGACCACCAGCGTAAAGTGGGACGGCAAACCAGCGGTGATATTTGGACGCAAACCTGCCACTGGTGAGTTTGTGTTGACAGATGGATCCGGCTTTGAAGCCAAGGGATACGATGGTCTTGCCACTAGCCCTGAAATGATGGCTGACATTCAAAATCGTAGATCCGGCGAGCGAGGCGAACTCATACAGCTCTATGCTACATTATGGCCAGTGTTGGAAGCAGCCACACCAGAAAACTTTCGTGGTTATGTCAAAGGTGACTTGTTGTACATGGAAACTCCAGCTGTGGAGGCCGGTAACTATGTGTTCAAGCCCAACACTGTGCAGTATCGTATTCCAGCCAAATCAGCCCTAGGCCAAAAAATTGGCAACAGTCAAATTGGCATTGCCATGCACACCATGTATGCTGACCAAGGCGAAGCCAAGCAACCCTTGAGCCGCGTGAGTTTTAACGAAGTCCCTGGACTGTTGCTGATCACACCCATTTATGGCAAAAGCCTTGAGCTCAACAATGACAAAACAAAAGAAATAAAACAGATGTTGAGCACACATGGTGCTGCCATTGACATACTGTTCAACCCTGCTGAACTGCGAGCAGCACAGATCACTGACTTGGCCAAGCTGTGTGTGGACTACATCAACAAACGCATCAACCCTCAGTATGCAGGCTACACTGGCGATTTTTCTAACTTGGTAGGTGGCTTTGGGCAGTATTTGCAACAGACAGTGACACCCAAAAAGTTTGCTAACATTGTGGAATACCTCAAAAACCCCAGTACCAACCAACAAGCTTTGGCAGCGGCATTTACAATTTTTATCATGTTGCACAATCTCAAGTTGGACATTTTGAGCAGCTTGGATCTCAAGGACCCAGGACACGAAGGATGGGTCATGGCTACCCCAGCAGGCTACGGCAAAGCTGTGAATCGCTTTGATTTCACCGCTAGAAATCGTGCTCAAAATAACCCCCAACAGGCATAATTTTTACCAAAAGGCTAAATAAAAGCAGGTCCACCGAGACCACTAACTTTAAAGGAAATTTATCATGGCTTATATTACCCCCGTAAACGGTGATGCACAACCAGTATTTGCACTAGACGTACAAAACGGTCCTATCGCTGCTTCTACCAGCACCACTGGCGCTACTGCTACAGTTCAACCAGCTGGTCCCAAGCTTGACTTCGTTCGCTTTGTTGCTAACAACAGCATGGCTACTCAGTCTGGCGTTCAAGAATACGTTGCTAACGTTATTCAAGCTCTGCAACAAACTTGCACAGTGGCTATGTACCAAGTTGACACAACTGCTTTGTCAATTGCATACTACCCAACTGGCGCATTTGCTAACGCTGCTACAGCTTTGGCAGCTGCCAACATTACCTTCACTGGTTATCAGTTGGACAGCGCAACAGCTAACGGCTTCAAGTTGTCTGCTTAATTTTAGACTTGTTCTAAACAACCCTGGATGTAAAAAATCCAGGGTTTTTCTTTGTCGTTAAATATCACACGATGAAAGTAATGTGTGAAACCCTGTTTGATTGTTCAGCCACTGGTGTAACTGGTAATTTCAGGGTGTCACAAATTCCCTTTAATGATCGGCACGGACAGTTGATTCAAAATCAAAATGACTGGAATCGCAGTAGAAATCAACAGCGAAATTTAGAAACCCTGTTGCAGGTAATTGGGTTGCGCACACAACCTGAAGAACTGTCGGCTCCACAGTGTGTAGATGGTCGCTGGCAGTTTACTTTTGAAGTTGCCAATGAAGATGCGTTTCATGTTGACGGGCACAGTGATCCGCATGCAGCCTTGTATAGAGACTGTGCAGGCGTGCCCATGGTAACTAATTTAAACGAACAAACTGATATTTTGCCCATGTTGTGCACACAAGGAGCTGATCAAAATATTTGGTTCCGTGCCATAAATAATTGATCATGCCAGATACTACAGACATCGAAAAGAAAAGCCTTGAAGCACACGTTGAGTTATGTGCTGAGCGATACAAAGCACTGGAACTGCAAATCAGCACAGTGCAAAAAGACATTGACGATGTAAAAATAGTGGTCAAAGAAGTGCATGAAATTGTGCATGACATGGCTGAAAAACGCAATAATCAACTGATTTCCTGGGGCCTGGGAATCATAACATTTTTAGCTGGCATAGTTGGCTGGCTGGTCACACACTACGTACTGAAATGACCCGAGAACAAAAACTAGAACGCTGGGCTGAAAAGCAAATAATAGAATCAATCCACAATCTCATAGTTGATGACGAACATGGAGGTTGGGTGGTGTTTGGTTGTTACCACTTGACCCAAGCTGACCATAGCTATGCAGTGTACAAATACACCAGCTTGGCTGGAACTTTCCACAGCAAACGCAGTGCTATCAGTTGGTGCGTGGCTGACAAAAATCATCAACTCAACTTGGCTTTTAACATCAAAAAACTGGATGCGCAAAAGAACTTGGTGGCAGCAGACATTGAATGCAGACGCAGTGTTGCCAGTCGCAGTCGCAATCCCCTGTTTCGCGAAACTGTTAGAACCAAGATTGAACCCAAGATCATATACTACAAGAGTATTTCGGCTGAACTTGAAAAATGTATAAATTCGGCTAAATATTTACAACTTAGAGGATTCTCAAATGAAATTGCAAGAACTGGCCGCGCCTAACCCTACCAAACAAATATCTCGTGTTTTCGAGAGCTATTTTGGCAAGCGTATAACTGTGGAATCGCTTAACCGCAAACAAACATCAGCAATGCTGGTCAAGGTACAGCAACTGATCCGTGAACATCAAGGCACCAGTGCACGCCATTACAGTGAGCGCAATCCTACCTATCTCAAACTAATGATGATGGAACAGGCTTTGTCCACTCGCCTGGCAGAGATGATGCCTCAGTCACCGGCATTGGCTGCTCCAGGACAGCCAGGTGCAGTTCCTCCCAAACCAGGACAACCAGCAGCCGGTACCGCCAAGCCAGTTGACCCCAAGCTCAAAATGGCCCAAGACAAGCTCAAAAAAGGCCAAACACTTAGTTCTGACGAACAACAGTTGGTCAACGCTAATGCAGCCGCTGTGGCTGAAAATCGTTTGCGCCGCGCATACCGCATGTTGAGAGAAAGCGAAGTGCAACAAGCTCAAGTGGTGTTGGCTGCTCAAGACATGGTTGACAAAATGCAAGGCATGTTAGAAGATGTGTCTGAACTGCAATTCAAAGAACTGCCTGCCTTGGTTGACTCTATCAAGAACCAAGTAGGTATTGATCAAGCCACACAATTCAATACCGATGCATCGGCCGCACTGTCAGGATTGATGCAAAATCTACAAGGCACCAAACAACAACTAGACGCCGCACTTGGCGTAGTGACTGGTCAAACACCTCCACCTGATGCTGGCATGGCCAGTATGGGTGCTGCTCCTGCTGCTCCAGTGCCACCCGAAGGTGCTGACGTAGAAGCTGGTGCAGAAGCTGGTGCAGAAGCTGGTGCCGAAGCTGGTGCAGAAGCAGGTGCTGACGAACTAGATGCAGCCGCTGCCCAGGCTGGCTCTCTAGGCCGATCACGTAGATAATGTTAATACGCGAAGTTGCTGATAATACCGCAGGTACTCCCAGCCCTGACAAATTATTGGGTCTGGTAGATTTTCTATCTGGCCGCGCAGAAGATGAATCGGCCCGCAAAGAAATCAGTCAAGATGCGTTTTTAAATTTGGCCCAGAGCCTGGGCATCACAGTTACCAAACAAATGTTGCCTGGACTAACCAATCAACCACCACTGAGCAATGTGCTAGAACCGCTGGCACCTGACACAGATGATCCTATTGTTTATAAAGGTGGAGACCCAATTGACAAGGCTATGCCTGTAAACAAAGCTCAGGACATTGTGGCTTCAGCTGCCAAATCGGCAGCAAAACGGGACCGCGGCGTCTGATTGAGTCAACTAAAGGTTGACCAAAAACGTTAAATGTAGTATACTACTGACTTAAAGGAGTTTGCTATGAAACGACTTATCGCTACCCTGCTTATTTTGACCAGTTCTGTTGCTTTTGCGCAACACCGCAATCCTTATGGATATGCTACTGGTTCTCCCCAACAACATCATCACCATCACCATCACCATCACGGTAATGACTGGCGCTGGGTAGCACCTGCTATAATTGGTGGTGCAGTGGTGTATGCAATGACGCGACCGCCTGTAGTTGTGCAACAACCGCCTGTGGTGGTTATGCCACAGCCCGACATTGTGTACATTGACGGCATTGCATATCGCAAACAAATGGTGTTGATCAACGGGTACTATCAAGAAGTGCTGGTAAGGATCTAACATGGCTTACTCAGAAAAAGTGGTTGATCACTATGAAAATCCCAGGAACGTCGGCTCTTTTGATAAGAGTGATACTGATATTGGTACTGGTATGGTTGGTGCGCCTGCCTGCGGCGACGTCATGAAACTTCAAATCAAGGTGCAAGATGGTATCATCACGGACGCAAGATTCAAAACATACGGATGCGGCAGTGCGATTGCCTCCAGTTCTCTTGTTACCGAGTGGGTTAAAGGCCGGACGCTTGACCAAGCGGCAGCTCTTAAAAATTCAGAGATTGCTACGGAACTCTCGTTGCCACCAGTCAAAATCCATTGTTCAATCCTTGCTGAAGACGCCATCAAAGCCGCTGTAGAGGACTATCGCAAACGGCATGATCTCAATCACTGACACTGCCAGAAACAAAATACAAAAATTATTGCAATCCAAAGGCTATGCTGGCATACGTCTTGGAGTAAAGACCACTGGTTGCTCAGGCCTGGCCTATGTGTTAGAATACGTACAAGAATACAAACCTTCAGAATTTGATATTAACTATGCCCAAGCAGACTTTGTGGTACTGGTTGATAAGAAAAATGAAGTGTATCTCAGAGGTGTCACTGTAGACTATCTACGCCAAGGCCTTAACGAAGGCTTTGAATTTCTCAATCCCAACGAGCGTGATCGTTGTGGCTGCGGAGAAAGTTTTAGAGTGTGACAGCTCTGGCGGTTTTTGGATGCAGTTGGACTGTGGGGCTTGGTGTATTAGAAACAGATACATTTGGGGCTCGACTGGCTAACAAATTATCTGCAACCAATTTTACTAATTTAGGTATACAAGGGTCCAGCAACAGCAGATCAGTGTTACAACTGCTTGACTATGTTAAACGTACAGATATACCTGTAGAAAATTCAATAGCAGTTTTTTTAATTACCACTCCTTCAAGAGAATGCATACTATTAGATAATTTACGTCAACCCATAGATGAAACTAAAAGTATTTTTGGTGTTGAAGACCTTGCTAGTGTTAAGGTTGTTGACTTAGGAGTCAACCAAACTGATGAAATTTCTAAAAATTATATAAAGCATTTTACGTCAATTTCTACGCTTAACTTTAATTTACATAAAAATGTGTTGAGCATGCAAGCCATATGTCGACAATACAAAATACAAGATTACTACATTGTTGGATGGAGTGATCTTGATTTAAATTTACCTGGAATTGATACTGATAAAATATATCACAAATCTTGTTTACAACTATTTAGGTATGAACTCCCAATATACTTAATGAAGAAAGCACCAAATCAATACTTGCGTGAGTGTGGCCACCCAAATGAATTAGGCCATGAACTAATTGCACAAACATTACACACCTGGATAACCAATCAAAACAATGTACAACCCAAAATTTGATTATCAACCCATCCCCAGGGTCACAATAGACGGCAAGAGATTTTATGCCACCCCAGATGGCAATAAGTTACCTAGTGTAACTACCATCCTAGATCAAACCAAAAGTGAAGAAAGCAAAGCTGCCTTGCACAATTGGCGACGAACAGTGGGCGCAGAACGAGCACAAGCTATCACTACAGAAGCAGCCAATCGCGGCACCAGAATGCACACCTATCTTGAACGGTACATTCGTGAAGGTACTATACCTGCTCGTGGATCTAATCCGTTCAGCTGGCCCAGCCATATCATGGCAGAAGAAGTCATCAACAAGGGACTAAAAAATGTAAGTGAATTTTGGGGCATCGAAGTACCCTTGTACTTTCCCGGTGTGTATGCAGGCACAACAGACGGTGCCGGCATTCATTTAAATGAAGAATCAATCCTGGATTACAAGCAAACCAACAAGCCCAAAAAGCGCGAATGGATTGATGATTACTTTGTTCAGCTGTGTGCATACGCAGAAGCCCATAACGAAATACATGGCACCCGCATCCGAAAAGGTGTAATTTTGATGTGTGTGAAACCGGACTTGGATGCCAATCACAACATCATTGGCCAGCCAAAATATCAAGAATTTGTGCTGGAAGGCGCAGAATTTGAAAAATATCGTGCCATGTGGTGGAAAAAGGTTGAGGAGTACTACGTGCTAAATATGTGATAGTCGAGGATCATCACTGTGGCAATAGTACAAGTATCTAGAATAACACAACGCAAAGGGTTAGAAGTTGATCTACCCCAACCCTTGGCCGGAGCCGAATTTGGCTGGGCCACTGATCAACGCCGATTGTTTATTGGTAACGGCACCCTAGTTGACGGTGCACCAATAGTGGGCAACACTGAGGTTCTAACTGAATTTTCAGATGTGCTGGCCTACACCAATCAGTATACCTACAAAGGCGAAGCAGCTGGGTACACTGTACAAACCGGTGTTACCTCCGGATCACCGATTACTCAAAGTCTGCAAGCAAGACTAGACAGCTATGCTGTGGTCACTGATTTTGGTGCTGTGGGCGATGGTATTACTGATTGTACAGCAGCCATAAACCGTGCGCTGTATCAGATGTTTTGTAGAGACACCAATCCTGCCATTAGACGCAGTTTGTTTTTTCCAGCTGGACGATACATTGTAACCGACACCATATTGATTCCGCCTTATGCCAAACTTTATGGCGAAGGCGCAAACAGTAGCATAATTGATCTTAACATTCAAGAATGGAATCAACTGTCTAGCTATGCCATTGGTGTGCTGGTAGTGGTTACCTCAGGTGCAGGCCCATACACCTATGCCTACTATCGTAGCAACTTTGAAGTTCCAGCAGGTACTGCCCTAGGCGCCCTGGCCCCCAACGGAGATCCTTACTGGGACAACACAGCCACACTACCAAGTTACATTGGAAGAACTGCTGACAGTTTGCAACAAGTGGGCGGCAATATTGAAACTAACGGCGCAACCCCTCCTGGCAACGTAGAATGTTCAGGTATCAGTTTTAGAACCAACAGAGTCACAGATGGCTTTTTGTTTGAACAATGTGCCATTGCCAATTTTGATTCAGTAACTGTGCAAGGTGCACTGACCACTACAGACATCACTGCCAACTTGGCCAGCGACAATATATCCGCAGTTCGTTTTGCCAGCACAGTCAGCAACCCTTGCAACCAAATTGTATGGAATGCAGGCGGGTTTAGTGGATTCACTTTTGGTATAGACACTGACCAAGTTACTCAAGGTGTAACATTCAGCAACAACAATTTCAGTACCTTGTACGAAGGTATCAAACTAGACACTGATCCCACTGGCTTCCGTATCATGAGCAATGCTTTTGATATCATTTATGTTCAAGGTATTGAGTTTGTGGATTGTTCGCTCAATGCCAGTGGTTACAATATTTTCTATGATGTAGGCAACCACTTCAACGGAAGTGCACTGCCAGCCAGTTCCATCATCAGCATGAACGCTGACAACAATATTTCTGTTGGCGACATGTTCCAGCGTAACGATGCGCAAAGTGTGACGTATCCTAGAATTGAGTTGTTCAATGTGACCTCTCAAGGGATTCCGGCCAGTATTGCCATAACCAATGGCAAACAAATTGAAATGGGCAGTTTCATCCGCGAGTCGGGTATCACTGAAGATTTGTTAGCCAGCCAGGCCGGAACTACACTGTTTACGTTCACAGTGGGTGACTATCCCACTGGCAGTCGGGCATTTGCCATGAACTACACCATCACACGTGATACAACAGTTCGAACAGGCACTTTGTTAGCAGTCAGCATTCCTGACGATTCAACCGGCGAGTTTAACTGGACTGACGACTACAATCAAAATGCTGAAACTGGTATCACACTGACCCCAACAGACACTGCGTCTACTGTGGGCGGTACTATTACCATGACATATTCATCATCAGCTGGCGCAGCTGGAAAAATTTACTACAGTCTCTCACACCTTGGCTAATGTGGTCACGTACTTTTGCCCAGCGCCTTGAAGCCTGGGCTGTTCTTAGACAACAGTGCCAAGACATCTCGCCAGAGTTGGCCCTGCAAAAAATCAACGCATGGTGGTTTACTTCGCCTTGGCAACCTTATCATCTACACTGGGACGATCTTCCCACTTGGCCTGATCCCTGGCAATTATTGGATGACAACATCTATTGCTCACTTGCTCGAGGGCTGGGAATAATGTATACTATAGCTATGATGGATCGTTCTGATATCCAGGACTCTGTTTTGGCCGAATTTGCTAGCGACAATTTAGTCCTGGTCAACAATAAAAAATATATACTGAATTGGGACTCGACAACGATTGTAAATATCAACCCAGGGGAACAGAAACCCCGGCATCAGGTCACTCAAAAACAAATACAACTACGGATTCAATAAACACAATGAAAATTACAACAGTTCTCAAAAGAAATGGCACTAGAGAGCCACTTGCTCTGGAAAAATGGCAAACACAAATTGCCAAAGTTTGTTCAGGCATTGCTGACGTTAGTCAAAGCATGGTAGAGATCAAAGCTCAGGTGCATTTCTATGATGGTATTACTACCAAGGAAATTGATGGACTGACGCTGAGAGCTATTGTGGATCTTATTGATGTGGAAAGCAATCCTGATGTTGGGCACACCAACTATCAGTATGTGGCTGGCAAGCAACGACTATCAATGTTGCGTAAAGATGTATACGGCTCATACGATCCTCCCCACTTGTATGACATTGTGAAAAAGAATGTGGCCACAGGTTTGTACACTCCTGAATTGTTAGAGTGGTATGATGAAAGTGATTGGAATCGCATGCATGACATGATTGATCATGCTAGAGATGAACAATACTCGTATGCTGCCATCGAGCAGTTGATTGAAAAGTATCTGGTTAAAAATCGCTCAACAGGACAAATTTATGAAACTCCACAAGTTAGATACATGGTGGCCGCAGCTACAGTATTTCATCGAGAAGAACCTAACACAGCTAGGATGCGCTATATCAAAGAATACTACAACGCAGCGAGTGATGGGCTCTTTACTCTCGCTACTCCGGTCCTGGCCGGTTTGGGCACTCCTACTAAGCAATTTAGCTCTTGTGTTCTTATACGCAGTGATGATGATTTGGATAGTATCTTTGCATCTGGCGAAATGATGGCCAAGTATGCCAGCAAACGTGCTGGCATTGGATTAGAGATTGGACGACTGCGTCCGCTAGGCTCGCCTATCCGTGGTGGTGAGATCATGCACACAGGCATGATTCCGTTTTTAAAGAAATGGTTTGGAGATTTACGGTCATGCTCACAAGGAGGTATTCGAAATGCAAGTGCCACTGTTTTTTATCCCATCTGGCATCATCAATTCGATGATCTTATTGTGCTCAAGAACAATCAAGGAACCGAAGAAACCCGTGTCCGACAC
>Ga0068876_10002837_pt1 | contig 12657 bp, 11 predicted proteins | sample NOAtaG_6_FD_66442 | JGI IMG/M metagenome (GOLD analysis project Ga0068876, IMG submission 66442) | Freshwater lake microbial communities from Lake Erie, under a cyanobacterial bloom - NOAA_Erie_Diel5S_2200h metaG | ecosystem: Environmental > Aquatic > Freshwater > Lake | place: USA: Ohio, Lake... | reverse complement strand
AAATAGTGAAATCCTCATCACCTAAATAACCCTCAACCACTTCAACTTCACCAAGATGAGATAACCTAACTTTCATATCTTCTACATCATATAAATTAAGTGGCTCTAACCCAGACTTCTTATCAAGAAAATTAAAAATAACACCCTTCTTAGATAAATTATATGAAAACTCGATCTTCCTAATTACATCATCTATTTGAATGAACCAACAAAATAAACCAGAACCAATTACATAATCAAACCGTTCTGTAACTTCTTCAATATCCGAACAAATGAATTTTTTACCTGGATAAGACTGAATGGCGTGTGAAATATATTTGGGATTTATATCAATGCCACAATATTCTATATTATAGTTTATCTCATTTATATAATCGATTAGGTGACCTGGACCGCAACCAAAGTCTAAAATAGAAGAGTTGTTTTCTATAAATGAAAATATAACTTTGAATCTTTCCCATTGAGTTTCTTTTGATGACCATCCAACTGACATTGGTGTTGATGGTGAGTTAAGAGCTAAATAGTGTTCATAAACCCAATTGATCTCATTGCTCATCTAGAATGAATTTTTTAATTTATATATTAAGATATAGATATTCTTTTCAGCTTTAAGAAACTAATTCAAAGTTCTTCGAGCCATTATTAGTTATTTTTGACCAAGATTGTAATGGTATTGCAAAAAAAGTACCGAGACTTAACGACTTATAAATTACTAAAACTTCATCAGATTCGATGTGAGTCATAGTTGTATAGACTTGATAAAGCTCGCCTTTTGAGTCTTTATAGATTCTATTTATTAGAGGATATTCCATTTCTAACTTTTTTATTTTATATATATACAAAAAATATATTTCAGAAACTGTATATATAGATTATATAAAAAATAACAAAAAAAATGAAAAACTTGATTAGTTATAAAAAATTTTCTATAAATGAAGCTGCTCAAGAGCTTAATAAAGAATCAATAAATGATTTATTTGATTTTTTAATGACTAAAAATATGGATGTTGAATGTAGTAAAATGGCGATGATTATAAATAATTTAATCAATCCAATTAATTTTTCTATGAAAGAATTTTTCAAAGAAACAGAAACTTGGTTAGAAAGTAACAAAACTAAAAAAGGTTCTGAAGAAGTGAAAGAATTTACACCTTCTCAAGTCTTGAAGCTAATAAGTAAGGTTCGTTATGATAAAGAAATGCAAAGATATTTCTGGACGAAAATAGAATCTTTAGTTAAAGAATATAATAAAGGAAAAAAAGAAAAAGTAAAGATTATTGGATTCTACTAAGTTTTAAATATTTCATATATATGTATTTTTGTTTTTTTAAAGCTCTAAATTTTTAGAGCTTTTTTAATATATCCAATTTCCAACTAAAATATTATCAACTTTCTTCAGAACCAACCAAGCGTCAAAGTCACCAATTGAATCTTCGTATAAAGCAATTTCACCCCAATTATCTCCACTCACTCCTAAAGAGTTAATCCAAATTGTTTGGCATTCAAATTCAATCGGTATATTATCAGAAGAATTTTTACCTTCTTTTATCATCTGAATTATCTCATCTTCTAATTCATCCGAATAAATTCTTCTCTCAACTCCCATCATAAATCCCGATAAAATAGCTCTTCTAACATCTTCTTCACTCCAATTATCATTATAATAAGATTGATCTAAATTAGGCAACAAACTCAAGTCACTAATAATTGGCGATTGACCTAATGGTAAATGTGCAACTATTTTTCTATATGAGTTTTTATATAAATATGGATTGTTGTCTCTATCAATTAATTGCTCATCGGAAAACCTTTCTATTTGATATTCATTAGACCAATTAAATAAATACCAATCACCAACCATAATTTCTTCATCACTTAGAGCAATTAAATAACCACTAACTTTTTTTATATCCAATTTCATTAAAATAAAGATTTATTTTTGTACATCAAAGAAAAAAAGGTGAAACAAACGAGAATTATACAAATCTGTACCAAAATAAGAAGTGGCAGCATGTAACAACTTAGCATCCCATAAAACCAACCTATTATAAACATTCCCAACCACATCAACTCTCTCAAATTGAGTTGAATCATAAAAACCAGTCTTAAATGTTTCTGCAGCCAATTCACCAAAACTTTTACCAGTGGCATCCGCAAGTGGTGAATCCATCAATTTCATTAAACCATTCACTCTAGATTTAAAAAATGTAGTTCCAGATTCTACTGGAGCCGCAGGTGTTAAATAAACAACACCAGCATAATTCTGTGTGTCATAATGATAAACAATTTGATCTTCTGCCGTGCAATGTTGAAAACAACCATTCACATTATATTGGTCCCAAGAAATAATCTTCTTACCTATAAGTTTTTCAAATTTCAATTTCAAACTTTCTGGTCTAAAAACAAAATCTGTTCTCTTGCCTTTATGATATTTTTGGTGATATTCAAATTTCTGTGAAAGTGCAAAACTACGAACAGCATCTGGATTATCATAAAAATTATCTACACATATAAAACTTTTCCATTCATTATTATTGTTAAATATAGATGGATCAAATGAGTTGGATAATTGTGGTGCATCCTCTGGGAATTTAAAAATAACTTCTTCACAAATAAGATTTGCTTCTACATATTTCTTAGGAAGTTCAAAACTAAAACCTAATCTATTTTCTTCAATTCCATAAAATTTGGCTACATCTTCTCTAAGAATATCTTCTTCTATAATAAGTAAGGAACCATCACAAATGACTTGTAATGATTCCTTTTTATTTGGTGATAGAATCCACCCTCTTACAAATATCTTTTCTCCTAAGTCTTTATATTCGTCTATATAACCTTTTGTGTTAGTGCTTCTAGTATCGTGCATGATTATATTTATAATATAAAAAGTGAAATAAGTTTTATTTATTTTTTGAAGTTGTGTCTAAAACTTTCATATTAATACCGAGAATTGTTTTCACTGATGCCTAAATCGTCTTTTATTGATTCGAATATATATCCTTCTATTTTTTCTGGTATACTAATAGTTTTACCTGTTTCCTCCGATAAGATTTCACATGCTTCCACAAATCTTTCTTTAATAATTATGTTTGGCTCTTTAAAGTAATTCCATTCAAGACTATCTTTAAATGTCTTGAAATCTGGAAATATTCTGTAAACTTCAAAAATCGGATTAGATTCCAAATTGAAACTGATAGGGTTTAAAGTATAAACATCATCCCAATTTATTATAGTTAATTGATTATTGTAACAACTAAAATCACAACCAACTGTTTTCGGACATACTTCTAATGTAGTTAATTGATTATTGGAACAACTAAAATCACCACCTACTTTTGTTGGACCACCCTCTAATGTAGTTAATTGATTATTGTAACAATAAAAACTACCACCAACTACTTCTGTTGGACCACCCTCTAATGTAGTTAATTGATTATTGTAACACCAAAAACTACCACCTACTGTTTTCGGACAACCCTCTAATGTAGTTAATTTATTATTGTAACAAAAAAAACCACCACCTACCTTTCCGAACTTTAGTGGGAGTCGAGTTAATTTTTTATAAGATAAATAAACATCACCATCAACATCGACTGATCCATCTTGATTGATAGTATAATTAGTTATTCTATATTTTCTACAAATAGAATCTATATCTTCAATAGACTCGTTAAATCTTTTTAAGTATTTCATTCGAATATATATCCATTAATTTTTTTAGGAATTTTAATCTTTATTCCAGTTTCCTCTGATAGGATTTCACATGCTTCCACAAATCTAGATCTAATAATTATGTTTGGTTCTTTAAGGTAATTCCATTCAAGACTATCTCTGAATGTCTCGAAATCTGGAAATATTTTGTAAACTTCAAAAATTGGATTAACTTCTAAATTGAAATAGGTAGTGTTTAAATTATAAATATCATCCCAATTTATTATAGTTAATTTATTATTATAACATCTAAAATCACCACCTACTTCTTTAGTACAACCCTCTAATGTAGTTAATTTATTATATTGACAATAAAAATCACCTTTTATCCTTTTCGGAGCACCTTCCAATGTGGTTAATTGATTATTGTTACACCGAAAATCACCAGCTACTTCTGTTGGACAACCCTCTAATGTAGTTAATTGATTCTGTGAACAGTAAAAACTACGACCAACTATTTTCGGACAACCATCTAATTTAGTTAATTGATTATTGTTAAAATAAAAATCACGACCTACTTCTGTTGGACCAAACTCTAATGTAGTTAATTGATTATTGTCACACAAAAAATCACGACCTACTTCTGTTGGACCAAACTCTAATGTAGTTAATTGATTCAGTGAACAAAAAAAACCACCAGCTACTTCTATTGGGCATCCCTCTAATGTAGTTAATTGATTATTGGAACAATTAAAATCACCACTTACCTTTCCGAACTTTAGTGGGAGTCGAGTTAAATTTTTCCCATATAAATCAACATTCCCATCAACATCGACTGATCCATCTTGATTGATAGTATAATTAGTTATTCTATATTTTCTACAAATAGAATCTATATCTTCAATAGACTCGTTAAATCTTTTTAAGTATTTCATGTTTTTTATTTAAATAGTTTTTTTCCAACTTCTTAATAGTCTTAAAGCTTCTTCTCTTCTTAACTCATAAGAAGCAGTTTCTTTAAATCTTCCTATCTTCTTACCAAAATCAGATTGATAAAATTGAGGTATTTGTTCTGGAGTAACACCAATTTCTTCAAAATCAGAACTTGTTAAAAGGTCTTCATTCTTATTTGTTTTTGGTTCTTGTTTAACTTTTTCAACTCTTCTATGTAAACAAGGTGATTCAGTCCAGACATGTAATGTTTCACCATCATAATTCTGTGACATCTTAATTAATTCATCATATGTTAATTTACCTACAACACCGCCATCAATTAAATCTTTTTGATACTTAGTTATCTCTTCTATAAATAAATCTTTATTTTCGTAGTAATCGGGAAATTTATATCCATTTAAATATTGACTAGCAACATCTTTACTTAAAAAATCTTTAGCAGTTCTTTCTACAAACCACCAAGTGCTTCCTAATCCACCATTTCTTAATTCTTTATTGAATCCAAATATAGCTCCTTTCTCAGGAATAACTTGGTAAGCTTTACCATAGTAACTAAACATTTCTTCTTCACTAGAACCTGGTTTAAAATACATATGAACTGATTTGGTTGGATCAGGTATTCCTAACTTAGAATAGTTAATAAGAAATTCTATATAATCACGATCGTCTGAAGGACCTATACTTACTTTTCGCGGTTTAGGATCATCAATATATTCATACTTATCTATATTAACTCCTCTTAATAAAGAGTTATTAAATACATCAGGAAATTTATCAGTATCTTCTTCAGTATTCTCTTCAGTATTCTCTTCAGTAAATTGTTCAAATAGTTTTAAATATTTCATAGTTTTCATAGTTTCTAACTTTTTTTTTACAATAATCAGTTCATTCTAATATCTTTTTCGAATTCTCTATAAATTTATCCATCTTTCCAAGTAAATCCTCCTTATTCATTGCCTCAAATCTTTGCTGTGGTATATTCTCTTCATTAACATATGCTAATATAGCAGACATAAACCATTCTATCTCGCCATCATTATCTTTAGTAGCGAAGATTGAACCCTTTCCCGTCATGGACTTATAAATATCATCCAATTTATCATTAAAATTCCAAACATCATTTTGATCTTCAATCTTAATTGTTGAAAATTTATTCCAAGTCCATTTTGACATCTCTTCCAATTTTTCTATTGCACCAACTAAATACTCATAATTCTTCCAATCATTCTTTAAATCATTAATGATAATTGCTAAATTATGAAATTCAGCCAGAGAACTATACTTATTTTTGATCCAAGTATTCAAATCATCCAAACTAGACTCTATATTTTTACCTGCTGATTTAGCTCTCATATATGCTGATAAACGATCATGAAAACTTTGCCCAGGTGTTGATAAAGTCATTCCCCAATTAGTTTTCCTTCTATTCAATAAATTTTGAAAAAACATATACTTACCATTAAGAATTGTACCATAAACACTCTTCAAATTCTCCAAATTATCACCAACAATATATCTATCCGTAATTTTAGACATTCTCTTTTCTAAATTTTTGATTTTAATATCCTCATAATCTTCAGGTCTAATCAATCCTTCTTTTTCTTCTCCTCTTTTTACTGTAATATCAGAACGCTTTTCAAATCCAGATTCACTTAATCCTTTGTAATCTAAAACAATTGCATAATTAGCCTTCTTCAAATCAGCATCAATATTCCTATCCTCATCACAATATACTCCTTCAACACCTTTATCAGCACTAATCGTTAGGGCTGCATTCCAATCTAATTTAGATTCTTGTTCTAATTCTATTGCCTCACTAATAAAGTAATCCATATGTGGAAAAGCTCTATCAAAAAATCTACCAAATTGCTCTGTGAATTCTTTATGATCTTTTTTGATTCGTAGATATTCTTCAGGTGTGAAATAAGATTTTTTTAATCCATTAGTATTGTTAATGAATCCAGGTCTTTCAGATGATGTATAATTTTGAACAAAATAATACTTATCTGCATCTTCATCATACCAAACTTGACAAACCAATTCTTTTTCATATATATTTACTATCACTATATCACCATGTTTACACTGTCTAAGAGTTTTTGATTGACCCCGCTTGAAAAATCTTTCACCTGTAAAGTTCTTATATGTAGTCCCAGATGGTTTTGATGCCTTCCTCAATTCTCCATCTACACCAGTCGCTCTTATAAACTTTCCAGATAAATCAAACCAAAATTTAATCCACTTTACCGACTTATCTTTATTTTTCATTATACCAGAACCACCACAAGATGTGCAACTAACCTCTCTTATACTCCTACCCCATTTACGTTTAATTTTACCAGCATTGCAAATTTCACCTACTACACCAGAATCTCCAAATAAACTTTCACTACTAGCTTCACAAACTCTGTCACCTACATTATAGTTAAGTGCTCTTGCTTCTTTATATGGTAAATAGAAAAGAAATTCATCAGGAATTTCACTGATTGGAAAATTCAGATTGTAACCTATTTGTTTTATTTTATGTATAAAATCCTCAGATTTAAAACTTGATAATGCTAGACTTGATTTTATAGTTTCTGGGGAAGCACCACTTGGCACTTTTCTTAAACTTGCAAAATAAGATGAAAGATATTCTGATTTGAATGCTTCTGATATCACTTCAAAGTTATTCCAATTTTTTAGATATCTCATTAGATTAATTTATTTATTTGTTTTTTGAATTTTTCAAGTTCATTTGTTCCCTTTTCTATACGGTTTAATAATTTATCTTTGGAAGACCAACTTAAAAGATTATCAAGATTTGGATTACGGAAAATTTTATTCCATCCTACAAAAATATCTTTTAAAAAAATTTTGAATGTAGAATAACTATCCATGTCACCCAACTCCTTTACACTCTTAAATTTAAGTTTAAGTAGTTGTAAATCATCAATTGACTCTTTTTCAAAAAGAGAAACCTCCTTAGCAAAACTATCACAAACTTCCAAAAATTTATCCACGAAAATTAACATCTTAGCAACTATCTCTGGATATCTTGAACGTTCTGAATTTAGGTATCTTCTCAAATCAGATTCTGATTTTGAGTATTCAGAAGCATCTTCAGAACTGTTGATGTAAGCTTTTTTTACCCCATCAGTTATATTACCTAAAAGATAATTTATTCTTCTTTCAGGCATCTCCGGTTCATATTCCCATTCAGTAATAAATTCAGAAATTCTACTGATAAATTTATAATAAAAATCAACTGATGCGGTATCGTTGAGTATGTCAATCAAAATAGTTCTTCTACTGAAGATTTTCCAAAACATATCATCTAAATTCTTAAATTCTGGATCAATTTGAATTTTTTGTGAAATCTTATCAAAATATCTTTGAATATTCATCTTCTTGATTTCAGGATGTTTATCTGAAGTTATTAATCCCTTCTTTAATTCACCTCTTTCCTTTCCAATCTCACTTTTCTTTTTATAATTAGATTCTTTTAATTTCTTGAAATCAAGAACAAGTGCGAAATGTGCTTTTTTAATAACTTCCTCAAAATTACCACCAGTATCTACATTAATCCTTTTATCATACCAATAGTAAACTAAATTTTCTTTTCTTTCTATCACTTTATCACCAGTAGGTTCTAAAAGTTCTGGATTACCTTGGTAATCACTACGACTTGTTATCATCCAAGAATAGTCTCCGTATTGTTTCCAATTCTCAGAAATCATGCTCCTACCATTATCAAGAACATAAAGAGTTGTTCCATCTTCTAATTTGACTTCTGATTCAATAGAAGAGGCTCCAGCATTATCTGTTAAATATTTAAGAGAATTTGGTGTAGCTCCATCATTATAATTCTGAATCATGAAAAGACTGTTTTGAGAAACTTGATTTTGTATATTAAATATTGTCTGTATGTAAGCAGTAGCCAACAAATAAACTGATTCAAGTTTTATCCAAAATTTATCACCAGTCTTTATTTTACCTGGGATATATCTAAACTTACCATTTTCTTCAATCAGTTGAGGTTTAGAATCCTCTAATAATTTACTAAGGCTTGTGTAAGTATCCACCACTTTATAACCTTCTTTACCACCACCTTTTGCTTTTCTAACTGTAGTGGTTGCAATATAATTACCTTTAATGTCAAACCAAAACTTCAAACAATTATCATCTTCAAGTGAAATATCAGTTCTTATATTTTTTGCCCTATCACCCACATTTGGAACGTAAGAAAAAAATTCATCACTGATTTCACTTTTAGGAAAATCAATTGCCTCTGAAATCTTATTAATTTCATCTAAAAAAAGACCTCTACCAGTTTCGGATAAATGGTTTAAAGTTGCTGATAACATTTCCGATTTAAATGCTTCGAATAATAAAATGTATTTCATAGTTTATAATAATTTAACAATTTGTTTTGCAAACTTATCTAATTGCTCTACTCCCCTTGTAATAGATTCTAAATATTTATCAATTCTCTCCTGTTCATTATTTCCAAATTGATTTCGAACATTATACACAATATTATAATTATTATAGAATTTCTTTTGCCAATCTAAAATATTTTTCATGAGAGTTCTAAAATCTCCATAAGTTTGTCTATTAAATAATACATAAATACTCTTAAACTTCAAAAGAATAATTTCATAATCTTCAATAGTTTCTTTAGGAAGTGTCGAAATTTTTTCAGCAAAATCATCAACTAATTTCAAATATTTATTAACAAGTTCTAAAACCTTTTCCTTTATTTCCGGATATTCGCTTTCAACCCTCAAATAATTTCTAATTGAATTTTCAGAATCTGAAAATTCAACCGCCCTATTTGTCCCAGATTCATAAGTTCTTTTGATAGGATCACTTATACCACCTAACAAAAATTGAGTTCTTTCTTCACTCATTTTTTTATCATATTCCTTTTCTGATAAGAAATGCGCTATTCTTGTTATAGTTCTATCAAATTCTGATATTGAATCTAATTCAAATAAAACATCAGTCAATAATAATTTTTTTCTAAATAATTTCCAGAAAATTGTATCTAAGTTTTTAAGGTCTGAATCAACCTTAATACTCTTCGAAAGTTCTTTTAAATATCTATTTATGTTTATACTCTTAATTTCTTCATATCTTTCTTTTGATATAATACCACTTTTCAATTCACTTCTTTCCTTTCTTGTTTCACCTCTCTTTTTATAATCCTTTGATTTCATTTTTTCATAATCTAATACAATTGCAAAATTCGCCACTTTAATTTCTTCATCAAAACTTTTAACCCCAACATTCCAATATTTATCAAAAATAAAATTAGCTTTCTTTTTCAATACCAAACTTTTATCCTTTTCTAATTTTTCTGCAACACCTCGAAAATCATTTCTGTGTGCTAACATCCATGAATATTTACCCCAACTTTTCCAATCCGGATAAGTATTGAAAGTCACCCCATTAGTAAAATTAAAAGTAACTGTGCCATCACTTTCTGTTTCTTCACTTTCTATACTCGTATTTGAATAACTTGCTACATAACCTGGAGAATCAGGTGGATTTCCATCATTGCTATCTTGAATCATAAATATATTAGTGCTTTTGAGTTCACCATTTTCTTTCCACAATCTTTCTATCAAAGCCGTTGCTAAAACATGACCATTCTCTAAATTAATCCAAAACTTGTCACCACTATTAATTTCTCCACTTTCAGCCGCATCCTTTATCACCTCAATACTCCCATAAGTTTTAACCACTTTATATCCATCTTTATTCAAACCCTTGTTTTCTCTTACTACTGATTTGGTAATAAAATTTCCCTTCACATCAAACCAAAATTTAAAGATAGTGTCATCTTTTCTATCATCTTCTGTTCCTATATCCTTTGCTTTATCTCCAACATTAGGTACATATTGAAATAAATCATCAGATAACTCACTCATAGGAAAGTCAAGTTTTTCTGATAATCTAACCAACTCATCTTTGAAATCCTTCTTAGCCGAATTCGAAAGATGACCAAATACTCCAGTCAATAACTCCGATTTAAATGCTTCAAACAATAAAATATATTTCATAACTTAATTATTTCTTTTTAGGTCCTACAATCGTAATTTGATATCCAGCATTTCTAAGTGATTTGATCAATTCTGAACCACCTGCACCAAATGTTAAATCACCTGAAATTGTATATTTCTTTACTGATCCACTAGATTTAAATCCAGTCTTCTCCACTACTTCTTTAAATTCATCTAAAGTGCAAGAATAAACTAAATGTAATTCTTCTAAATTTTTAAAAGCTTCGAATGACAAATCATTAACAGTGCAATTAGTGAAATTCAATTTCTTTACTTCTTGATGAGTACTACCAAATTCTCTGAAAACATCTTTATTAATAACACATTTATCAAAGCCCCAACATTCAGATACTAATTTATCAAAAGGGTTCAAGTTTTTGATTTCAATACATTTAAACTTAATCCAGGTTGGATTTAAATTTAATTCAAAGAAATTTTGTGGAAGATTAGTTGTTGCAATAACAATCTCTTGTATTCTTGCTTTAGGTAAAATTCTAAAATTGTGCCAACTAAATTCATCACCAAATGTTATACTTTTAGTATTGATACCTATTACATCAACTTTAGTAAGACCTAATCTGTCCATATATGGCTGTTCTAAAGTAATCTCTTGTGGTAAATCAGGAGTATAAACATATCCCCTTATTCTTGGATTATGTTCCATACCTGTATATTTCTCAACTATCTTATCAAAGAAATCTTTCATTCTATCTGGATAAGTTCTATCAAAATAAATTCCTCCTTCATCTGATTTATTAATTGGAACGACAGATCTAACCACCATTCTTGAAAGTGGTAATTGTTCTGAAACCATTTCACCTGATTCGTTATAAACAGGACTATCAAAAGTAATGAATGCTGGAATTGAATTAGGATCAAATACATTACCAATTACTTGATTTTTATACATCCCTGTATATAAGTGTTGACAAGAAGCATAAAATCTTGAGATAGACATATTCAGAATGTCTTTTGGATTGTGCTTAATTTTTAACCAAAGGTCACCACCATATAAATTTATATCTACTTTGAAATTATCTTTACCAAAATCTTCTGCTGATTTAGAAATAACTATTGCAATTTCTCTATCAGTAAATGTTTCTGGTTTAACTTGTTTGTCTGGTTGGATTCTGTTATAACCTTCTACCAAACCATTTATATTAACAAGGTTCTTTTCGAATAAGACTTCTCCTTCTTCTCTTTTTCTTTTTTGAATTTGATTTGATTCATCTTTTATTGGTCTTCCCGATTCATCTTTAATAATTATCATATCGGCTGTTGATTCACTAACTGATATTTTTCTAAAGATGTTGCCATTAAATTTTGAAAGTTGATTTAGTGATGGATTTCTTGGATCGAAATTTTGGAATATCTTTTTAGTATCAGCATCTAATGTTGTATTTGAATCTAATAAGAGTGGTCTCATAGAATCATTAATTACTTCTATGAATTCTTCTGGTAGGTTTTCAAATCTTTGATAGATTTTTTTGAGGTCTATTACTTCACCTTCTTTACCGAAAAATGTTCCGAGTGCTTCTAATTTCTCTTCTTGAGTTAATTTCCATTCACCTTGAACAATTTCGTTTGATGCTTCAATAGTTTCTAGTTCTAAGATATTAGCACCCCAGGTGCTGATGATAGCCTTTTTTTGTGATGGAAGAATTACTTCACCGACTTTGGCTTCATTAAGATATTGTGTTCTTGATTTGATCCATTTCATAAATATATTGACAATTAAGATTTTTATTGTATATATTAAAAATAGATATTTAAAAATTGGTTTATTTGCATAAAAAAAGAACCAGTTGAAGGTTCTTTTTTAAGTTTTATTATTTACCACATATTGACATAATCGTCTGAATATTTTCTTCTGAATGAGGTGGTGGTGTAGAAGATTTTCTGTTATAATTATCAGCATATAAATTACCACAAGCGAATTCAAGACCAGATTTTTTGATGCTGAAATTTTGCAAAGGTAAATTATAAGATAAAGTTTTTTTGTTGA
>Ga0068876_10002835_pt1 | contig 12659 bp, 4 predicted proteins | sample NOAtaG_6_FD_66442 | JGI IMG/M metagenome (GOLD analysis project Ga0068876, IMG submission 66442) | Freshwater lake microbial communities from Lake Erie, under a cyanobacterial bloom - NOAA_Erie_Diel5S_2200h metaG | ecosystem: Environmental > Aquatic > Freshwater > Lake | place: USA: Ohio, Lake... | reverse complement strand
CTTATGAAATAAGTAAAGGTGCTACAGGTATTGTAGGTAAATTTGGAAAATTATTAAATAATCCTATTGATCAAACTCTTCTTACTAGCCCCTCATCTAATTATGAATATTTTGATACAGTATTTGTAAAACCATCTGTTGCAGCATTAGCAGATGCTTTTCCTATTGCTGATATAGTTTTACCTAAAACAGAAATATACGGAGGGTTAAGTGAAGATGCTTTGCAAACAAATATCTTTATTCCTGCTTCACCTGTTATAGATAAATCATTACTTAATCCAAAAGTATTTGGAGGAGATATTTTTATGACAAATTTCTCTTTCCAAAGTTCTTCTTTAGAATTAGACACTCAGTTTTATACAGGTTCAGGTACAATTACACCTGATGCTTTTGGTACATCAAGAGTACGTTCTGCAGTACTACCTATTGAATCATCAATCAATATTGAACTTGCTTATGGTAGTACGTTAAAGACAGGTGTTAAATATACAGAAGCTACAAATAATTCAGAATTTGAAGTTCTTCGTCAAGAAACAAACAATACTGATACAAGTTATGGTAAATCATTTAAAATGTATGATCATAATACAGTTTACTCAAGAGAGAATTATGATGTAACATTCTTTGTTCAACCTTCAGGAATAGGAAATTGTGGTCAAAATGATTTACGGGCATACCTATCTAATGTTAAAATCAACGAAGAAGTTGTTGACTCTTGGACTAAATATGGAGCAAATAACTTTTACGATATTGATGATTATGGTCCTATTAACAGAATTCTTAACTGGAAAGATAATATTTTCTTTTATCAAGACAAAGCTGTAGGAATCTATGCTATTAATAGAGCCGCTATTACAACTACTAATGACGGAGTACCTACTCAATTAGGTACAGGATTAGGTTTTGGTAAACATCAATATATTAGTAAAGAAAATGGATCTACTCATCAATGGGGAATAATTACAACAGATTCTGCCATCTATTCTTTTGATAGTATTCATCGAAAGATTTTTGCAATGACTGGACAAAATAATCCTTTATCAGAAGTTAAAGGAATGCATTCATTTTTACAATTACTTCCTGATGCTATATTTTATCGTAAAGAAAATGGAGGAGATAATCCAATATTGAAAAAAGGTGTTACTTTTGGTAAGGATGTTATTAACGATGAAGTTTATATGACATTCTTAAATACTGGAAATTTTGTAATTCTCAATACATCAACAACATATTACCCAGGTGATATTGTTTATTCAACATCTAATGGTCAATATTATATTGTTGTTACACAATTTACATCTAACGCCAATAAAACACTAATATTATCAGAGTTAATATCTAATTCACGAACTATTGTTGATACTGATAATTTTAAAGATTATACAATAGTATATGATGAATTAGCTCAACAGTTTTCTACACGCTTGTCTCATTCTCCTAAAATATGGATAAGTAATGGTGATATGCTAATTACTTCTAATCCTGCTTCAAGTAGAAAAACATACGTTCACAATATTGGAAATTGGGGAGAATTTTACGGAACTGTTCAAGAAGCATCAATTAAATTAGTTATTAATCCTAACGCAGATATAAATAAAGTTCTTCGTTTATTAGAATTTAATTCTATTGTAAGAGATAATAATAAAGTTATTGATAGAGATAAAACGATTACTGCTTTTAGAGTACAGACAGAATATCAAGATACAGGTAAAATTCTTTTTAATTCTTCAAGAATAAAACGTAGATTTGATAAATGGAGAGTTAAAATATCTCGTGATACTTTATCTACAAATCAACGTTCAAGATTGCGAAGTACACATTTTATTGTAACTTTGTATTTCGATAACACAGAAAATAAAGAATTTATAATGAATCGTTTATTGTCTTACTACGATATACAAATATTTTAAATATGAATAACCGAATTCCTAATAGTTTTTATGCTTCTCTTCCAGGAAGATATTACGATGATGGAGGTTCTTTAGAAACACCTCCTAATAATCCTCCTGTTAAACGAGGAGTTAATGAAACTACAGCAATGATTTATTCATTAGTTTCAAATGAAATAGAAAAAGCTAAGACTGATGGACGTTTACAACCTGGACAAAATTTAAATGTTGAAGGTATTGTAGCACAAATATTACATGAAAGCGGAAACGGTCAGTCTGATCTTACTCGCTTATATAATAACTTTGGAGGAATTAAAGCTGATAAAAATTGGAAAGGTGAAAAAGTAAATGTAGGCGGTACAGAATGGAGAAAATATTCTTCTCCTGAAGAAGGTATTCAAGAACAAATTAACTTTTTTATTAATAACGAACGATACAAAAATCATGGAGTATTTAATGCAACAACTCCTGAAGAGCATTTAAAAGCTGTACAAGCAGCAGGTTACGCAGGTGATCCTAATAAGGAAGGTAAGAATTATGTTAACGCTATTATGCCAATGGTTAATTCTATTCCTAAAAGATTAGCTAAAGTCGATCCTACATTATTAAAAGCAAAAGAAGAAACTGCTACTGTTATTCAAGCTCCTGTTCAAAATACTATTCCTGAAACTATTCCTCAATTACCTACTCGCTCTTTACAAGAGCGTCCTTTAATTACGGGTAGTTCACAAGCTGATTTTATTCCCAATGCTTCTGATCCAAATAAAATGCCTAATATTCAAGGTATGCAAATGTCTGCACCCAAAGGTTGGTTTGGTAGCGGTAAATCTATATTTAATAATGGTGGTCCTATGGAACAATTGACTCAATTTAATAATGGTGGTACACACGAACAAAATCCTTTAGGAGGAATTCCTCAAGGAATAAATTCTAACGGGCAACCAAATCTTGTAGAACAAGGAGAAACAAAACTTGATTCTAAAAATTATATTTATTCTGATAGTTTGAAGATTGATGCTGAAACAGCAGATATGTTAAAACTATCTAAATCAGATATTGGTAAAACATTTGCAGATGTTTCTAAAAAAATGAATAGACCTGATTCTCGTAGAGAAAATGATACTATTGAAGAAGAAGCTAAGAAAAGAGATTTAGAAGCTCTTATGCACGCACAAGAAGCGTTTAAGCAAAAAGAGGTTCAACGTAAAATAGATGAAATTAATGCTTTAGACCCTACTGCTCTTGCGCCTCAACAAGCTCCTCAACCACAAATGCCTGTGGATCAAGGACAAATGATGGACCCTTCAATGATGCAAATTCCTCCAGGAATGAGATTGGGAGGTAATATGTATGACTTTGGAGGTTCTATTGGAGCAGGTGTTGCAGGTGTTGCGTCAGGTATTGCAGGTTCTTTGTTACCTGGTCCTTTAGGAACTGCTGCTACAAAAGGAATAGACACTATTCATAATGCATTAGATAAAAATATTACCGAGCAAGAACGTGCTATTGCAGGTTTTGGTAAAGCAGCAGGTGCTATTGGTACAGGTATTATTACAGGTGGTGCATCGTTAGCAACAGGAGCAAATGATATTGCTTCTGGTATAGGTCAAGGTGTTTCTAATTTAAACGGTGTTGACCCTAAAACAGGGCAAATGATTAAAAGTATTTCAAATGTTGCAAGTGCAATACCATTTAATAATGGAGGTTATATGTATCCTAACGGAGGAGTTTTAGGCGATCCTCCTGTTAGTTCTTCTACACCAAATACAAATCCTTTACCTTTTACTCAAAAGTCTTATTATTCTGACGCTCTTAAAAAAGAAGTTCCTTATAAAGATTTACCATATAGAGATCAAGTAATTGTAAATAGAAATGCTGGATTTACAGTTGGTATAGATGCTGCAGGAAATAAAGTTTATACTCCTGCTAATCCAGCAGAATTAGGTTGGTCTTTAGATCCTGAACAAGGTAGTATTGAAGGAAACCAGACTGACGTAGTAATGTACAATGGTAAATACGGTAGTACAGGAGAAGGTACAGGAACTTATCAAGCTGGGCAAAAATGGACAAAAGTTAGACACCCAGATACAGGTAAATATGTAATGACATTTCCTACAGGAAAAGCATACGAACCATATAGCTTTGGAGATGAAGGATTAAAGCGTTCTGTTGTAGTAGGACCTGACTACAGTATTAAATCTGTCGGAGAAGGTTATACAGGAACTTGGCAGCCAATGCCTATGACACCTGTAGAAGTTGCGCCAAAAATGAGAAACGGTGGAGAACTACCTAAAAATCAACAAGCTGCTAGAGCTTTATTTCCAAATAAATACGGAGATAAAAATTATTTTGAAACACACCCAGGAGGAGAAGGAGAAGTAATTGGTGAAAGAGGGTTATTAGATTCTTGGAAGCTTGCTGCTGATCGTAATCGAATGATTAGAAATAATGAAACTAGTACAAATTTTGCAGGAGAAGTAACTAATTGGGGAGAATACCAAAAGTTTAGACCTAATGCGTTTATGTATAAAGGGTTAGAAGGTCCTGTTTCTTTTAGTAATGGTGGTCCAATGACTGAAGAAGAATATAAGGCACAGCAAACATCACAAGGTCCTTTTAGTGAAAACTTTCCTTCTCCTTATGTAGGAGAAATGGGTTTAACAAATTCTTCTCAATATAATCCTAATGCAGGATACGTAGTTAATAGAGCAAGTGATAATCAATTTACAGAGTTTAATGAAAAAACTGATCCTTCTAAATCAGATTTTACTTATAATCAATCATTAGGTAATTTTGCTTTAGGTGCATTACCTGTTGCTTATAACTTATATCAAGGAGTATTTGGTAAAGTAGGAGATATACCTTCTGCAGATGATTTATATACATCTGTTAATGCTCCAGAAATGAATATTAATCCTCAACTTAGACAAACTGATCAAACATTTGCTCAAGCTCAAAGTGCAACAAGAAACGCTGCACCTGGAGCAGGTTCTTATTTAAGCAATATGCAACAACAAGCAAATATGAGAAATCAAAATTATTCTCAATTATATGGACAAAAAGAAAATACTGATGCTCAGAATCAAATGAGAGCTGATATGTTTAATGCTCAAAATAAAGGACAAGCAACATTACAAGCTTATGATTTACAAGCTAAAGCACAAGCAGCTAAACAAAATTATTTGCAAACAGGATTATCACAATTAAATCAAATAGGTCAATCTCAACAAGGAAACGAACTTGCAGGTATTTATAATAATATGGCTGCTCCCGATTTTAATTTTTCTTATAATCCTTTTCTTAAAAGAATAAGTAAAAACAACAATAATAAAAACAACGACAAAACTGTTTAATTATGCCAATTACTCCATATAGTACTCCTATTGCAACTCAATATAAACCTTTGGGTTTGGAAGCATTTGCACAACCATTATCTCAAATGCAAGAAAAGTATGATGTTACTAAACAAGCAATTGAAGACGCAGATTTTGAAATTAATCGTTTAGCTAAAGACGATGAACGTTCTAAAGAACTTATTAAAACGTTAAAAGAAAAAAGAGACGGTTTAGCAGAAAGTTTAATGTCTACAAAAAATTATAGACAGGCTGCTCAAAAACTTGCTTCTTTAAATCGTTTGTATAATAAAGATGCGGAACTAACTGCTATCCGAACAAATTATGATACGTTTAAAAAAGCAGATGCTGCAGAAAAAGAAAGAGTAGCTAAAGGAGATATAACTCAAAGAGATTACGATGAATGGAAGTTCAAAGCAATGAATGAGTTTAAAGGTACTAATTATAAAAAAGATGCTGATACTTATAGTAGTGTAAATACTCATTCTCGTATGAAAAATATGGAAGATCAGATGCGAGAAGAATCTTTAAAGCTTGCTAATATGGCAGCAGAACAAGGTATTGAATCTATTATAGGTACTGTTCAATTAGATCCTTTTACTAAACAACAAATTAGAGAAAAATTAAAATATAGAGATGTTAATCAAGTAGCAAAAGAAATTGAAAACTTTTTAAGAACATCTGATAAATATAATGACTGGGTTAAAGAAAAAGCAGATTACGAATGGTATTATAATCGTAACTCTCAAGGAGGACAAGATTTTAATAATCGAGTTATTCAAGGAGCTTTGCAAAATAATGATCAAACAATTAAACTTATTAGCGAAAGATTAAAATCTCCATCTTTAGATGCAGAAACAAAAAAATATTTTCAAGATCAGTTAGTATCTTTAAATAAGCAACGTGGCGAACTGTTAACAAATTATAGTAAAGCACAACAAACAGGTAATTTTGATGAGTTATCAAGAAAGTTGTATGTAAATAATGCAATGAATACTTTCCAAAATTTAGGTTATACTGCATCAGATATTAGAGACTTTAAAGATCAAGGTATTTCTACTGTTCAAATAACTGATGATTTTGGGAAAGCTAGAGCAACTGAAGATATTAAACAGTTAAAAGAACAAATTCCGTTGACTACTAATATTGTAGCTCAAAGTAAGGATCTTGTTGTATCAGGTGGATCTACTTCTGCAATTGATGATCAAAATCAAATTAATGCAGGAAGAAACATATTAGAATATATGAATCAAACACCTGCTATTAAAGTTGATGAAATTAAAGATTTTAATAGAACAATTGGTACATCTGAAGAAATTAAAACGTTTAATAATGTTAAAGATTCTACTAAAGATATTATTGTAATACAAAACTCTTTAAAGAAACAAGAAGAACAATTTGTTAAATATGATACGGAAATTGCAGAACTAATAAGAACTAAAAATGAAGGTACTCCTGAAGAACGTGAAGCAAAACAAAATAAATTAATTCAGCTTACTCAAGATAAAGCAGAATTAAATGCTCTTTACCAAGGTGAAACAGTTCCTCTTGCATCTATTATTGAAAGAGATGTGATAGGGAATAGTGCTATGCAAACACTATGGGAAGCGTCAAATAAAAACGTTAAGACTTTCTTAAATACACTGGAACAAAAAAATATAGATTATTTAAAAAATAATTCAGGTGAAATTTCTGTTGCTGAACAAGAAGCAGGTCTTCAAGGTTTAATAATAGATACTGATCCACGAACAGTAGATTCTCGTTTATTAAGTCCTGAACAAGAAAAAAATAGATATCCTGCACCAAATTATAATACTTTACCTAAACCTGCAGAAGTTCTTTTTTCGGAAAAATTAATGACTAATTATAAAAATCATTTAGCTGTAAATCTTACTGTTGCAGCACCTGAAATTTATATGGACGAATCTGCTTCTAAAACAACTAATGGTGCATCAGATAGATTACTAGACTATAATTTAAATAACCAAGGAGGTCTTTCTAAAATTCAAAGAGTTTCTTTTAACTCTATAACGGCAGAAACAAAAGATAATCTAGGAAAAAATAATTTTCATGTTGAAGCATATAACCCTGTTCCACATTACGCAGGAGTTGACCAAAATGGTACTACTGTTTTACGTTATGTATTAAAACCAGAATACCAAAATTCAGCATCTGTTAATTCATTAGCTGCAAAAGCAATTCGTTCTCAGAATCCTAATGCTTATAAATCTGATGACCAAGTACCTGCTGATGTAATTAAAGCGTGGAAAGAAAATAACCCTGTTGACTTATATGTTAATGTGCCTGGTGTAAGTATTAATCTTGCAAAAGAAGCTGAAGTAAAATATACATCACTTGGAGAAAGAGCAATACAAATAAATGACCCTGTTGGTTATAAAACTAATATTCAAAATTTTGCAACAATGCACTTAATAGGTGACGCTGAAAGAAGAGAAGGTTATTTAGAAATGGCAGGTCGTTTGACAAAAGCATTACGAGAAAATCAAGATAAAGGTACTCATGGAGCGACTACTATTTATCAAGCTCCTGCGGCATGGAAAACTGCACCTGATGGAACAAGTACAGGTTATCAATTAACCTATACAGTAGAAGATGGTAAAATATTTACAACTGTAAATGAAGTAACTACAAAACCTGGTGTAGATAAACCAACTTATACTCACGTGTCTCGTTTTGAATTACCTAATGATGGTAATATACCTGTACAACTTGTAGCAATGGATTTAACGTATGGAACAGGTAGAGAACAAGATCTTGTAAATAGTTCAGGTGGTTGGGCAGGTGAAGGTGCTCCTTTTGTTCCAGCATTTATGAATCCTGGATTTTTTCAAGGAGGTATAAAATAATTACTTATCTTTGATATTTATTGATATATATGGCAGATTTAGATAACGATAAAGAAGTTAATGTTAAAGGTATTGATACAGGTAAGTCTGATGATTATGGTACACCTATTCCTAAATCAAAACCTACTGACGTATATAAAGCTCCTCAAAAAAATCAAGAATTTGCTTCAGGTTTAGGACAAGTTGCGACAACAGATTCTCGCTCTACAGTCACAGGAGGGACAGACTTCTTTGTAAGACCTGAAGCAAACAAATTATATGCTACTATTGATTTAGCAAAAGGTATTCCCGATCCTGTTGAAAGGGAGCGTTACCTTGCTTACAATAAAGGTATGATGGTTCAGTTAATGGACCGTGATAAATATGGTGTTCGTTTCGATAGAGAAATACAAGACCACGCTATATATAAACAAAAACTTTACGATAAAAATGTAAAGTTATTTCTTGATCAATTAGATGAGAATCAAGGATTTTTAGAAGCAGCAGGTGTTACAGCAGGAAAACTTGTAGGAAGATTTTCATTAGCCGCAACCTCTATCATACCTACTGTTTATGGAGTAGGTTCAGCGTTATTTAATTGGGATAAGTCAAAATTGTTTAACAATACAATGTTTGATTTTTGGGAAACAATGGAACAAGGTGTAGACAAACATCTTGCTGTTTATGGAGGATCAGGTTATACAGAAGGAGATAAAAATATTTTTGCTCGTTTTGTTGACAATCCAATGAAAGCTTTGAACAATGATATTGTACCAGCAGTATCGTTTATTGCAGGAGCTGTAGCAACAGAACTTCTTGCTATGCCATTAGGTGCAGTAACAGGTGGTTCAGCGTTAGTTGCAAATACTGCACGTTTGGGAGCACAAGCAACAAACTTATTTGCAAAGAGTTATAAATTAGCACGAGGATTAGAAACCCTTAATGATGCTAATTCAATGGCACGTATTGCAAGTTTTACTGAAAAATATAGATCTGCTTTAGGGACTACTACAGGTATGGTTCGTTCTGCAGGTTATGAATCAGCATTAATTGCAAGAGATACTTACGAACAAACATATAACAGCTTTCTTCAAAAACATGAAGAAATAAATGGAAGACCTCCTACCGATGCAGAAAAAGTAAGGTATCAAAGATTGGCTGAGGACGCAGGAGAACAAGCATGGATGGTTAATATACCATTAGTAGGATTCTCTAATATGATGCAGTTTCCTAAAATCTTTGCGGGAGGATATAAGACTGAAAAAGTATTATCGAGATTAAGTCCTTTTAAATCAACAGGTACAGTAGTTCAAGACGGAATACATGTAGCAAAAGCAGACGTAATGAGTAAGTGGTCAAGAGCAGGTATCTTGGGAGCTAACATGTTAAAGTCAGGTGTTACTGAAGGATTTGAAGAATTTTCTCAAGGTGTATTACAAGAAGGACTTGTTGATTATTTTACAGCAAACTACACAAAGGGTTCTATTGAAAGTTCTGTAAGTTACCTAAATGCAATGAGTACCGCTGCTCGTAACTACGCTAATTCTACAGAAGGTCAGGATTCAATGACTATCGGCTTTTTAATGGGGATGTTAGGTATTCGCCTACCTATTAAAATAGACGAACAAACAGGTAAAGTATCTCGTTCTTTAAAAGGTCAAGCTTTTGGCGGTATAGGTGAAGCATACAGAGATACTCAAAAGAAATGGGATAAAGATAGAGCTACTGCTAAATATGCTAATGATAATCCTACTATTAATGTCTTAAAGACAAACTTTGAAAACATGTCTAAAAGTTTCACTACTCAACAAGAGATGGATGAGGCTTTGTCAAAAAGAGACATTTTTACTTATAAGAATAAAGAACATGAACAGCTTCATAGTTTTGTAGAAACTCGAAGAAAGTCAGGTATTGAAGATACTATTTTTCAAGATATTGATGCGTTAGCTAAATTACCACTTGATAAGTTTAATGAACAATTTGCTACCAAAGGAGTTAAAGAATTTACGGAAGAAACAAGAACTAATTATTTAACTCAACTTCGTAAAAATGTTGAAACAACATTAAAATCTGCAAAAGAAGTTGAATCATTATTTAATGATCAAGAACATCTTGTTGATTTTTGGAGAAAAGATTTTAAAGCATTACAAAATTCTCAACAACTTACAGAAGGTATTAAAGATCAAATGATCTATTTACATTCAGCTAATAAAAATTTAGCTGAAAGAGAAAAAACATTAACTGCTGAAATTCAAGATATTACTGAAGGTAAAGTTAGTTTATCTTCAACCTTACTTTCTAAAGGCAAAGTTACATCTGTAGATAGTGAAACAGGTAAGGCAAATGTTGCTACAACAACAAGAGAAGTTTATAAAGCAATTCTTGAAGATTGGAAAGAAAACGATCCTGAAAACTATAATATGAATGTAGCAAAGGTTGCTCCTTTACTACAAGATTTACTTTCAATAAAAGACCGTAAAACTAAAGTTACAGAATTATATAAATCTTTATTTACTAAATCTGGAGCAGAAAAGTTTGCTAAGTTTTACGATGCACTTGAGCAATATAGAACTAATGAAATTCAAAAAATTCTCGAAAAGGTTAATGAAGAAAAAATAAAAAATAGTAAATCTGAAGAGGCTGCTCGTAATGCTAAAGCTGATGAAAAATCTACAACAGGTACAACATCTGTTTCTGATTTAAAACAGAAACAAGAACTAGAAGCTACTGATGCAGGTATGAGAGAAAATCTTGGTCTTGATGGTAAAACAAGTTCTGTTGTAGAAACAATTGATAGTTCGTTAGTAATGGGTATCCTTGACGGAAAACCTCAATTATTTAATACTATTCGAGAAAGGCTTGAAGAAAAAGGTTATTATATTGGAACAAACTTTCAAGAGCTTCAAGAATTAAGTGCTGAGAATCCTGAATTAGAAAGCCTTGTTCAAGCTGAATATGCATTATTGTTAAAACAACTTGAAGAAGAAAACTCGTTAAAAACTGTAGAACAAAACTTTACTGAACCTGAAACAGAAAATCAAAAAGAATCTGTTGAAGAATCTGAAGAAGAGTTTGGAACATTCTTTAGCGATGTTATTGAAAAAAGAGAATCTATTTTTGAACCAGGAAATCAAGTAACTTCTTTTTCGATAATACCTGTTCTTAACGATAAAGAAATTAAAGATGGTCAATTAGTACGTGATCCTAAAACAGGAAGATTTATTCAAAAACTCACTGATCAAAAAATAGATTTAGAATTAGTCAACTCTCCTGATTTTTTACCTAACTCTAAACTTCGTAATGAAGTTATTGAAGCTACTTTTAAAATATCTGACAACGAATATAATCGTACAAAGAATCCATCTGTAGAAAACATCGCTATTGATGTATATCATGACGGAGTATTTATTGGTAGACTTCCTGCTTATAAAGAAGGAATGCCGTCAAATTTTTTAGCACTACGTCAAGCTATTGTTGATCAACAATCAGTAATGGAAGAAACTACTTTTGAAAAAGAATCAAGAAAAGAAACAATAGATGAAAAGTTTGATACAATCATTGAGCAATTAGCAAAAGCAAAAGTGAATGTATTCTTTAATGATAAAAATGAATTTAAAAAATGTGATTAATGGAAAAGCTACTTACAGACATAGAACAAAAAGAATTAAATAAGTTTGGTTTATTAGAACTAACTGCTTCTCAAACTTATCTTCATCTTTCTAATAGAATGAAAAGTTTAAGTTATTTTGGTGCAGAAAAGTTTTTTCTTTCTGAATCAAATAGTGAAAGAGAACATTATGGTAAACTTGAAAAATTTGCTAATGATTTAGGTGGAGAACTTAGTGTTGAAGCTCTTGGTGCAGTTAGTTGCAATTGTACAAATATTAAAGAAGCTTTAGAAGAAGCTTATCAGATGGAAAAAGATTTATTAGCTGAATACGAAAAATCAGCAATGAGATCTGACCTATCATTAAAAGTTGTACTTTTGTTACAAGACTTTACAACTCATCAAGTTGGGGCAGTAGGAGAATACGGAGATCTTCTTGCACGTTTAGCTCTCACTAACGATATGTTGTTATTTGATAAAGAACTTGGTAACTAAAAGATAAATTATGGCTTGTCAGTATTGGTACGATGGACAATGGCGTTCAGAAAAAGAATTCAAAACAATTTTAGATAACGGTTTATTAGATAGCCTTCTTAAAGATAATAAAATTGCTATCGAAGGATTAGAAGTTGATGAGATTCGACTCAAAGAGTTTAAAAAACTTCAGGTGAAAAAGAAACCTATTACTTTAAGAATTCTTCATAAAAGTCAAACACGTATTAATAATGAAAGAACTCCTGAAGGAGATTTTAAAAACAATAACCCTGTTAAAGTTTTAGAAAAAGCTTTTGAAGAAAATGGTAAAAAAGTACCATTTAAAATTGTTATTAAAATTCAAGGTGAATTAAAAGTCGGTAAAGGTAAAAACAATGAAAAATTATTAACTGAATTAAAACAGTCAGATGTTTATGCAGTAATGGTTAATAATCTTAAAGAAGGTGTACCTTATATGTTAGTACCTTCT
>Ga0068876_10002827_pt1 | contig 12669 bp, 7 predicted proteins | sample NOAtaG_6_FD_66442 | JGI IMG/M metagenome (GOLD analysis project Ga0068876, IMG submission 66442) | Freshwater lake microbial communities from Lake Erie, under a cyanobacterial bloom - NOAA_Erie_Diel5S_2200h metaG | ecosystem: Environmental > Aquatic > Freshwater > Lake | place: USA: Ohio, Lake... | reverse complement strand
AGGTAATTACACCGTCGAAGTTTATGATGCTGCAGGTCGCTTAGTTAGTGCTGAACAATTGAACTCCCCGGAAGGATTTTCAACAACGAAATTAAATACCCAAGGTTGGTCATCGGGTGTATATCTGATTCGAGTTAGTCAGGGAAATGTGCAAGTTGAGTCAAAAAGAGCTGCGTTAGTGCGTTAGTTTTCAGGTTTTTGTGCCTATATTTATTCTGGCAAACGAATAAATATAGTTGTATGAAACAGTTTCTACACATTTCAACTGTTGTTGTATTTAGCAGTTTGATAGCTCAGGCCCAAACAACAAATAGCACAAATGTTCAGGATGGTATGCAGGCGCGCCCTCTCAACTTGAGTTCGTTTGAGCCGTATTTCATTTCCTCTCCATTTAGTTCGGAACTCAATAACCGTGTGCCGGTAGAATATCATGATCATCCTGAGTTTGGCAGTATTCCTTATAATTCCGGACTTGATAGTGCAATCGAACTAATTGATCGTCGCACCGAATACTCCCGTAGCTTTATCAAAGCGGGTACCGACGGCTCAACAATATATTCTCAGAAAGGATATTTCCCGCTCCATTATTTAGATAATCAAGGAAGATGGATGACTTATGATTCCAGGTTGCATCCATCATCTAATCAGCAAAATTTATTTGAAGCTCCACACCAATATTCGCCCGTCAGTGTTAATGTTGGAGGGTTGTACACAACAATTAGGAATGGTCAGCATTCGATTCGCTTCAATAATAGCCTTGAATTATTTTATCAAGATTCCTTGGGTAATAGAACAAGTTTAGGAACTTGTAGTTGGACTAATTACACAGCAGGTAGTGAAGGAATACATATAAGCAATGCTTGGCAGGGAATTGATATTGAGATTTTGGTCAGCGATGGTACGATTAAGACGAACTATTTAGTTAATAGTCCCACGCTTTATACTTCAGGATTTTTAGTTTTTGTAGATCATCTTGATGTCGGTGCAGGATGTAGTGTTCAGTTTGTTAGTCAGAATTTGGATGCTTGGGGTAATAATGTTTCTTCTCGGGAGATTATCGGAAGTGACGGTCTACAAAAGTTCTTAATCGGAGAAGCTTTAGGCTACGATCAATCTAATAATCGTGCCTAGAACGCAGCTTTCGGTTATCAATTGTTAGGCAATAATCTTGAATTATTTGTGCCCGTAAGTTGGTTGAGTAATCCTATGTTGCAGTATCCACTTGTGATTGATCCGCTGGTGCAATCAACAGGTACCAGATTACAAGGTACAATTGGTGGTTCAGGCCTTAATAACGCAGGTGCATTCACTAATTCTTGCAATTATGCGTTGGCGGTTCCAACTCCAACAAACTGCACGATTACCAATATATTATGGAGTTTTACTTATCGCGCTCAAAATGGAGCAGTGTTGTGCGACGGAGCTGTTGATTTTTTATATAACGCGTGCAGAAGTCCTGCAGCAGCAGGGTTTTATTGGTTTTGTAATAACTGCGTTTTTGCAGGCAATTGCACAGGAACGAATATTTCTATGTTTGGAGACTTTTCTTCATGCGTTCCAGCGCCGCAGTGTGCGTCGTACAATATGAATTTTACCATGCGGTTTTATGATCGCTGGGCTGGCGCCGCCTGTAGCAATTTCTTTATAGCCGCCAATTCCAATTGGATAATGACAGTCCAAGGCCAAACAGTCAATCAGCCTTCTGCTCCAACTTCTTCTAATGGAACAACTATTTGTTTAGGTGCATTTACAACATTAACCGCCAGCGGAACTTTTGGAGTTCCCGGATACACTTATTTGTGGAGCCCCGGTGGTCAAACCACGCAAAGCATTACCGTCGCTCCAACAACAACTACTACATATACGTGCACGATTACCGATGCGTGCGGGGTTACTGCTGTGAATCAGGTAACCATAACCGTTAATACAGTTAACACGTTAACACCTGCACCGGCATTTAACATTTCATTGTCGCCCGCATCGGGAAATCCTTGTCCGGTTACGGCAACAGTAACTTATACCGGCGCCAGCAGTTATGCTGGAGGAGCGGAGCAGTACCAGTGGTCATTTGGAGGAGCCAGTTCGGTGGCAGGTGGATCAACTTCCGGTTCCGCAAATGCTCCGCCCTACGGCGGACCTTATACCGTTACTTACAATACACCGGGCTCTTATGCTTTATCGGTTACAATAATTTCCGGCGGACAATGTGCCGTTACAACCCAGGCAATAACGATTTGTGGCGTGTTGCCTGTTGAGGTGTTAAACTTTGATGGTAGTCATTTGGGTAATGGAGCTGTAGAGTTGCATTGGTCTAGTGCGTCTGAAGCAAATAACTCACATTTTGTTATAGAACGTAGTTACGATGGCATAACGTTCGAATATGTCGCCAATGTTCCTTCTAAAGCAGTAAACGGTAACAGTTCACAACGTCTGGATTATCAAATTAATGAACTAAATTTCCATCGGCAATTAATTGAAACATATGTTAAGTAGAATACTAGTCGTTGTGGCTTTCGCCATTATGGTGAACGTTTGTCTTGCTATAACACATAACGTGGCAATATCGGAAGCTCCTGCTGCCGCAGCCCCCGGCACTTTTCAAATTGAGCGTTTAGCGACTTGCGAATTGGAATATTCCAAAAAATTCATGGATAGCATCAGTGTAGTTGTGGAGCGCAACCGTTTGCACGAACATATTAATTATATACAATTAACGAACTGCAGCAGAGTTAAAATCCTTTCTCGTGTAGAAGTAGCTTCGGGAAATTTCAGTCCACTTAAACCTGAAGTTGTCGAAGTTGAAAATTTTGATGTTACGCTACCTTAATTTCGCTGTTGGCACAGTAATACCTTACCTCGGAAGTTTGCAGCGATATTAGTTCGCAGTTCTTACAATTTCAACTACAGCATCAACCCAGTATTTCTCGGCGTTTAGAGATGGCACCAGTGTAACTTTTTCACCACCGTGTTCGTGAAATAGTTCATCGTATTCTACTGCAATTTCGTGTATTGTCTCTAAACAATCTGCAACAAACGCCGGAGAGAAAACTAGTAGTTTCTTTTTGCCGGATTTACCTAAATCTACGATCGCATGATCGGAATACGGTTGTACCCAAGGGTCGCGTCCTAAACGAGATTGAAAACTGATAGTATATTTTTCTTTGGGTATGCCGAGTGAAGTTGCAAGATTTCTTGCCGTAACGACACAATTTGCACGATAACAGTATTTATTGCCCTCATGTATTGTTTCGCAACAAGCACCGAATGCGCATTGTCCACTACCAAGCTGTTTATCCGTTTTTGTAATATGTCGTTGCGGAATACCGTGAAAACTAAAGAGGACGTGATCGTAATCCTTGTGGTCGTAGTTGGCAGCAGTTTGAACCAACGCCTTTTTATAAGGTTCCAAGTGATGAAAACGTTCAATAATCTGAAGTTTGGACTTATTCCATTTTAATTTATCGCATATTTCATGAACAGCTGTAATAGTTGATCTTGTGGTAGATGAAGCGTATTGCGGGTATAGTGGTAAAACGACAATGCGATCAACACCCGATGAAATTAATTTTTGAAACGCAGATTCAATAGATGGTGATTGATAACGCATCCCTAATTCCACAACATAGTCTCCGCCTAAAGCTTCTTGTGCTTTTCTTTTTAGTTCAATGCCATAAAGTAATAATGGGCTGCCTTCTTTAGTCCAGATTTCTCGGTATAACTTCGCAGATTTAGGTGCTCTAAACGGTGCAATAATTAAATTCACCAGCAACCATCTCCCTAAAGGATTAATGTCAATCACTTCCGGATCACTCAGGAATTCACGTAAATATTTTCGGACATCGCCAGTAGCTGGACTGTCCGGGGTTCCTAAGTTGATGAGCAGTATTCCTGTTTTCATGGTATAAAAAAGATGTGCTGCACGTGCAACACATCTTTAACAAACTCGTGTGACTTTAGTTTACATATTCAGAGCACGCTTACCCGTTGCATCTAAGCACGCTTCTTTCAAAGCTTCGCTAAATGTCGGATGTGCATGACTCATTCTGCTAATATCTTCGGCGCTGGCTCTGTATTCCATTGCTACAACAGCTTCACCGATAATATCTGCTACGCGCGGACCGATCATGTGAACTCCGAGTATTTCATCATTTTCAGCATCTGCAAGAACTTTGATAAATCCGTCGGTATCCATACTTGCACGTGCACGTCCGCTGGCTTTGAAAGGAAATGCTCCTGATTTATACTTGCGCCCTGCTTGCTTTAGCTGTTCTTCTGTATAACCAACGCCCGCAACTTCCGGCCAGGTGTAAACAACACCCGGAATCAAATTGTAATTGATGTGTGGATGCTGACCGGCAATTGTTTCGGCAACAAAAACACCTTCTTCTTCTGCTTTATGCGCTAACATTGCGCCTCGAACAACATCACCTATCGCATAAATGTGCGGTACCGCAGTTTGCAAGTGATCGTTTACCACAACACGGCCACGTTCATCTGCAGTTAGTCCGGCTTTGTCAAGATTTAAACCATCTGTATAAGCACGACGACCCACAGATACTAAAACATAATCACCTTTCAACTCGATTGTTTGGCCTTTTGCTAAATCTTCTGCCTTAACGGTAACTTCTTTCGCTTTGGCAGTAACTTCAGTAACCTTATGTCCCAAGTAAAACTCTAAACCTTGTTTCTTCAATACTTTGAGCAATTCGGTACCCAAAGCTCCATCCATTGTACCGATGATTGAATTGGTAAATTCAACAACGCTTACTTTACTTCCTAAACGTGCATATACCGAACCTAATTCTAATCCGATAACACCACCACCGATTACGATCATGTGTTTCGGAATTTCCTGAAGAGAAAGCGCTTCTGTTGAAGTTATAACCCGCTTTTTATCTATTGTGATGCCCGGTAATGTAGAAGGTTTTGAACCGGTTGCAATAATGATGTGTTTACCCCCGATATCAGTTGTTTTTCCTGCACCGTCGGTTATACGAACAGTGTTCTTATCAACGAACGACCCCATTCCAATGTAGGTTGTGATTTTATTTTTCTTCATCAAGAACGAGATGCCCTGAGAAGTTTGCTTCACCACATCAGCTTTACGGTCGATCATCTTTTTCAAATCGACTTTAGGTTTGGAAACTTCAATACCGTGCTCAGCAAAATGATGCACTGCATTGTAGTAATGTTCAGAAGAATCTAACAGTGCTTTGGATGGAATGCAACCTACATTTAAGCAAGTGCCTCCCAATGAACTGTACTTTTCTATGATAGCGGTTTTAAGTCCGAGCTGAGCACAACGAATTGCCGAAATGTATCCTCCCGGACCTGAGCCAATAACAATAACATCAAACTGATCCATAACCTTGTGATTTTTGATGCACAAATGTACAGGTTTTACTTATTCTTGACGCGTTGTAAGAAGGAAAGCAAGTATAGCGCCAAGCTTAATGAAATAACTGCGATTGCAACGTAAAGGCAAGCTATTCCGATAAAATCGCCGTGTCGCGTGTAAAATGTTTCAGTTGTTTGTGAAGTAAGTGTTCCTGTAATAGCCGCAGGTTGCCACCAATTGGTCGCTTGTTCAATATCGCCGCGTCGGTTGATGATGCATGAAATTCCGGTGTTCGCTGAACGAGCTATGCTCTTTCTTGTTTCAATGGCCCGCAATCTTCCATACAATAAATGTTGTTTGTATCCGGGCGTGTCGTCCCACCAACCGTCGTTAGTGATGATGAAAATAAAATTTGCTCCGTTGCGCACGTATTCTGATACATAATCACCATAAATACTTTCGTAACATATTACCGGAGCTATTACTCCGTCACCATAAGTAGGAACAAATACGGAACGATCATCTTGTACGCCGAGCGAACCTTTTGTGCCGCCCATATCAATGGCCAAATCCTCGAGGAAACGCAGGTATTTCGGGAAGGGCATTTTCTCTACGCCCGGAACTAATTTCGATTTATGATAAACTTCCAGCTTGCCGGTGCTGTCCAAGTATACCGCAGTATTGTAATTGTCGTAATAGCCCGGCTGCATCTTTAATTTTCTGGCAGTTGCGCTGAGTTTTTCATTTTCGGCATAATAGCGAGCTGTTGATGCTCCTGTAATTATTTTCACACCGTTCATTCGTTTACTCAATTCGATCAAACGACGAATACTGTATGAATGATGCATTTCATTCTCCCAAATATCTTCTACCAACGCTGTTTCCGGCATTACCAAATAATCCGTTGAGGTGTCAGTTTTTGCGACTGCGAGATCAGTCATTTGCTGAAGTTGCTCTCTGAAATCGGAACTAAATTTTCTATATGGATCAATATTGGGCTGAACTACCACAACATTAATTGACGTGGTTGGATCTTGTCTGCTGTCGAAATTATAATACACCAACAACGAAAAAACTGTGGGAATAAATACTATTAAAATCAGACTTGATGTAATTATGATTCTTCTTTTAAAATCGCGATAGAGTGTATTTCTATAATAGTACAAATGGAATACAATAACATTGATGCAGAGAATCCAAAGGCTTCCACCAAATACGCCTGTAAACTCATACCATTGCACCAGCTGCGGTAATGCTGCCAGATTGTTCCCTAGCGTTAACCACGGCCATGTTAAGTCCCAATCTAAATGCAGATATTCAAATGCAATCCATACCGGGATAATGAAAATAACGTTCCACGTTTTATTTATTTTTTTGCGAAGCAGGTGGTAGATCTGAAACGTAAAGGACATCAACAATGCATTGCATAATATGGCCATGGCCGCGCCACCGGCAGAAGCATAGTAGATCCACCACGTTGTTCCAAGATTCCACAGGAAAAAAGTGAGGTACGAATAAATAAATAGATGTTTGCTCTTGAAGCGCGTATCAGTTAGAATATGTTGTTCTAATAATAGCAAAGGAATCAAGGCTATAAACACTAGCGGAGAAAATCCGAAGTGCGGCCAGGATGCGATCAGCAAGAACGCAGCACCGAGAGAAAGGAACAACAACTTTCTATTCATTGCTGCAAAGATAAAATTGAATACGAGTTAAAAATGGATTATCGCATGAGGTACATCTTGCCCCAGCCTTGAATGATGTATGAATCGGCGCCACTTTCGCGCTGTTCTATGGCATTACCATTTAATCGGGTAATGACACGATACAAGTACACACCATTGGCCAAGCGATCTCCGAATTGATCCGTACCGTCCCAAGCATAAGTGGTAATGTTTCTTCCGATGCGGATGTCTCCTAATTCTTCTCGACTGATTTCACGAACTACCTTACCACTGATGGTCATGATTTGAATGGTAAATACTTGAGGAACTTCACTGCCGGTTAACGTAAATACAAACTGTGTTGAGGTGGTAAATGGATTCGGATAATTGATCACGTTTGTGATGGTTGCTTTATTAATAACTTCAAACGTTATGCGATAATCGACTAATCCGGAGTTATTGGCAGATCGATCTTTGGCTTGTACAAGTAGTTCGTAAATTCCGTCGGTCTGAAGTGTTGGCGTGTAAAATATTTTACAGCTGTTATTAGGTAATACTGCCGGTGTGAATTGAAGTTCGCTGTTCCATGGTAACAACTCCAAATTGGACTGATTCGGTCTGCGAATAAACACACGGAAGTCAGCAGTGTCGTTCAACGCTAGGAATTGATTTTCATCTTTTAGCGTAATTAGAATTTGCGGACGTGCTGAAACGATATCGCCATTCATGATGTGCATTCCATCGAATGTAACATCCAGTAGTGGATTAATACGATCAGTTCCGACATAGAAAGGCATCATCGCAATGTTGTTGAAATGATGCTGTTCCGCTTGACTATTCACATTGCCGACAGGATTAACTTCCATCCACAATTCATTCATTCCCGGAAAACCTTCAGTCGAAAAATTCAATGTTGCAGTAAAATAACTGAAGCCTGCAAACGGAGGAGCGGTCAATTGTTGAGGTAAATAATGAATATTGCCGTTACGATCTTTAATCCAATAAGTGATGAGTAAACTATCTGTAAATGCCCATTCAGTAACGTTTCTTACAGCCATTCGAAGTTTAATACTATCGCCTTCTTGAATCGTATCGTTATACAAACTGAATTCCAACGGCGGATCCAGAGCTGCATCAGGCAGTGGCGTGTATAGAACATGCCAGCGCTGCAATTGAGCAGGTGTGCGATTCGTATCGTCAATGGTTCTCAAGATTAATTGTAACCGCGGATATGAATTTACACTCACTATATTCCCCAAATTCAAAATATCTGTACTGTCTTCCGGTAAACGTTGAATTAGGGTTTTGTTTCCTAGATTGTCAATTCCCCAAATTTCAAGTGCGACAGAATCATTACTTGGCGTTTCATCATCAAATTGTTTCCAGTGTAATGAGCCCCAAGCGCTTGCAGGGCCGATTATTTCTGAAGCGATATAGCCTTCCCGCCAGTTGGTAACAATAGTGTCTTCCATTGTAATGACAGACAAAATATTTTGACCAATAACTTCAGTTGCAGAACCAACCGCATCTCCTTTCCGTCCCCAAATAATAAATGCAGTAGTATCACTGATATTACCTGTGCCTACTTGTCCACTGCCAATGGATTGCAGCGCATTACGCAACCCCGTGTTGTATTGACTTGCCGAATGCAACCACTGACTGTATACTAAAACATAATGTCCGTTTGGAACTTGATTGATGAAGGATTCTATTGATGCGCGCCAACTAGAATCATTATCGAAAAAATCAAATGCTTGCAAAGGTTGATTGGCGACACAAGCGTAGTTACCATAAACTGGATGTACACCCGGAGTGCTGACATTAATGCTCCAAGGATTCCCACTAACCGGATCAATTACTGCAATAGAAACCCCAGGAGGTGCACAAGTAAATATGTGTTGCGTAGCGCCATTCATTTTATACCACACCTCATTCCACGGAACAGTAGGTCCGTATATGCCGTTCTTAACACTAATGGTTTTAACGTCGTTCACAAAATCAAAACGTCGTTGAGGACGATTCAATTGAACGAATTGGTAAGCATCATTCTTAAATTGAAAGATGTGATCTTGCCCCCAACCGGTTTGCCCATTGATATATTGAAAAGAAGATTCTCTCCACACAAAGTTGTCAGCAGGTGTAATCGAATCCGGACTTACGCGCCAGAAGTAAACTGAACTATCTGTAGTTAACAACGTCGGTCGCCACGACACAACACCACCCGGTGCGTTTATAACGTACGTTTGTTTGAATGGACTGTTAAATAAATCTGTGGTATCCAATTCAAAACGATATGTTCGTTGTGGTTCAAATACATTGATAGTAGAAGCTTTGAGTGTAACGGTGTCCGTAGGAATAACTGCATACGGATATGGATAGTTTGGTGCAATCGCACTTCCTTTAATTAATAAATCTACATCCGGGATGGTGTAATTATTGCTTTCATTTAGCTCAGCAACTTGTCCATAAAAGTCAACGTAAATATTAAAACGATTCAAACCGATTCCATTTTGCACATCAACAGGAACTACAAAAGAAACCGTATCGCGATAATATGGGGCTAGCACTTGTTGGAAGTACGTTGCTGTGTCACCGTTGGGTAAACGACGTTGTAAACGCACTACGATTGTGTCGTTAATTGCTTTGCCCACATTACTGATTACGCTGCGTACAATAATCGAATCGGGATAAGTTTCCTGATCGAAAGAAACATCAGCATTGGTAATTACATAGTCCGGTTGTTTGAACGAATTAATTTTCACCGCAGGATCACCGTGCAACGTGATTTCCATAATCGTAGATTTCATGAACAAGCTGGCAGGATTGCTGTTTTGAGCCTCCAATGCTGCACGCTTCATGCACGTGCCAATGCTATTGCCGTACTCTGTTTGTCCGATAGACTTATACAAACGAGAAGTATAGGCATCAAGGAATCCTGCTATACCTAATCCTACAGATGCAATGTATCCTATGGTTCCTTTGTTTTCAATTAGCGTAAAAGCTTCACTGGAACTTATTCCCGTAGAGTGTAAGTCACCCGCATAACAGGAGTTTGCAATGAGTAATGGATAACGATCGAAGTTGTTGTATGTCGATGGATCATCAATACTTTGATCAAAGCCTGTTCCGGAAGCATGTCCGAAAAACGTCATGATGGACACACCGTCTTCAATCCTTCTACGCAAAGTGTCTGAGGAATTAATCTGAATCGGATTGGAACTGGTCTTCAAATATGTTTGTACTACACCACCAAATGATGTATCCTCGATAGTTGTTTCATAAGTCTGCAAATAATACTTGAACGTATTTTGTTCTGCCGTGCTGGTGCCACCACCAAAATGCAGCACATGTTTCATCCATTCCGCCGGAGTGTTGTTTTCGTATTCAATCACTTTGTCCAAATACCAACGCGCTTCGATACTATCCTTGGCTGCTAATCGCCCGGTCGCGATAGCCGGTTCCCACGTTGTTCCGTTTAAGCCGGCGGTAAATCCAACGTCTGTGGATGGATAACCGTAAGTCGGAACCAGACACATGGAATAGTAAGGCTGTGATCGCGACAAATACGTGTAGTATGATTTTCCAAGAAGGAATAAATGGCGCGGCGCAGATGGACTATTTTGAATTAAGTAATCTGAAAAATTACGTATGCCGTTAGCGTGGTGATGAATACCAAACGCAAATTGATCATACAGTTCTTCAACATTCGCTAGTATAACATGATGCGAACCGCCTGCTATAGAAGCACGATACGTTTGATAATCCTGTGCCACATTCCAAAGTTTGCGATGCGTAACGATTACAAACGATGAATCACCGAGGTTTGCGCCGTAATCCGTAAATACGCCATTCGCGCCGGCGGGCGTTAACGATGTAATATTTTGAATTCCCGATTCAATAAAAACTACGAATGGTTTATCGCTACCATTGCCATTAGGTACTAACGCCTGAAAGCCTTGCGGTCCGAAGATGGTTGGAATGCGTCGGTTGCCGAATCGATCATACACGTATACAGCTCCTGCTCCGCCCATATTAACCATGTTTAGCAGGGAAGAGCCTTGCACTGTATTATCAGGGAGCAATCCCGCATAACGTGTTCTGCTGTCCATATTCCACGTATGGGGGTAAGTCAGTTCTGCAAAAGCAACTGCCGTGCGCCCTGACGAACCTGCAGATGAATTATTTAAACTGGCAACAACTACTTGTAATTGTGCCGCATTCAAATCCGCCGCAGGAAAAAATTGATCGTAGGTATACACTGCGTAACCATCGTATGTGGTGTCGTAAACAGTATTGTTATACTGTAAGCGAATAGTGTTTTCGTTGGCTACTGCAAAGTCATTGGAGTGTGAACCAACGCGAACTCTAAGCCGTGCATCAGGACCTGAGGCAAATGCACTCGATGAGGTTAAAGGGATGGTAGTGCTTTGTCCGAAATAAAATTCGGGTCCGTAAAAGCCTTCTGTCGGAATATATTGCGGATCTGTAACGCCCAGGCCATCAGTTGCACCTTGCATGTAAATACTTCCTGCATAAATTTCTTTACTCAGAAAATAAGGTGAAGGTGTATATGCGCTGAATGTGGTGTCTTGATAAAATGTGTAACGTAAGTTGTTAGTGGTGTTATTCCACGTCAGAAAATATATAGCAGTATCAGAAAATAAACTGTAATACGGATTGAGTTGTTGCGCGGCTCCGCCGTACAATCCGGCATCAGCCTCACCGCGATTACGTTCTCCGTAAAATTCAATGAAATCACCGTTGTTGAATTGCCCGTCACTTTCGCCTTCAATCCACATGGGTTGCTCTGCTCCTAAGCGAAACAACTGGAAATTTCTTGGATCAATAGAACTTAGCGAACCGCCTGTTAATGCTACGCCATTAGCTAAAGTTGTGGAATCAATGCGATATACACCATCATTAACAACTTTTATTTTCAGATAGCGTTGGCTGTAATTGATCCATTCATTTCCAAAAGGCTGGGCAAACAGCCCTCCGCACAGCAATAAACTCAATACAATCAAATAATAAGCGCGGTTACTATTTCGTAACGCGTTAAATCGTCTCGTATTATACGGACTAATTCGTCTTTTTATTGATGTCGAGTCGTAATGAGAATACATTGGAGTATAGGGCCACCGATTGATCGCCAATATCGGTTAGTGCATAATCGATAGAAAGCGATTTAAATTTTACACCGATTCCGAAATTCGGTTGGAAAGTAGTTACGGATTTGCCGAATATATCTTGAGCTTTTTGAATATTGGTAATTCCTCCGCGCAAATACACCATTTCTTTAAAGCCTGCTTCAAATCCCAGCATCGGCTCCATACTCCAAATTCCGGTTCGCAACATCACATTTCTTTTTCCGTCGAAGGTGTTTACCATGTCCAACGAACCTTCAACTGAAAACAGCTGCTTGCTGCCCAAAACATATTTCTTGCTTGCTCCTAGAATCATTCTGGGTAAAGTCAATTCCAGTGAGTTCGATGGAATTTCATTACCCGTTGCTGCAAACACATCAATCATGTCTTGCGATAAATTGAAACTCCATGCGTTAAACGTAGAAGTAACATCTCGTACAACTGCTCCAAATCTCCAGCCACGCACGTCGTATTGTGCACCTGCATCAATACCAAATCCCCACGCACCGGCAAAGTCGCCTAC
>Ga0068876_10002824_pt1 | contig 12683 bp, 10 predicted proteins | sample NOAtaG_6_FD_66442 | JGI IMG/M metagenome (GOLD analysis project Ga0068876, IMG submission 66442) | Freshwater lake microbial communities from Lake Erie, under a cyanobacterial bloom - NOAA_Erie_Diel5S_2200h metaG | ecosystem: Environmental > Aquatic > Freshwater > Lake | place: USA: Ohio, Lake... | reverse complement strand
CGACGGTGTGAAGCGCTCGCCGGCCTTGCGGGTGGTGGCGGCCTCCTGCGCGGCATCAGTGCCTTGCGGCGCGGTATCGGCGGGTTTTGTAGTGCCGCCGGCCTGTGTTGCAGGCGCAGCTCCGGCCGCGCTGCCCGGTTGCGCGGATGCGGGCTCCGCCGCTTGCGGCACTGCCGGGAGGGCAATCAGGAGGAGGGCACAGAGCAGTCGGTTCACTTCAGGTACCTCGCGATCCGGAATCCAACGTCGGCGCGTGCCTCCGATCCGTAATCGCGGAACGCGAGTCGCAGTTCCGTGAGGCCGCCATGGCGCCAGCTCGCACCGCGGATCACGTGGTACTCGCCGATGTCTGCACCCAGAGGATCGGTTTCCACGCCACCGCCGGGCGGGGCGGCATCGTAGATGTCGTGCACCCATTCTGCTGCATTGCCGCCAATATCGAAGAGGCCGAGCCGATTGGCGGCGAAGCTGCGCACGGGTGAGGAGACGGGGAATCCGTCGGTATAGCCCACGATGATCTCGCCCAGGATGCTCTCGCCACTGGTGTCTGCGTAATTGCCGGATTTCGGGCCCGGCGGAAGGGCTGTGCCCCAGGGGAAGCGGAGCAGGTTGGCATCTGCGGTCAGCGTGGCGGCCCATGCCCACTCCGCCTCAGTGGGCAGACGATAGCCGTTGGCGCCTGGCTCGATGCCGGCGATCGTCTTGCCCGCCACACGGTAAAAGGGCTTGAGGTTCTCGCGCTCGCTCAGCCAGTTGCAGTAGAGCGCTGCGTCGGTCCAGCTGAGGTTGCTCGCGGGTTGCGTGTCGCCGTTCAGGCTCTTGCCCTTGAAATTGCCCGAGGAGTGCGCCGGGCGGAACTGCCGGAACTCCGCGTTGCTCACCTCCGTGATGCTGAGGTAGTAGGGGCGCGTAAGTCGGACCTCGCGCATGGCCTCGTTGGCGCGCCGGCCTGATTCGCGTCGAGACGAGCCCATCCGGAAACTGCCCGGACGGATCAGTGCAAGCTCCTGCCCACCGGCGCTCTTCAGTTGCGTGCGCGTCGCGGCTTCTTCCTTCTGCGCGAGGGTCTTCAGTTTCACGCTGAATGCCTGCGGGAATCCCGGCCGCGGCGTGACACGCAGTATCTCGTCGGCGTAGCCCTTGCGCCGCACTGTGAGGGCCTGCGGTGCAGCGGGCAGCGAGAGGCTCGACGTGCCTGTGGCGAGCAGCCGCGCACCCGAAAAAATCGCCGCGTCGGCCGGTGAAACAGAAATGCGGATGTCACCTGAAAGCGCACGCAGTGCGATGTTCATCTCCTGTGCCCCGCTTGACGCGGTGAAGCGGCGCAGGGAGCGTTCGTGGCCTGCCTTGAAGGCGATCAGCTCGTGCGGTTTTCCGGATTCAAGCGCGAGCTCCAGCGGCGTCACACCACGGAACGCGCCGTCCAGCGTGATGCTGGCGCCGACGGGGGAGCTCAGGATCCTCAAACGTGCATCCGCACGGACCAGCATCATGCGGTCGAGCGCGCGTGTCTCGCCGGCCTTCGCCTCAACGAAGAGCGATTCGTCGCGATACCCGGGCAGCGCGACCTGCAACTGCCGAGGACCCTGCATCAGTTCCAGTGTCGCGGGCGTCGTGCCGATAGCGGCACCGTCCAGGGTGATCGTGGCGCCCGCCGGTTCGGTGTCGAGCTGGTAGCTACCCCAGCCGGGTGCAAGGCTGAGTGAGAGGGACTGCTGCTTGCCGAGTCCCTCCACCTGCACTTCCTGCTCGAGCGGCAGGAAACGCTCGGCCTCCAGCCGCAGGCGGTGCGTGCCTGCGGCAATCTCGAGCTCCTTCCCGTTGCTGTCGCCGATCTCTTTGCCGTCCACCCGCACTCGCGCGGCGACAGGCTCCGTACGGAGCGTGAGCAGTCCGGGCAGTTTCTCGAGGTGCAACTGGAGCTCGCCGCCGCCTTCCTTGACGCTGACAGCCTGTTCGAGCACGCGGTAGCCAGGCGCCGTCGCGCGGACACGGTAGTCGCCCGAGCGCAGCAGCACGCTCTCACCGAGGACGAGGTGCGGCCCGCCGTCGATGTCCACCTCGGCCTCTGGTGGGTGCGCCTGCACCCTCAAGGCTTCCGCGCTGAGCAGGAACCAGGCGAAGAGCGCGAATGCGAGCAAGGCGAAGCCCACCGCGAGCTGACGCGCGCCCAGTCTGCGCGGCGTCGCCTCGACGACAGCCGGATCAGGCGGGCTGTAAGCGAAGGGAGCGATGGGTGCGTCGTGCACCTCCTGAGCGGGTTGGTCGCGATCGGCGGACATCAGATCTTCTGTCCGCACTGGACCATGACGGTCGCCATCGGCTTGCCCGGACGCAATGAGAATTCCACCCGCACATCACGGAAGCCGTCCCGCCTGCCTACGGCAACGTAATCGCCCGGCAGAAGTGAAAGTTGCTTCTCGGCGAAGCTCCCCAGGCTCCCGACACGGAACACGATGACATCCGTCTTGCCGTCGGAGCGCAGCTGTACCGGCAGTTCTGTGCGCATTGCGGTGAGTGTCTCCCGCGCTGCGGCAATACGTGCCACGAGTTGTGGGCCCGGGGAGGGGATGGCGGAGGCAGAGCTGATCAGTTTCTCGGCAGCCTTGCGGGCGGCGTCGTTGGCGAGCTTGCCCGGCTCAGCAGTGATTCGCGCGAGGGCCTCATCCAGCGCGAGCCGTGTCCGTGCCCTGTCGCGGCCCGCGCTGGCGCTGCCGAGCGCCGGATCGATGGCGAGTGCCGACTCGTACTGTGACAGAGCACGCTTCCAGTCTTCGTTGCGTTCGGCCTCGTCGGCAGAGCCCAGCAAGACGCCGATGCGTTGCTGACCGATCTGGAACTCGGCCTGCTGCAGCCCCTCTCGCGCGGCCGTTCCGCCACCGAGCGGAATTGCTGCCTGGAATTCCCTGCGTGCGTCCTCCAGACGTACCGCCGCGAGCGCCGCATAGCCCGCGGACATGCGGGCCGCGCTGCGCTCCCCGGTGATGCGCGCTTCCACGGCGGCGAGCGCCTGGCGCGCGGGCTCCCAGTTGCTGTCGAGTGAGAGGGCCTCGCGGTAGCTGGCAGCAGCCTGTTCGAACTGTCCTGCAGATTCCTGACTCTTGCCGGCGGACAGATGCGCTCCCAGCTGGTCGAGCCGGCGTGAGCGCTCGAGTCCCGTGACCGCCCGGGCGTTGGCAGGCTCGATAGCGGCAGCGTCGCTGAAAGACGCTACCGCGGTGGCCTGGTCACCTGCCGCGAAGGCTGCTTCTCCCGCTGCAAGTCTTTCTTCCAGCCGGGCAGGAATGCCGTCACGCAGACTGCGCAGGGCGGCTTCACCCTCGCGGTAGCGCGCCGCGGCATCGCCGAAGCGTGAGTCGCGATACGCGGCGTCGCCCTGTTGCGCCAGCGCTGTTGCAGCATCGAACTCCGCTTTGGCCCAGTCCTCAGCTTTGCGCTCCTGCAGCTCGTATTGCAGGGCGAGGAGGGCATCCAATGCGGTCTTGGCCGCTGCGCGCTCGCGATCAGCCTGCGCCTGTTGCCACGGTGACTGAGCCGCCGCGGATGAGGGTGTCGTGGATGTGGGCGTGGCCGTCGGCGCCTGGGCGACACCGGGAGCCGCGACAGGTGCGGAAGAGCCGGGTGGGGTTGATGTTTGGACGCTGTCGGACGGGGCCAGCAGGTCGGGAAGCACGAAAAACACGCCTGCTGCGATCAGCATCAGCACGCCGAGCGCCAGAAATGCCCCCTGTGATGAGTGGCGCTCGCGCGCGACGGGCACATGCGACGGGGCGACGGGACTGGCCTGCGCGATATCAAGTGCGGCGGGCTGAATACGATCGAAATCGTGGTCTGACATGAGCGGAATTCGGGCGCAGGGCTTGGGTTCAGATGCTACCGGTCTCGGCTTCGTAGATGCCACGCAGGATTTCGCGCCATTGGCCGTACTGGTCCTGCACGCTGCCCGTCAGCGTGACGCTGCGATCCTCGAGTTCGATGACCTGGGGCTCGATCTCGGCGCCCAGCGATCCGCCGAGCTCTTTCAGCGTCTCGGCGTGCATTTTCGATTCGGCCCTTTTGTCGAAGCCGCTTTTCACCATCGCCGCACCGCCGATGATGCCGACCGTCCCTGCGGCGCGTGTTGCCGCGCTGTCTCCCGTCTGCGCCGCGATGCCGGCAAGGATCGAGGCGACGCCAGCGATGGTCCGCCCTGTGGCCTGGGCCCGCAGCTCACGGTAGGCGATGCTCTCGGAGTAGCTCTCCTTGCGCCAGTCCTGATAGGGCCCGTACATCTGTTTCGAGAAGCCGGTGTAGTAATCCTGCAGGGTATCGACAAAGAGGTTGTCGCGTTCGCGGATACGGCGGATACGCTCGAGCATGGGGTCGTTTTCGGCCGGCAGCCGCCGCACGCTCACGCGGCCCTTCTTGTCGACGTCGAGGAAACCGCCGAAGGCCTTCGGCGCAAAACTTTGGGCAAAGCGCAGCTCGCTGATCATGCGCAGGCGGCTTGCCTCGGCGGCCGGCAGCTTGGCGCGTGCCACGGCGAGATCATTGGCGATGCGGTTATACACATCCTGGAAAGGTTCCGGCGCCCGCTTGCCCTCGTAGGAGTACTTGCTTGCGAAGCCCTCATAGGGCTTGGTGTACCAATTCGCCCCGGAGGCGTCCGAGACACTGATCTCGAGAGCGAGTTTCTCCCCTGTGGACTCGATGATCTTGCCGGTGACGATGATGTCGCTCACACCGGTTTCCGTAGGGGCAACCCGCACCGCTCCCCAGTGACCGCTTTTCTGGAGGGTGTCCGCGAGCACTGTCGGAATGTAGCGGCCTTCGGCCTTACGGATTTCGGGTGAGGTGAAGATCTCCTCCTCGGTCAGAGTGGCGCTGTTGGGGTCGAACAGGCGTACACCCACGTCGAGCAGCTGATCCTCCGGCATGGACGGGTCTCCGGCGATGACCGGGGTCACCTCGGTGGTGCGCACCGTGCTGGAGGAGCAACCGCCAAGCAGCAGCATGAAAGAGGCCAGCACCAGGTGCGCGACCGTACTGCGCAGGGTCATCAGGATTTCCTCTTCGCGGCGTTCACGTACTTGCGGTATTCATCCCAGAGTTTCTCGCGCAGCTCGGGGTCTTTTTCCTTCATCGCGGCTTCCCGGATCTGGCGCGCCACCACATCGTCGTCACTGCCGTCCGGGATGTCCGGCGGGGGCGTGTTGGTGGCAGCAGTGTGCGTGTACTCGCCTTCCCGGCCCTTTCCACCGCTGATCGTCGACATACCGCTTCCACTGGAAGAGTCGTTGGCGGTGGAGGCGCCGCCTTCCCTTCCCTGCTGCGGCGCGGGTCCTTCGCGCACGCTGCCGTAACTTCCTTCGGTGCCTTCTTCGCCCTGACTGCCGCCGGGCTCCAGTATCGAGGCAGTTTCAGCCTGCGATGCGCCACTGCCGGTCGACTCGGCGCTTGCCTGCACCCGGTCGCGCTCTCCGAGCATCGCTCCGTCAAACCGGCCGAGCGAGGCATTCAGTTCGGCATTCAGCCGCTCGGATTCGCTGCCATTGGCCTCGTTGCCCGCGCCGCCGCCGTTCACTGCCTGCTGGATGTCCTCGAGGCTGCCGGGTTCTGCCCCGCCTGGCTGTCCGGCCTCGCCTTGCGCGGAGGCCGATGCTGCGCTGCCAGTTGCCTCGCCGCCCTGACTCTCCTCGAGGCTGGGCTCTGAGGCCTTGCGTTTCATTGCTTCCACCGCGTCCTCGAGCACGGCTTCCTCGCTTTGCGCTGCAGCTGCGTCCGCGCTCGCCTGCGCGGCGGCAGCCTCCGCTTTCTTGCGTTCGATGTCCTCCAGGGTCACCTCATCGCTGGGCGTGCCCTCGCTGGTCTCGCCTGGATCGCCGCCGCTTTTTTCCCACGGCGGACGCCGCTCGGCGGGTGCTTCGCTTCCGGCGCTCGCGTTCTGCTCTGGCTTGCTGCCCGGACTGCCCGGCGTGCCCGGCATCGACGGTGCTCCGGCACTTGACGGGGAGGTGCCACTTTGCGGGCTGCTTGGGGAAGAGGAACTGCTGCTCCGAGAGCTGCTTTTGGAAGACGAGCTGCTGGAGGGCATGGAGCTGCTGCTCGTCGGCATCTGTGCCGAGGGTGGCTGGCTGCTGGTGGAGGTGGTTTTGCAGCCACCGGCGAGTGACAGCAGCACGATGGGCAGCAGCAGCCGTGGAGCGGGTGTTTTCACAAGGGATACCTGTACGAGTAGGTGATATCGGGCGTCGCTACCGGCAGGCCGGCATCGAAGCGCGGCCGGAAGCGGGTCGCGCGCAAACGTTTCTTCAAGCTGTCGGCCTGCTGCGCAGCGGCTTTTTGCTCGGGTGTCTCGGTTGGTGCCACGGCCTGCGTCCCGGGTTTGCTTCCCTGGGCTGAAGCGGCAGTCTCCTGCGACACGGGCGGCTCCGCTGGGGGCGCTGGCGGCGTTACCGGTGGCTCTTGCCCCACGATCCTGATGTCCTCAACGAGCCCGCGCTCGTTCACGGCGAACATGACGGTGATGATCCCCTGCGCCGAGCCGGCGCCAAGGTTGGCATCTGCGAGCGTCGCCAAGCCCTGCGGCAACACCGGCAATGCTATCGGATGGCCGAAGATCTGGTTGACCGCCGCGTTGGAGCTGTCTGCGGCCGCTTGCGTCCACGCCTCCTTGTAGAGGTCCACCGCCGTCTGCCTGCGATTGAACAGTTGGTGCCAATCACCGAGTTCTGCGGCTGCCTGACCCCGCGCCAAGGCACTTGCGGCGGGATCCTGCTGGCGCAGCGCCACGACTTTTTCGAGCGCTTCGCGGCCCGAAGTGAAGCCCAGAAGCGCGTAGGCCGGCCCTGCCTGCTGCGCGCTGGCAGGGCCGGCGGAGAATGACACTCCGCCACCTCCGCTGGGCACGTAAGAGGCAAGGTAGTAGTCGACGATGGCCTTCTCCCTCAGAGCCTCGGTCAGGCGAGGATCGCTGCCAGGGGGTTTTGCCTCGAGAATTCCCAGTGAGGATGTGTAGAGATTGCGCGCGGCCTCGAGGTGGTTGATCGGGTCTTCGCCGATGTCGCCCAGATAGGCGCTCAGGTGCCATGCGGAGAGCCGTTGCAGGGCCGGGAGCATGCGCTCGTCGCTCTCGCCGTAGTTGCGGCGGTGTATCTGGAACATCTGCTGGTAGCTGGTGCCCACGCCATCCCATTCACCAAGGGCGGAATAGCTTTCGATCAGGCGCTCGAGGATGGGCAGATCCGATGTGCTGTAGAGCCCTTCGTTCACTCGCGTGATGTGCGCTGCGCGGGACAGCGCCTCGGCAGCCTCTGCATGGCGACCTGAGGCCTGATAGGCAGCGCCAAGGCCGAGGAGTTGTTCGGAAAGCGCCGCGTCGTAGGCGCCGCCCTGTGCTTCCAGCGTTTGCACTGCCTCCAGGTAACGCTGCTGCTCTGGCGTGGGCGGGAGTGAGGCAGGCGGCTCTGCTTCGGGCCCGGTTTCACTCTGGCCAAGGGGCGGCGAGACGGCCGTGGCAGCCGGTGCGTCGTCGGTAGCGGCCACGGGCTCCGCCACGGCGTTGTTCGCCGCAAGCGCAGCGGCGAGCAGGGTGCATCCCAGAAGAACGGGCAATGCCTTGATCACACGGGCCTCCCTCGATGATTGCAGGGCCTTGGACTGCCCGGCCGCGACACGGTTCCCGCGTAGCTGCCATGCAGCACAGGCAATGCCGCGTTGTGACTGCATTCTGCCTCCTCGCTGCTGGACGGGGAAGGCGCTCCCCGGCCGTTGGCCAAGCGCGGGCGCTCCCGACTATAGTGCGCTACCTCGCGGGTGCTGGAGTGGATCTCATGGGCAATGAAAGCCGGAACAAGGCCCTCGTGGAACGCTTTTTCGCCGCCATGAACGCCGGTGATGCCGCGGGCATCGTGGATGCCTACGCCGAAGACGGTGCCGTCTGGACCTCTGGCCGCACACTCATTTCCGGCACCTTTTCGAAGACGCTTATCCGGGAAGCCAGTGGACGGATCTTCGAGGCCTTCCCGCAGGGCATCAGCTTCTCCATCCTCGCGATGACCGCCGAGGGCGAGCGCGTGGCGGTGGAAGCCGAGTCCCACGGCGAGCACGTCTCGGGGAAGCTTTACACCAACCAGTACCACTTCCTGTTCGAGTTCCGTGACGGCCTCGTTGTCCGGCTCAAGGAGTACATGGATACCGAACGTGTAACGGACATCCTCTGTGGTGGGCAACGCCCTCCAGCGGACGGCTGACCGACCGTTGCAGCGCCCTTCCGGCGCAGTCCGACACTCACCCACGAGAGAGCAGATACAGATGGCCAGTTTCCAGATTGCACTCGGTATGTTCGGCCTCCACGATGTCTTCGGTGGCGATGCGCGCGGTTACCTTACCGCGGCAGAGCTAGCCGATGCCGCCGGCATCGACCAGGTGAACTTCACTGATCACGTCGTGATGGGCGAGAACACTGACCGTTACCCTTACGGCCCCTTCCCGTTGCCGCCGATCGCACCCTGGTACGAGCCCCTCACCATGCTGACGGCCATCGCTGCCCGCACGCGGCAGATACGGCTCGCCACGGGTGTGTTGATCTCGCCGCTGCGGCCGGCGGTGTTGCTGGCGAAAACCCTCGCCACCCTGGACAGCCTTGCTCCTGGCCGCATCGAGCTCGGTATCGGTACCGGCTGGCAGCGCGAGGAATACGATGCCTCGGGTCTGGATTTCGACAAGCGCTGGACCATGCTGGACGACGGCGTGCGTGCCATGCAGTTGCTCTGGCGCGAAGCACCGGCGAGCTTCAGTTCGAAGACGGTGAATTTCTCGCGCATTTACAGCACGCCGTTCCCGGCGGCGAAGTCCATCCCGCTCTGGTATGGCGTGCAGCCCACCGAGCGTCAGGCCCAGCGTATTGCCGAGCTTGGCGTGGGCTGGATCCCGATCTCCACCAGCGCCGATTACATCCGCGATGGCGTCAGCGTCATCCGCCGCGCCTTCGAGAAGGCTGGCCGCGACCCCGCCACGCTGCAGGTGCGCGCCCACGTTCCCATGAACTGGGATGCCAATGGCCGCTGCAGCCTGCAGGAGTCCATCGATGCGATTCCCTCGCTGCTGGAGGCCGGAGTCACGGTGATGGAGTTCGAGCATCATCCCTATATCCGCAAGCCGGAGGATCTCGAACCCTTTTACGCACGTCTTGTCGAGGTGCGCGACGCATCCTGAGCCCGGCCTCGCCGATCGGCATGAATGCGCTGGATCCGGTGGAGGCGCGCCAGCGTCGGGCCTACGTCTACGCCTGGTTGACGGTGTGCTGCTGGGCCACCGTTTCCACCGCCTTCAAGTTTGCGCTGGCGGAGCTGCATTACGCGCAAGCGTTGCTCGTCTGCAATGCCGTGGCGGTAGTGGTTCTGGGCGCTTTCCTGGTCACGGGCGGGCTCCTGAGGGAAGCCGCTCGACTGCCCGCGGCGCAGCACCTGCGCGCCCTCGGGCTCGGGTTGATGAATCCGGTCTGCTTTTACCTGCTGCTGTTCCAGGCCTACGACATTCTTCCCGCCCAGGTGGCGCAACCCATCAACTACACCTGGGCAATAGCGCTCCCTTTTTTGGCGACGCTGTTGCTCGGGCAGCGCATCGGTCCCGGAGAAACCCTGGCCGGGCTGATGGCCTACTCCGGCGTCATCGTCATATCGATGGCGTCTGCTGACGGCAGTAGTCAGGGCGTACGCTGGGATGGCGTCGGCATGGCGCTGATGTCCACGCTGGTGTGGGCGCTCTATTGGATTGCCAACAGCCGCTCAGCGGGAGAGCCCCTCATAAGGCTGTTTTTGGGATTTGCGTATGCGCTGCCTGCGAGTGTGGTCGCCTGCGCTCTGCTATCGGATTTCGATATTCCGCTCGGGCGAGGGGTGTGGGGCGCCGTGTGGGCGGGCGTGTTTGAAATGGGTCTGAGCTTCGTGTTCTGGCAGCGGGCGCTCGCGCTGTCGGTGAACGCCGCACGCGTGAGCAACCTCGTTTTTGCGACACCGTTTCTAGCGCTGTTGCCCATTGCGCTGGTGCTAGGCGAGCCAATCGCACCCAGCACTCTCCCTGGCCTTTGCCTGATCCTCGGCGGGCTTGTCGTGCAACAGCGCTTCGCCAGCGCCGTGCGCGGCTGAATCAACGACGGCTGTAGCCCGTCATCCCCAAGCCGAATTGCGCCACCAGGTCACGCATGACCTCGGCCACGCCGCCGCCGAAGGTGTTGATCTGGCACTTGCGGTAGTGCTCTTCAAGATCCCCTGCCAGCGCAGCTCCGGGACTGCCACGGCGATAAGCGCCCGCCATGCCCGTCACCTCCAGCATGAGCTTGTCGACCGCGATAAGGCACTCGGTGCTGTAGGCCTTCATCGCCGAGGCGAACGCGGGGTCCGGCTCGCCGCTGTCGAGTTGCCAGGCCATGCGCCAGTTCATGAGCCGCATTGCCTCGAGCCGCGTGTAGACCTCAGCGAGGGCAGACTGAGCCCACGGCTGCTCCACCACACGCTTGCCGCCCACGACGGTCTCCTGCGCCCACGTGAGCGTGCGCGCCAGCAGGCCCCAGCCTTGGACTCCGATGGCAGCCAGGCCCACGCGCTCGTGGTTCAGCTGCGAGGTGATGAGTTTCCAGCCCCCGTTAAGTTCGCCGGCGATCATGGACGCGGGCACGCGGACGTTGTCGTAGTAGCTGGCGTTGCTGCGCACGCCGCCCACGGTGCGGATAGGTGTGAAGCTGAAACCGGGAAGAGTGGCATCGACCATGAAGATACTGATGCCCTTGTGCGGCGGCTTGATCTCCTGGTCCGTGCGAGCTGCGAGCCAGACGTAGTCGGCGGCCTCTGCGCTGCTGGTCCAGATCTTGTTGCCGTTGATCACGTAATGCTCGCCATCCCGTACTGCGCTGGTCTTCAGCGCGGCGAGATCGGTTCCCGCCCCGGGCTCGGTGTAGCCGATCGCGAAATGCAGTTCGCCAGAGGCGATTTTCGGGAGGAAAAAGCGCTTGTGTTCGTCCGAGCCCAGCGCGATCAGGCAGGGGGCGACCGTGCTGATCGTCACGAAGGGCAGAGGGACTTCGGCGAGTTGCGCCTCTTCGAAGAACACGAGCTGTTCGGAGCTGGGGCGGCCCTGCCCGCCGTACTCCTTGGGCCAGCCGAGCGCGAGCCAGCCGTCCTTGCCGAGTTGGCGGATGACCTGTTTGTAGGTCGCGCCGCCCTCGTTGCCACGGGTGGCCTCGCGGATGTCGGGAGTCATCAATTCTGTGAAGTAGGCGCGCAGCTCTCGGCGAAGTGCCTTCTGGGAGTCCGTGTGATCGACGTGCATGGTGTGCGCTCCTGGAGTCGTGGTGACCATCATATTGAAACTGGATTCAAATTCAATAAGAATGCGATCCATGTTGAATGCCACGCGCAAGAAGCCAATGTTTTCGTCGTCGAGCGGCGCTGAAAGATCCGTGCGAGGCGAGGCAGCCAGGCACAGTGCGCGTGGCGAGGCGGCGCGGGCGAGGCTGAAAGAAGCGACCGCGAGGGTGCTGGAGCGTTTGGGTTACCGGCAGATGCGTGTCGCGGACGTGACCCGTGAGGCGGGTGTGGCAACAGGGTTGTTCCACCACTACTTTCCGGATCTGAAGACCGCCACCATCGAGGTGCTGACCGACTTCATGATCCGCTTCGAGGACCTCGAGTCCATCGAGAGTGGCATTGCCAAGGGAGATTGGTACGGTCGCAGCCTCGCGCACAACCGGCTTGTCGTGCAGAGCTTTGCCCGCAACCCCGGAACCATGCGCTGCATGGTGCAGGTCGGCGATGAGGAGCCGGAGTTCGGGGAGATCTGGCGAGCGAGTTACTATCGGCGTCTCGAGCTGCTCGTGCGGGCCATGCCGAGGCTCTTCCCCTCGGCCGGCCTGAGCGATGCAGAGGCACGCCTGGTCACACGGATTCTCGCCGGTATCGGCGAGCATGTGCTCGCGGAGTATTACATCCTCAAGGTGCCGGCCCTGCGTGAGCTGGACCTGGACGAGGAGCAGATGGCGGAATGGATAACGGTGATGTTCCACCGTGCGCTGTTCCTTGAGAATCCGCCGCCGGCGCGTCTGCGCCATGCGGTGAAACTGGCCGAGATGCGACGTCCGCGGCGCGACGTCCTCGAGGCTTAGGCAACATTGTCACCGGAGGACGCTTGGTCGTGAGTGATATCGACGAGCAATTGCAGCAGTTCCTCGGCCGCCCTTGCGGCCCCTACAACAGCTGGGATGACGTGAACCAGGCCATGATCCGGCACTGGTGCGAGGCCATGGGGGACGCCAACCCTGTGTACACCGACCCCACGTTCGCCGCCGCATCGGTGCACGGCGGCATTGTCGCTCCGCCGACCATGATGCAAGCCTGGACCATGCGCGGCGTGACCTCAGAGTGGGCGACCGGCTCCGACACGCGCGAGCCCTTCGAGGTCTTCCAGTTTCTGGAGCAACAAGGTTATCCCGCTGTGGTCGCGGTCAATTGCGAGCAGACCTACTACCGTTATCTGCGCCCGGGGGATCGCATCCACCACACCTCGCGGATCGAGTCCGTTTCCCCCCAGAAAACCACCGCGCTCGGTGTCGGTTACTTCGTTACCGAGCTTGAAGAATACTGGGATCAGGATGGCGAGAAAGTCGGTGACATGCGCTTCCGGCTCTTCAAGTACCGGGCCCATGAGCG
>Ga0068876_10002822_pt1 | contig 12688 bp, 8 predicted proteins | sample NOAtaG_6_FD_66442 | JGI IMG/M metagenome (GOLD analysis project Ga0068876, IMG submission 66442) | Freshwater lake microbial communities from Lake Erie, under a cyanobacterial bloom - NOAA_Erie_Diel5S_2200h metaG | ecosystem: Environmental > Aquatic > Freshwater > Lake | place: USA: Ohio, Lake... | reverse complement strand
CTATGAGTCTAAATCCCATGTTTTCTTCAGCGTTTTTATCGTTATCGTCGGAGAAGCAGCTAATAAATTTAGTCTTAGTTGTATAGATTGCATTAGAAATTATTGGTTTTCCATCATCAAATATTTTTATATTTCCACATTCACAAACATATTTAGATATATATTTATACGTAAATAAGGTATTGAACATCTTAGATTCCATGGAAATCAAGTCTATGAGTTTTTGCAAACAATCAAACGAATCAAAAGTCTGACCAATTTTATAATATTCATTGAAATTTTTATATAGTGGATTTGTGAATAAATCTACTATTTTTTCGTTACTATAATCAAATTCTATTAACCATAGTGTAAAATGAGCATCAGCACTTATGGAATTATTTGCTAAATCTGAAGCATAAATGACTAATTTAGTAATCAGACATTGTATAGCTGTATTAAAATAGCATGTATTACCCAAATTATTAATTCCATGTCTATATAATACATTTTTATTCATTTGGAATAATTGTATATGGATATAGTATATATTCAAATTTATAATATTTCAATGGATAAAAAAATAAATCTCATATCATCTTAGATGTCAGTTATATAAATTATAATTTAATTTTTTTAGCAATCTATATTCATCTATAGTAGGTGGCGGATCTATTTGAACTGGAGTATCATTTTCAAATAATTTATATGCAATACAATAACATGTTGATAGTGAAAATTCTGGATATTTTTTATTATACAGTAATGCATGTTTCATAACAATTGGATTAGATTCCGCAGGAAATTGTTTGCTAGTATAGTCGTCTAAAGTTGGCAAATCAACTCCAGGAAATAAGTTAATGATTTTTTCCGATTGTCCTTCTACACCTAATAGTGCTCGAATATGATTAGCAGTTATGCGCTTATCTGGATCCATAACTAAAGTTAATTTTATAATCATTACTGGAAGTGACATGGAATCTGATGTGGATATATCCTGAGAGTATTCGCGTATAATTTTTTCATGAAATATTTTTTCACTAATACCATGAATGATTTTCCGCGTAGTTAATTCATGAATAATTATACCTAGCGACCATATGTCTGATGATAAATCATATGGAATACGTTTATATATTTCAGGTGCCCGAGAATATTTTGAGCCTATATATACGTCATTTCGTATTTTATAATTTATATGATTTACTTGTTTTGCAAAACCAAAATCGATAATTATCGGATTCCAATTATGTAACATAATATTATCTATTTTTAAATCTCTGTGTATGATCTTATTTATATGCAAAAATTGTAAACCTCTAGTTATGCCGCGAATAATATCTAATTCTCGTTTTTTTAATTCTGTATGTAATGTATCATCCGATATTATTTTATACAAATCTTTATCTAGATGTGGCATAATAATGCCTATATGAGTTACGCCTTTATATGAAAATTCATCGATTGCATATATACTCAATATATTAGGATGTTGCTTATATAATAATTGTAACATTGCAATTTCGCAAATAACTGCTGTAGGTATTTCATCTTCATATTCAGAGACACATAATTTAATGACGGCTTCAATATTTTTATATACACATGTGTATACGTGACCATATTGTCCATCTCCAAGAAAATTACCTAAAGAAAACGATCCATCATTTGATAACAAGTCCATAATTTATACGGTTGAAATATTTATACATACTTAATTCGAATATTAATGTAAAATACAAAAAAAAAGTATAAATATTTTTATATATTAATTAGTTATTTCTTCACCACAGGGCTACGTAAAGCAGCCCTGCCCTCTATACTTCTGATACGCCTTTCGCATTTTGGACATAGGTTAAAAGCTTGTTCCTCGTCAAACTTTATAGGTACTTTGCACTTTTCACAACGCAGTGGTGTCGTCACAGCCCCGTTTTTGTAGCCATCAATTAGGCTAAGATCAAAACTACTGTTTGTTTCCGCCATCTTAGTATATTGTGAATAAAAAATTCAATTTTTACAAATGTTCTTACTTTCCCACCATAAAATCTAATATATATACATATACATATATATATGTATATATATATGTATGTATTTAAAACCCACTAACAACTGATACATGATGACATGCTAATGGATATGCCTCAGTTTTGGGATCATACATACTAATATCTAGCTCCCTAAATATAATTGTTTTCGGCATATATTCATACGCCGCTTGCATTTTTTTCCAGTTTCCAATACCATCTCCAAACATGGTCCAACTAAATTGAATTTGATTTCCTTCTCGCATTTTTTCCTTGGGAAATTGTTTGTCTATTTCGATCTTTTCATCTAATTTTGACCACCATACGTTATATTTATGATTGATTGGGTCTAGAGTAGCTGTATTAAATTTATATCCGTGTTGGATACATTTTTTAATTTTTGATAATGTATCAGTAAATGGAGGTTCTGCGACTAACGGTAATCGCACCAAACTTAAATCTTTATTTTTAAATACATTTATACCTGCTGTAACCAAATCATCTAATGTTTTTCCATAACTATCTATCAATTTGATAAATTTAGGATATGTAATAAATGCCTTACTACTCCATTTAATTAGTTCGCTAACCACCCAAGAGTTGTCTTTATTTTGCGATAATGCTATCATTTTATATTCGCTAAATTTAATTTGAAATGCTCTGTAAATAATTAATCCATCTAAAAATTCGTCGCAACATATGAGCCTGTATTTGTAATATAAATCTTTTTTATCAGTAGTCGGAAATACTACCGATAAAATTTCATTCCAATTATCAAGATTAGGTAGGCGTATGCGTAACTTTTCTTTAGCTTCAAACATTGCATTTTTGTTAGATTTATCATTGGCAATTTTTTCTAATTTTTGTTTCTCGATCTGATTATATCCCCAAATAGCTCCAGGGCCGACTAATTCTGGAGTTATAACTGCTATAGCAACTAAATCATCTAAACAAACATCCCAAACTATACCAGCTAAAATCATACCAATTTGTTGTACATTTAGCGATGTAATTTTTGATGCAATTTTTCCACTTTCTGTAACATTGCCATTGTTATCCATAAATCCTAAAGTCTGTAATTTACGTATAGCTAATTCATTTGACGATACACTAGGCGAATCTAATAGTCGTTCGGATATTTTTGATTTGCCAACAATTTCGCCGACTTCTAATCCGCCATACAACGACGCGTATGCTAATAACATCATGGTTGGATCTTCTCGGATAATTTCTGGTTCTTGTAACTCTTGCAACATATTGAATGATTCTTCAGTATATAAAGGTATGCATACTCCGGATTTTTTTCGTCCAACACGACCTTTTCGTTGTGTGGCTTGAGATTGTGCGCATGGTTTTGTAATTAATACTTTAGCGATATTTACACGAGGATTAAATTCAGATGTTTTATTCCAACCTGCATCTATTACATATTGTAAATCTGGTAAACTTAAACCGGTTTCCGCAACAGCTCCTGTAATCATAATCTGAATACTAAATATCATATCTATATTTTGTTTTTTTGGTTCGTTGTTACCAGTTACGCGTAAATATGCTTTAGATGATCTACCAACTGCTTGACCATCAAATGGCAATATTTCTATATTTAACTCCACAACCATATTATCTATTTTATAATAATAATCTACTGTTTCTATATCATCATTTTTAGTTGTGCGTATTAGCGTAGACGTATTTTCATCTAATTTCATCAATCCTTTTATCACTTTTTTAGTTTCTCCTTGTCCAGGTAAAAAGACTAATATTCTGTTTGAAGAATCTATCTTCGGTGTTTTTTCTGCTTTATTAGCTAATAATTTAAATTCATTTCGCAATTCTTCGTCTATACATTCTCTAATTTTTACCACAGCTTCCGGAATATATTGCGCAATATCAGATGTAGGCCATCTAACTTCTATTGGAAATGATGCGCCAGCTACTCGTATAACATTTTCCATACCACAATTAAAAAAGTTCGCATATTTAACATAATCAAATGTCGCAGACATACAAATTATAAATGGTAAGTCTCTATTTGTGGAATTTTCGAGAAATATGTGCTTTAACATCATTAGATTTTTGTCAAATCGTAAACTTCTATCATGTGCTTCATCTATAATTATGAATCCATATTTGTTCATGACGTATGACGGCGGATTTTTTGTTAATTGTACATCTAATACGCCATCTGATGAGTAAATTAATTTCGCAGATGGAGTTACATTTTGAAATGGCCCAGTGTGATATGCTAAATTATCATCAAACTTAAATACAAGATTATTATATTTTTTGAACCAATCTACGCCATCTATTTCTTTAGGGATAGTAGTTGCTGTCAATACCCTAGGCTGTGTACATAATACTTTTTTATTTGAAAATGGCGGACCTAAATCTGCCAATATAGCCGTACATAATGGTGGAATAGTAACACTTTTACCACTAGCAGTCTTTGCTTCTAATATAAGTATTCTATCTAAAAATGGATTTTCGGATAATGGTTTTTGTAACCTAGATTTGATAAAATTATAGATATATTCATCCGGATATACATCAGGTAAATCCGGGTACGATAATGCACCTTTATTTAATAATGTCGGCATATTGTCATAAATATATCAATACAAATATAAATATATTTATATATTTGTATTGATATATAAATATAAATTTATATTCGTATCAATATATTTATAATAATTTAAAATGAATGATCCAATAAACATATTCTACGCCCTCATTGTAGTAATATTAATAATCTTAGCTGGTATTATATTTGCTGGTGGTACATTGTCTATGATGAAACCATCTTTAAGTACATGTAAAAAATATATACCACAAAAAATAAGCATAATATTACCTAATTCTGATTATACTAAATTAATCAAAATAACACAAGATGATAAAATATTAAAACCAATTATAACGCAGCATGTAAATGATGGTGATACCAATAATTTAGGTCATTTAGTGACGTGGTACGTTATAGATAGTAAAAAAATTAATAATTTAATATTACAAGCAGATAATAGTAATGGAGATTTAATAGAAAAAGATATTAAATTAGATACATCTAAAACGAATATTGATCTGATAATTAAAGTCCCTCGTCAGAAACAAATTTATACTTGGGATTTAATTAGTATAATATGTCGACGAGCTCCTATAGATATAATATCTGTGTGATGATCATAAAAAAAATATTTTTTTTTTTCAAATGATTTATTAATTAAATTGTACATTCGATGTCTTAGGCATCTGAGGCATCTGAGGCATCTGAGGCATCTGAGATGCTTGGGGAAATGTCATAGGCATCTGAGATGCTTGGGGAAATGTCATAGGCATCTGAGGCATTTGTGGAAATGCCATAGCCATCTGAGGCATCTGAGATGCCGCTCTAGATGTATTTTGATTAAGAGGAGGTTGAGTATCATTAATATCAATTGTTCCTGGACCACTAGCACTGGTATTCAATAAATACTGATGAGTTTTGCAAAAAGTACTTAATCTTTTGATAAATGCTGTCTGATTTTTAAATGCTTGATCGTAGTGATTAGCTGCAGCTTTTTCCCAGATATCACTATCTGATGCTCCTGGATTAACCCTAGATATATCGCCATATATAACATCTAAAGGTGCGGACATGCTAGCATAAAATTCTTTGTTGAATCCATCTCGAAATACTTTATATTGTGCTAATGTCATAAATAATTTTTTTGCATTAGTAGTTGCAGCTCTATTCGGAATCTTAGTTATCGAATTGGCTGGACTTCCGGCCAAAACCTGAGTTGTCGTCATGTTAGAAGAACTAATTTCACCTTTAAGAGAAGTCAATAAATATAACATTTGACGCATACTCTCTGATAAACTAGCAACTGTAGTAGTCAAATAATTTATTTTCGCATCCGTCGAAAACTTACTTAATTCATCATCGGACGCTGTAGTTTCTAACGCACGTTTGATAGTATCGACATCAAATGTATTATTTCTATACTCTTCCGCCAAATCAGGAACATCATCTACGACCCGAACTTGCATTTGTGGAAATTGAGTAGATGTCTGCAACTGCATCTGAGGTTGAAAAGATTCAGTAGTTGGCATTTGTACATATGAAGTACTAATAGATCCTATGGGAGGAACAATTGGAGCAGTGGAATTCATCGTTACTATATATGGCAATCGAATTTCTAGTTTCGGTTTTATGATATATACGATTTATACGATTTCAATTTTTAACATTTTTAGTATACAATTCAAAATTATATCTACTTTTGCATAAAAAAATATTTTTTTTTCACAGCATGTAATATTATTTAATAACTTTCATATTATCTGGAATTGGAATGATTTGATTATTAGACATCCAATAATCTATCGCATCACGTTTTGTTTTATAGATTAGAGATTCCATACTTTTATCACCTTTTAATCCAGCGGCTGTATATCTAGAAATAAATGATAAATATATTTGTTGATTTCTAGCTCTGCTTTGACTAGCTTTAAAAATTGCCATAATTGTCTTTGATCCTATTTGTTCATCTGTCAAAAGAGAATTTGTATAATCTTTATTTTTTATATTGATAGTTTTCAAATATGTAACTTTTTCTAATAGTATTTTTCTCATATTTTCTGAAATTCCTAAGAAATTTACTCCGATAAAATATATTTCAGAATTTCTACTGCGACTAGTACTAGGTTTACATAAATGAAATTCTGTAAAAAACGCAGTCAATAATGCAACCCATGATACCATAAAATCTGTAGTTACCATATAATGCTTAGTTATCATTAGTCCTCCAGGTTGGAGCGATAATAAACAAGTTATATCTTGACCAAATTGTGCGGATAAATTTAATCGTTCTTCCTCATCATAATCTATACTAGCATCTATACCTAAATCACCAGATGCTATTATTGATAGAGGATTTAATTCTTTAGATTTTTTTTCTACGTGCATAATCTGCCGAGGATCAGATAAATCACCATTTAATCCAACTTCTAATCCAATAAACCATTTTTCAGGGTATCTTGCAATTAATCCATAATCGTCTTTTAATGCAGTAGTATTGATATCAACCCATGATTCTCCATACCATTCGTGACGAATTTTATTATTCAATCGTACATAATTTTGCCAAATCCAATGGCGAGTAGCACATATCATAGAACCAGGTAATTCTGCAATATGGATAGTATTAATTAATGATTTATCTGGTATTTTATCTATGATTTCTTTACCAAAATAATTCAACATTTCGAACATTTTTAGCCATGCATTGCTATATCTTTCTATTTTATTACCCAAATATGCAGGGTCTTTTAATCCCTTAAAATAATCAGCTTTACTGCGTAAGTATACAGATCTCGGATCTTTTTCATACTTATCTAATTCGTTTTTCATTTTATTCACCATGGTATGCAACTCATTAAATTTATCATGATATGAGCTATTTTTTATTTTGTTAAATTCCCCGATAGTTAATTTATCTACATTATCTAAAGATAATCTAGGAATTGTCCATTTGATAAATGGACTATGCTTAGGAATAGCCATTATCTACAATATTAAATGATATCATAAAAAAATATTGATTCAATTTTATTTAATCTCCTAAAAATATATCCATAGATTGATCGAATGCAAATTTTAAATATAGCGCAGTAATTCCATAATATATTATTAAAAATATACCAGATTTCATCATAAATTTTGTAAAATTTTTATGAGCATCTTTGTCATTTTCTGGATCCCAAAATATTTTTGTATTCGATTTAGTATTAGATCGAACGACCCAATGGATAATAAGTGATATAAATAAAAATACCCATAATATACTAAATATAGCTACAAATGGAAATGTAAAACTTAGTGGAGCACCGATAAGTGTACCAGCGACGGCTAATTTTGCCGTAGAATTTGGTTTCATAACTGCCGCCCTAACAAATGGAGCAATGGGCCCAGTAGCAATTCCCATAGAACCCAATGCCGTGATAATTAAAGAACTTATGATTTGTTTTTTTGCATAATCATTCGTATTAGATCCTATATTGCCTGGCGTATATCCATAAGTTCCCATTGTTTTAACAATTTGTTGGATAAATTCATCTTGGCTTAAATTAGTACTACCTTCATTAGCTAGTTTAGTATGTATTTCAATTAATGGTGAAACAACTTCTGTAGATAATGATCCTCTATTAATCAGTGCAGGATTTAGTTGTCGCGACTGCGACTGCGGCGGTAAATAGTTATATGATATTTGTCGTTGCGGTAGCGGCTGCGGTAGCGGCTGCGGTGGATAGTTATTCGATATTTGTTGTTGAGAAAATCGTGGTGGATTTGATATCTGTCGTTGCGGCTGCGGTGGATAGTTATTCAATATTTGTTGTTGAGAAAATCGTGGTGGATTTGATATCTGTCGTTGCGGCTGCGGTGGATAGTTATTCGATATTTGTTGTTGCGGTAGCGGCTGCATTTCATTCGTCTGGTAAGTAGATTGTCCTGATTCATTTGATTTATTTTGGATATTATAAGTAATCTTCTCCATTTCGTCCATCATTAGAAATATTTATAACATGATGTACGTACGAATAAATTTCTATTATAATATTATTTATGTAATCATCCACAAAAACTGAATTCTTCAGTTTCTTATTATTATCTATTGTTTTAGCTTATGCTATGGTTCTAAATTTTCTTGAGTATTTAGAGTCGAACAATACTCAAAAATATTTTACTATTCATAAACGAATTTATAATAAGTCTCGCGAGACTTATGAGACTCGTGAGACTTGTGCCGCGCACAAGGCCGCGCACAATGCTCCACTTAGTTTAGAATATTCGAATTCGTCAAATTATATAGTCATGAGAGATGAAATAACTCATAATTACTATGCAAGCGAAGATATATACCAAGCATATGAATTATACGAATCATATGCTCAATATTGTAGAGATAATAATACGCATCCACATATGCATGAAGTAGTAAATCCTAAAGCTATCCAATGTGTGTATTTTGATATCGATCTAAAAATATCAGAATATTTAGAACTAGGTGACACATCTGATGCTGAAACATTCGCTAGATTAGTAATAGATTCAATAAAAGATGTGGTGTGTGAATTTATAGAGGATATTAGAGAAGCAAATTTTGATGAAGAAAGAATAATTGATTCGGAAACATATTTTGATGAATTGCTCATTTCGCAAAATGATATATACGGACATTCTACTTTGCAACCAGACAATACTCTATTTAAACTATTTAGTTCTTCGTCTCATCAAAAAATAAGTTATCATTTGATGACTCCTATATTTTGCAAAAATCAAAAAATTGCAAAGTTTGCATTTACTACTATACGAGAGCGAGTATTAGATTCGTTATTCGAAAATACAGAAAATTTACAGCGTAGCTTTTTGGAAAATGTTGTAGATGGAAATATGTCCAAACCATGGTCCAATTTAAGAATGTGGGCAAGCTCCAAGTCTACAGATCCTAATCGTGTTAAAGAAATTATAGAACCAGATATATATACGAAAGGAATAGATTTACCATTCGAAGAATCATTGATTGGTTGGTATAATCATGATAAACGTCCACCTATTTATATACATGATATTGATGGAGCAGACGTAGAAAATTTTGTACTTAACGATTCTAAACTTACTAATGGAGAAGAGCAAGGTAAGATTGAAGAATTACTACAAAAATCTTCGTATTTCCCAGATTTTAATAATGTATGGAATTTTAGAAACGAAACTAACGGAGTATTTTGGTATCAACGTATGAAACCAAGTATGTGTCCACAATGTAATGAAATTCATCATAAAGATAATACACTTTTTGTTACTATTGGCCCATCTAAAAGTAAGCCTGTATATATTAACTGTGCTCAGAAAAAGGGTGCGAAGATTAAAATTGGTAATCTAGAATCTATAGATAGTGAAGAATATCAAAATACACAGATTCAAAATGCGATTAAACAATCTGCATTAAAAATTCCACAATCGTATGAATTACTTTCATGGTTTAAAGATAAAAATATAGAACATCAAATTATCACCAGTGATGTACCAAGTATTGATATTCAGCAATTCGAAAAACATATTTCTATAGATGGGAGTACATTAGTAATTAAAGCTAATATGAAAATGGGAAAAACTGGAGCATTGATCAATTTAATGAAGCAGATGGTTCTCAATAAGTCACTACCGAGTAATCCTAAAATTTTAATAATCGGATTTAGACAAACATTTACTCAAAGTTTGTTATCTAGGCTAAATCAAGAACTCGATAATGATTTATTATTTCAATCGTATCAAGATATTCCATCACATAATATCTGGTTAGATATGTACCCCAGATGTATTATTCAGGTAGATTCGCTTAATAGAATCCAACCTGGAGAATTAAAACCAGATTTAATAATTTTAGATGAAGTAGAATCTATCTTATCCCAATTTTCATCGCCATTAATTCGAGATCTGAATAAATCATACGCTATTTTTGAATGGCTGATGCGAGCTAGTCCTAGATGCATATATATGGATGCAAATATATCATTAAGGACATTAAATATGCTAAAAATATGGAGAACGACTAAGAATATGATATTATACCAAAATATTTACGCCAATGCAACTGGAGATAAATTTTACATCTTACGGGATAGTCAATATTTGATTACTATAATGATTGATAAATTACGATCTAATCAGCGAATAGTAATATGCGCCAATTCTTTAAATGAAGCTCGCATATATAAGCAGGCATTATCGTATGCATTCAAATTAATCGATATTACAAATGTTAATTACGATCCTGCATTATATGATCCATATAACTTTCAAGAAGGTACATCCGACATATCCGACATATCCGACATATCCACTATGTCGGATACGCCGGATACGCCGGATACTAAAAGAATAGCTGTATATACTAGCGATACGTCACCTACCGTGAAAGACGAACATTTTAAAAATGTCGACAAATATTGGTCCGATATTGATATATTAATATATACGCCAACTGTATCAGCAGGTATAAGTTATGAAAAAAAACATTTTGATTGTTTATTCGCATATTTTACTGATACGTCTTGTGATGTTGAAACGGCTAGACAGATGATGGGTAGAGTGCGCGATCTTAAAAATAAAGAATATTATATTACAGTATCGGCGAAGAAATCATATTTACCTACTGATCCGATTCGCGTAACTAGATATTTAATATATATTAGACAAAATTTGAACAAAATTGGATTGACTAATCATGAATATCCACCTTTGAATATCGAATATGATCCCGATACAGGAGACATGAAATATCAAAAATTAAATTTCTTCGATCTGTGGGTCGCAAATATTTGTTATAAAAACGAATCGCGTAATGATTATTTAGGATTATTAATTAAACAAATAAGAGAAACAGGTGCATCTATAGAGTTCGCAGCAAAAATTCCGATGAATAATCAAGATATCACCATTCCGACTCGTTCGAATTTATCAGATGACGCCAACGTCGCCAGGGGTAAAGAGTTAGTAGAGTGTGATAAATTAAATGATGAACAATATGAATTAGTACAAAATGCATTGTCTTGTAAATCACAAAATAACCCGATAAGTATCACTCAAAAAATAAAAAATTCATATGTTAAAACGTTTATTTGTAATTGGTACTCATTACCAGATAATTCACTATTGAATGAAAATGATTATCATTTAGCCGCCTTTTTAGAAAATCCAAGATTTATGAAAATTTACAAAAATCTATGCGATATAAAATCACTTATATGTTTAAATGGGATGGACCCTCCTCCATATACTTTAGAAAATATACTCAAATCTATGACTAATACAGAAATTCGTAAGCGTAATAATTTATCATCTACTAAAACATATATTAAAGATATCGCGGTAGATAATAAATCCATAAAACATTCCGAAACATGGAAGATATTATATTTCTTGGGCTATAAATTTATAGGTCAGCGTATAACTATTTCTGATGGAGATATGAAAAATTGTTTGCATAAATTCGCTCGAATGAGTACAGATTCTATTCAGATTTTAGCATTAACTTTTGGCATTCGTGCTATACCATTTATACCAATGAAAGATAATTCTATCACAGAATATTATCGCAATAAAATACTCATATTTGTGCGCGAAATTATATATAATATGTATGGATTGTCGATAATTAAGAAAAAATATAAACAAGATATAAATTGGATAATATCTCATAATCCGACTTTGACAGAATTAGCTGTTGTGGAAGATAAAAAACATAATCCTGATATAATTGATATGTCCAATATTATAATATATTGAGTTATAATATATTGAGTTAAGTAGTGAGAATAGCTCGATTTGACGAAAGAACATTTGTTTTTTTATCTTGACAATAACATGTAAAATCAATATGAATAATTCGACTTTGTACAGCCATTAATACATATGAATTTGATTCAATACACGTTTGTATCATATTAGCTACGGTAAATGTGTCTGGAGTTGGAATAGTGTCGACTTTAAATAATGTAATAGATGGTATATATTGTATATTTGAACTTATAGTTTTAATATCCAGATTATCACTTTCTATAGTAATTAAATCATCTACTAGTAAATTGTGATTTTGTAAAGTAAATATACCATTACCTATAATCCAATTTGTAGTTAT
>Ga0068876_10002818_pt1 | contig 12698 bp, 13 predicted proteins | sample NOAtaG_6_FD_66442 | JGI IMG/M metagenome (GOLD analysis project Ga0068876, IMG submission 66442) | Freshwater lake microbial communities from Lake Erie, under a cyanobacterial bloom - NOAA_Erie_Diel5S_2200h metaG | ecosystem: Environmental > Aquatic > Freshwater > Lake | place: USA: Ohio, Lake... | reverse complement strand
TCTAGCCGCGGACCCTGCCCGCGCCGGCCCAGGGTCAAGCCGGTGTGTCAGCGCCCCGGCCAGCACGCCGCCGCCAGGCCCAGCCGGCGACACCGCCCAGGGCCCAGAGCAGGGCCGTCGCCGGCTCAGGGACCGGCAGGGCCTGCAGCCGGACATGGTCGAAGTCGACTTCGATGCCGGGCGCCTGGGCGGTGCCCGGGAGCGCCAGGTTGACGAGCCGGATCTGCAAGGCCTGACCGAGCGCCGGGTGGGCCGCCCCGATGTCCACGGTCAACAGGCTGTCGCGCCACTCGCCTTCGGGGATCGACAAGGTGCTGTCGTCGACGGCGATCAGCACGTCGCCGGCACGCAGCTCGATCCGGTAGCCCGGAAAGCCGTTCAGGTTGTAGAAGAGGCCGCCACCGTCGGATGAGCCCGGCAGCGAGGTCCCGGAGGCGATGTTGCCGACGGCGACCGTGAGCGCATACCGCGTATCGGCCTGCAAGGTCGCGGCCAGTGTCTGCTGCAGGCCAGCCTCGCCGCCCTCGGGGCCGGCCAGGAACACCAGCGCCGCCCGCTGTCCTTCGGGGGTGGGGGCGGAAAAGAAGCTGGTGCCGGTCGGATCGATCAGGCCCAGCGCGTCGGCGTTGCCGTCCAGCCGGTTGAACGGGTCCCAGGCGGTCCAGCCGGCGGGCAGGCCGACGATGAAGGTGCCGGGCAGGATCGCCTGGGCTTCGAAGCCAGCATTGACGATGGGCAGCTCATCGGCATGCAGCGACGGTGCGCTGATCAGGGTCAGCAAGGCAAGCAGCAGGGGTCGCGTCACGGTTCGTCTCCGGTGTACGCAGATCCCCGACATGGGGCTGCGTCTGGAGCGAGCCAGTCTGCGCGCCGGTGCAGGGCCTGGGCATCCCTTCCCCTCGGGAGCCGTGGGGGGACAGAGTGGCCGGTTCAGCGCCGGCGCGAGCCCCCGAGCAGCGAGCCGAGCACGCCGCGGATCAGCTCGCGGCCGACGCTGGAGCCGATCTGGCGCACCGCCGACGTGGCCGCGGCTTCCATCAGGCCCGGCTTGCGGCCACCGCGGGGGCCGGTGGTGCCGAACAGGATGTCCTTGACCATGCCGCCCATGCCACCACCGGCATCGGCATCGGCCGGAGCCGCGGCGCCTGGCATGCCGGGCAGCGTGCGTGGGGCGGCAGCGGGGGCTCCGCCAGCCGGCGCGGCGGCGCCATCGCCCGCGGCGCGGCCGCGCAGCTTTTCATAGGCCGATTCGCGGTCGACGGTCTTTTCGTAGGCGCCGGCCACCAGGGAGCTGCGCAGCAGGCCCTGGCGTTGCTCGGGCGTGATCGGCCCGATCTGGCTGCCGGGGGGCAGCACATAGACGCGCTCGGTCACGCTGGGCCGGCCCTTGGAGTCAAGGAAGCTGATGAGGGCCTCGCCGACGGCCAGCTCGGTGATCGCGGCGCTCATGTCGCCGATGGCCGGGTTGGCGCGCATGGTCTCGGCGGCGCTCTTGACGGCCTTCTGGTCGCGTGGCGTGAACGCACGCAGCGCGTGCTGGACGCGGTTGCCCAGCTGCGCGAGCACCGTGTCGGGCACGTCCAGCGGGTTCTGGGTCACGAAGTACACGCCCACGCCCTTGCTTCGCACCAGCCGCACGACGAGTTCGATGCGCTCGATCAGGACCTTGGGCGCGTCGTTGAACAGCAGGTGCGCCTCGTCGAAGAAGAAGACCAGCTTGGGCTTTTCGAGGTCACCGACCTCGGGCAGGGTCTCGAACAGTTCGCTGAGCATCCAGAGCAGGAAGGTCGCGTACAGCCGCGGCGCGTTCATCAGCTTGTCGGCCGCGAGGATGTTGATCACGCCCTGGCCCGACACGGTCTGCATGAAGTCGGCGATGTCGAGCATGGGCTCGCCGAAGAACCTGTCGCCGCCCTGTTCCTCGATCTGCATCAGCCCGCGCTGGATCGCGCCGACGCTGGCCGCGGAGATGTTGCCGTACTCGGTGGTGAAGGCGCTGGCGTTGTCGCCCAGATGCTGAAGCATCGCGCGCAGGTCCTTCATGTCCAGCAGCGCCAGGCCGTGGTCGTCGGCGATCTTGAACACCAGGTTCAGCACGCCTTGCTGGGTGTCGTTGAGCGCGAGCATGCGGGCCAGCAGCAGTGGCCCCATGTCGCTGACCGTGGCCCGAACCGGGTGCCCTTGTTCGCCGAAGACGTCCCAGAGCGTGGTCGGGCAGGCCAGCGGATCGGGCTCCGGAAGGCCCCGCTCCTTCAGGATGCCGGCGACCTTGGTGCTCAGGCTGCCCTTCTGGCTGATGCCGGTGAGGTCGCCCTTCACGTCGGCCATGAAGACCGGTACGCCGATGCGGCTGAAGCCCTCGGCCAGCGTCTGCAGACTGATGGTCTTGCCGGTGCCGGTGGCGCCGGTGATCAGGCCGTGGCGGTTGGCCAGCGCAGGCAGCAACTGGCATTCGATGTCGCCGCGGCGGGCGATGAGCAAGGGGTCGGGCATCGCGGATCCTGGCTGGGCCCTGGCCGGGCCGGGTGGGAGACCCGCTCAGTCTAGGCCAGGCCCGGCACCTCGGGTCGTGCGCGGCGCGTCAGGGCCAATGCCAGCAGGGCCAGGGCGACCAGCGCCCAGCCGGCGGGCTCGGGCACCTGGCCAGGGGCGTTCAGCCGCACGCTGACCTGGTCGCTCAGTCGGGCGCTGATGTCGTCGGACAGCCAGTCGACGCCGGCTCCCGGATCGCCGCTGAGCAGCGCCACCGCGCCCGGCAGGGCGGCAAAGCGGATGAACAGCTCGCTGTTCGAGGCGGCGTCGTAGGCCAGGAGATCAAACAAGGCCGGTGCCGCGCCCGGGCTGCCGCCGCCAGCGCCGAAGGTGCCGTCGTCGACCAGGGTCAGCGACACCAGGTCGGCGAGGTCGAAGCTGGCCGCGGGCAGGACGCTGCTGCCGCCGAAGCTGGCCGAAAACGCCGAGACACCGGTCAGCAGCATGCGGCCCGACCCGGCGGCAAACGGCGGCATCGGTGCCGCGGGCCAGTCGAAGAGCGTGCCCGCGATGCTGCCGCTCAGGGTTCCGCCCTGGCCGAACTCGGTGGCCGTGAAGCTGTACGACGCGGCCACGCTGGCCGCCTGCGCGGGCGCGGCGAGCAGGGTCGACACCGCCAGTGCCAGAGCGGCGGTGGCGCGCAGGGGGGATTCGACGATGGTGTTCAGGGCGTTCATCAGACGCAGTTTGCCTGCCTGGTGCCACGCCGTGGACGCATCTCGTAACGCCGTGTTTCCGGCGGTTCGGGCCAGGTCAGACCACCAGCCGGCCGTCGCGTCCGACCAGCGCCAGATCGACATGGGCGAGGCCGATGTGGTCGCCGGCCCGGTAGCGCAGGCGCAGGCCGCCCAGATCCAGGTCCAGGCCGGACAGGCCTTGCAGCAGGCCGGCGCGGTCGGGCCGCGGAGCGCGGCGCAATGCGGCGAGCAGCACCTGGGCGACGACGTAGCCCTCGAGTCCCGCGTCTGACAGCGGCCAGTTGGCGTCGCCTTCGCGCATCGCGCGCTGGTAGTCGCGCACGACGGCCAGGCGGCCGGTGCGCGCGTTGGGCAGGGTCTGGCTGACGAGCATGCCCTCGGCCAGCGGTCCGAGTGCCTTGACCAGCGGCTGTGCGTCGGCCCCGACGGCCCAGAACTGCGGCGCGCCGGTGGCACCCGGCGCGCGGCTCCGGACCTTGCGGATCAGGTCTTCATACAGAGGTGCTGCGCCGTCGTTGACCACGAGCTGGCTGTTGCTGCCCCGCAAGGCCGTGGCGGCGGAATCGACGCCCGCGCCGTCGCTGTCGTAGCGCAGCCAGGCCGGGGCGGGCAAACCGAGTTCGGCGGCCAGGCCGGCGAATTCACGGGCCTGCTGCTCGCCCAGCGCCGTTGCGGCATGGAACAGCGCGGTCCGCTGCAGGCCCTGGCGGCGCGCGTGTTCGAGCAGCCGACGCCATTCGGCCAGCAGATCGGCCCGCACCGGAAAGACCAGGGGCCGGTGCGGCCGGCGCAGCGTCGCGTCCCCCGACACGGGTCCGATCAGTGCGGCACTGGCGGCGGCGCTCGGTGCCATCGTGGCCCGTGCGATGGCCCGTCCCAGCGGCGCGACGATGGCCACCGCGCCGCTGTCCAGCATCTGCTGCACGTTGGCCGCCGCGCGCTCAGGTTCGTTGAAGTCGTCCAGCGTGCGCAGCGACACCGCCTGGCCCCGCACGCCGCCCTTCGCATTGGCCTGGGCGAGTGCCGCCTTGAGCCCGGTCAGCAGGTCCACCGCCTGGGCGTGCCGGCCTTCCATCAAGGACAAGGTCTGGCCGATGCGGATCTCGCGTCCGCTGCCCGCGGGCTGCGGTTGGGGTTGCGCACGGGCGCCGTCCAGACCCGGCAGGGCGAGGCTGGCCGCGCCGGCGCCGGCGACTTGCAGGCAACGCCGGCGCGTCGCCGACCACCGGGGTGTGAGTGGGGGGGATGCGGTGTTCACACCGTGGATCATCGGGCACCGCGGCCGCGCCCGGGGCCGCCGCCTAAAATCGCGGATTCCCATTCAACGAGATGCATCCCCGATGGCCGGTCATTCCAAGTGGGCCAACATCCAGCACCGCAAGGGCCGCCAGGACGAAAAGCGCGGCAAGGCCTGGACCCGCGTGATCCGAGAGATCATGGTCGCGGCGCGGCTGGGTGGCGGCGACACCAGTGCCAACCCGCGTCTGCGGCTGGCGATCGAGAAGGCCAAGGCGGTCAACCTGCCGGTCGAGACCGTCAAGCGCAACATCGACAAGGCCACCGGCAACCTCGAAGGCGTCAACTACGAGGAGATCCGCTACGAGGGCTACGGCATCGCCGGCGCGGCGCTGATCGTCGACTGCATGACCGACAACCGCGTGCGCACCGTGGCCGAGGTGCGCCATGCCTTCAGCAAGTACGGCGGCAACCTGGGCACCGACGGATCGGTGTCGTTCCAGTTCAAGCATTGCGGGCAGCTCGTCTTTGCGCCCGGGACGAGCGAGGACAAGGTGATGGAGATTGCGCTTGAGGCCGGCGCCGAGGACGTCATTTCCGACGACGACGGTGCGATCGAGGTGCTGACCGCGCCGGCCGACTTCGAGTCCGTCAAGGCCGCGCTCGAAGCCGCCGGCCTGAAGCCCGAGATCGCCGAGGTCACGATGCGGGCCGAGAACAGCGTCGAGCTGGCCGGCGACGACGCCGAGCGCATGCAGAAGCTGCTCGACGTCATCGAGGACCTCGACGACGTGCAGGACGTCTTCCACAACGCGGTCCTGAGCGCGTGAGGGCGCTCCGGTGAAGGTGCTCGTGATCGGTGCCGGGGCGCGCGAGCACGCCCTGGCCTGGAAGCTGGCACAGAGCGACAGGGTCAGCCGCGTCTTCGTGGCGCCGGGCAACCCGGGCACCGCCGCCGATCCGGCCCTGAAGAACCTGCCGATCGTCGACCTGGCCGCACTGGCGGACTTTGCCGTGGCCGAGAAGATCGGCCTGACCGTCGTCGGCCCCGAGGCGCCGCTCGCCGCTGGCGTGGTCGACCTGTTCAAGGCCCGCGGGCTGCGCATCTTCGGGCCGACGCAGGCGGCGGCGCAGCTCGAAAGCTCCAAGGCCTTTGCCAAGGCGTTCATGCAGCGGCACCGCATCCCGACCGCGGCGCATGCCGTGTTTGCCGACGCCGCCGCCGCGCGCGCCTACGTCACCGCCCAGGGCGCGCCCATCGTCGTCAAGGCCGATGGGCTGGCCGCCGGCAAGGGGGTGGTGGTCGCGCAGACGGTGGCCGAGGCCCACGCCGCGATCGACGACATGCTGGGCGCCAACACGCTGGGCGTGGCCCACAACACCGACGGCGCCCGGGTCGTGATCGAGGAGTTCATGGTCGGCGAGGAAGCCAGCTTCATCGTCGTCGCCAGCAGCGCCAAGGGCAGCCCGCAGGCCGTGGCGCTGGCGACCAGCCAGGACCACAAGCGCCTGGGCAACGGCGACACCGGCCCCAACACCGGCGGCATGGGGGCCTACAGCCCGGCCCCGGTGGTGACGCCCAATGTCCACGCCCGGGCGATGCACGAGATCGTGCTGCCCACGCTGGCGGCGATGCAGGCCGAGGGGCTGCCGTTCACGGGCTTCCTCTATGCCGGACTGATGATCGACGGACAGGGCCAGCCGCGGGTCGTGGAGTTCAACGCCCGCCTGGGCGACCCGGAGGCCGAGGTCATCCTGATGCGGCTCAAGAGTGATCTGCTGGACCTGCTTGTGCAGGCCGCGGACGGCACGCTCGAGCGGGCCGCCCCGCTGCAATGGGACCGCCGCACGGCACTCGGCGTCGTGATGGCCGCCGCGGGCTATCCGGCCGCGCCCGAGAAGGGTGCCGCGATCGCCGACCTGCCGCCCGACAGTGCCGACCTCAGGGTCTTCCATGCCGGCACGCAGCGCGACGCCGAAGGCCAACTCCGTGCGCAGGGTGGCCGTGTGCTGTGCGTGACCGCGCTGGGCGAACCGGTGCGCGTCGCGCAGCAGCGTGCCTTGGCCGCCGTGCGTGGCATCTCGTTCCCCGGCGCGCAGTGGCGCGACGACATCGGTCACCGTGCGGTCAAGCATTGAGGCCCAAGCCGGGCCGGCACCCGAGGTGCGCCCCGACGCCGAGCCGGTCGCCCAGCCGGTGGTCGAGCGGCCGGTGACCCTGCACGGCAGTGCCTTCGCCGCCTGGCTGCTGGGACGCCTGGGTTGGCGGCTGCAATTCGACGGCCTGCCGGGCCCCCAGGGTGTGGCCGTGGTCTACCCGCACACCTCGAACTGGGACTTCCCGCTGCTCGTGCTCGCCAAGTGGGCGGTCGGCGTACCGGTTACGTTCTGGGGCAAGGCCTCGCTGTTTGCGTGGCCGGTCTTCGGCCGCTGGCTGCGCTGGCTCGGCGGGCGGCCCGTCCTGCGCCACACGCCGCAGGGCGCAGTGGGCCAGATGATCGTCGACATGAACGAGTCCGTCGCACAGGGTCGCTTCATGTGGCTGGCGCTGTCGCCCGAAGGCACCCGCCGGCTGACCGACGGCTGGCGCACCGGCTTCTACCGCGTGGCCCACGCATGCCGGGTCCCCGTGGGCCTGGTGGCGCTGGACTTCGGTGCGCGACGTGTGGTGTTCGACAGCTTCTGGCGCGTCAGCGGCAATCTCGAAGCCGACCTCGGCCTGTTCGCCCAGCGACTGGCCGGTACCCGCGGCTGGCGTCCCGAGTGGGCGGCACCGGTGCGCGCCTTGTCCCGACTGGAGCCCTGAAACCGATGAACCCGATTGCCACGGTCCGCCACTACCTGCTCGACCTTCAGCAGCAGATCTGCTCCGCCGTCGCGGCCGAGGACGGCTCGCCGTTCCGCGTCGATGCCTGGACCCGCGCGCCGGGCGAGAAGCTGCAAGGCGATGGCCGCTCGCAGCTGATCGAGGAGGGCCGTGTGATCGAGCGCGGCGGCTGCAACTTCAGCCATGTCCGCGGGGGCCAGTTGCCGCCCTCGGCGACCCAGCACCGGCCCGAGCTGGCCGGGGCGCCTTTCGAGGCCCTGGGGGTGTCGCTCGTCATGCACCCGCTGAACCCGTACGCGCCGACCGTGCACATGAACGTGCGCATGCTCGTCGCCCAGCCGGCAGGCGGCGAGCCCGTGGCCTGGTTCGGCGGCGGCATGGACCTGACGCCGATCTATGGCCACGAGGACGACGCGCGCCACTTCCACCGCGTCTGCCGCGACGCGCTGCTGCCTTTTGGCGAGGCCACCTGGCGGCGCTACAAGGCCTGGTGCGACGAGTACTTCTTCCTCAAGCACCGCAACGAGCCGCGTGGCGTCGGCGGTGTGTTCTTCGACGATGTCAGCGAGGGCGGATTCGAGCGCGGCTTCGGCCTGATGCAGGCGGTCGGCAACGCCTTCCTGCCGGCCTGGCTGCCCCTGCTGCAACGCCGCCACGGCCTGCCCTACGGCGAGCGCGAGCGGCAGTTCCAGCAGATCCGGCGCGGGCGCTACGTCGAGTTCAACCTCGTCTGGGACCGCGGCACGCACTTCGGGCTGCATGGCGGCGGGCGGACCGAGAGCATCCTGATGAGCATGCCGCTGCACGCGCAGTGGCGCTACGACTGGCATCCCGAGCCGGGCACGCCCGAGGCTCTTCTGTACAGCGATTTCCTGCGCCCCCGCGAGTGGGCCGACGAGCCGGCTTGAGCCGGGCTCGATGCAAGGCCGCGTGCAGATCGGTCTCTTTGGCGGCAGCTTCGACCCGCCGCACCGGGCCCACCTGGCGCTTGCGCGCGCGGCGCGCGACGCCCTGGCGCTGGACGAGCTGCGCTGGCTGCCGGCCGGCCAGCCGTGGCAGAAGTCGCGGGCGCTCAGCGCGGCCCGGCATCGCGTGGCGATGGTCGAGTCGGCGATTGCCGGTGAGCCGGGCATGCGCGTCGAGCGCATCGAGATCGAGCGCCAGGGGCCCAGTTACACCGTGGACACCGTGCGGTCGCTGGTGGCGCGCGAGCCGGGTCACACCTGGTGGCTGCTGATCGGACAGGACCAGCACGCCAACTTCGCAAGCTGGCACCACTGGCGCGAACTGCTGGCGCAGGTGCGGCTGGCGGTGGCGCAGCGTCCCGGCGTGGGGGTGCCGGTGCCGGCCGAAGTGCTGGCGCACGGCTTCGTGCCGATCCCGATGCCGCTGCACGACATCAGCGCCACCGAGATCCGCCGCCGGGTCGCGGCCGGGCAGGACATTTCGCAACTGGTGCCCTCCGGGGTGGCAGGCTATATTGACCAACAGGGCCTGTACCGGCCCGATCCCAGGAGTTGAATGGACATCCGAAAACTGCAGCGCGCCATCGTCGATGGCCTCGAAGACGTCAAGGCCCAGGACATCGTGGTCTTCAACACCGAGCACCTGAGTGCGATGTTCGAGCGCGTGATCGTCGCGTCGGGCACCAGCAACCGGCAGACCAAGGCCCTGGCTTCGAGCGTGCGCGATGCCGTCAAGTCCGCCGGCCTGCCGGTGCTGGCGACCGAGGGCGAGGACAACGGCGAGTGGATCATCGTCGACTGCGGCGCCGCGGTTGCGCACATCATGCAGCCGGCGATCCGGCAGTACTACCACCTCGAGGAGATCTGGGGCGGCAAGTCGGTCAAGATGAAGGTCGGCACCAAACCCGCCAAGGGCCTGGTCAAGGCCAGCGAAGAGCCAGCGCCGGCCAAGAAGGCCGCGGCCACCAAGGCGCCGGCCACGAAGGCCCCCGCCAAGAAGACGGTGGCCAGGAAGGTGCCTGCCAGGAAGGCGCCGGCCAGCAAGGCGCCGGCCAAGAAGGCCACCCCGGCACGCAAGACGGCCGCGCGCAAGACGGCTGGCAAGGTCGGCGGCAGGACCGTCGGCTGAGGGCAGGGCGTGAAGCTGCTGGTGCTGGCGATCGGGCAGCGCCAGCCGGCCTGGGCCGACGACGCGGTGGCCGAGTTCGCCAGGCGATTCCCGCCGGAGATGCGCCTGGAGGTCAAGCCCCTGAAGGCCGAGCCGCGCAGCGGCGGCAAGACCGCCGCGCAGTGCATGGCCGCCGAGGGCCTGCGCCTGGCTGAAGCCTGCCCCAGAGGCGCACGCCGCGTGATGCTGGACGAACGCGGCACCCGCTGCACCACCGTGGCCTTGGCCGAACGTCTTGCGGCCTGGCGCGGCGACGGTCGCGACGTGGCGCTGCTGGTCGGTGGCCCGGACGGTCTGGACGAGTCGATCCGCAGCAGTGCCGACGAGTCGCTGCGCCTGTCGGACCTGACCCTGCCGCATGCGCTGGCCCGGGTGCTGCTGGTCGAGGCGCTGTACCGCGCCTGGACCCTGCACACCGGCCACCCCTACCATCGCGAGTGAACGGACCCGGAGCCGACGTGACCGCCACGATCCAGCATCGCTATTGCTATCTCGCGTCGCAGAGCCCGCGCCGGGCGCAGCTGCTCGGCCAGATCGGCGTCGCCATCAAACCCTTGCTGGCCACGAAGAGCGAAAACGTCGAGCGCCTCGAAGAGGAGCTCATCGGCGAGCTGCCCGATGCCTACGTGCGCCGCGTCACGCTGGCCAAGTTGCAGGCGGCACGCCAGCGCCTGGCCCTGCGCCGCCTGCCCGAGGCCCCGATCCTGGTCGCCGACACCACGGTGGCGCTGGGTCGGCGCATGCTGGGCAAGCCGGCCGATGCCGCCGACGCCGCCCAGACGCTGCGGGCGCTGTCCGGCCGGACCCACCGCGTGCTGACCGCCGTGGCCGTGAGCTGCGGGCGCGAGAACCTGCTCGAGGTGAACGTGTCGCGCGTGCGCTTTGCGCCGCTGTCGGAGTCGATGATCCGCCGCTACATCGACACCGGCGAGCCCTTCGGCAAGGCCGGCAGCTACGCCATCCAGGGCGCGCTGGCCGGCTGGATCGAGCAGCTCAGCGGCAGCCACAGCGGTGTCATGGGCCTGCCGCTGGTCGAAGCCACACGGATGCTGCTGCGCGCCAAGGTCGCGATGGCGCTGTCGTGACATCCGGTTTCTGTCTGCCGTGCCGCGCACCCGCAAGTGCGGGGTCACCACGGCGCGCCCGAGGGCCAGAATAGGTAGATCACCCAGGAGCTTGACACCATGCTGATGCGCACCGTTCTTGCCGCCGCCGCCCTTGTCGCGGTGCTGCCTGCCCAGGCCCAGGTTGTCTACAGCAACGACTTCGACAGCCCGGCCGTCGTGGGCGGCGGCGCCACCGCCGTCTGGAGCGGCGCGGGTGGCCTGCAGGCCACCATCGGGACCTTCAATGCCGCCTACGGCAACATCTGGCGCAGCGACAGCGCCAGCCAGGCGGTGACGCTTACGCTGACCAACCTGCCGGCGCACACGGCCGTGACCATCGGCTTCACGGCCGCCTTCCTGGACTCCTGGGACAGCAGCAACGGCAACCCGGCACCGGACTGGTACGAGGTCTACATCGACAGCGTGATGGTCGGTCAGTACACCTACAACAACGCCTCGGGCGGCATTGCCTCGTACGGGGGTGCCACGCTGGTCGCACAGTACGTGCAGTTCGACGCCAATGTCTTCTTCACCGACAGCGTGGTCGACTTCTCCACCGACCCGACCTACAGCTTCAGCCACAGCGCCCCGACGCTGACGTTCTCGGTCAAGGCCGGCGGCGCCGGCTGGCAAGGCGGTCTGGACGAGGCCATCGGCATCGACAACATCCGCGTCGTGCTGACGCCGGTGCCCGAGCCCGGCACCTGGGCCCTGCTGGCGGCGGGCCTGGCCATCGTGGCCGGCGTCGCGCGCCGCCGCGGCTGACCGTCCCGCGGTCTTTCGGTCTTTCTCTCCCCCTTCAAGGCCAGGCGCGACCCGCCTGGCCTTTTTCATGGCACGGCGTGGCTAGACTCCGCCCGCCATGGCCACACAAGACATCCTCATCAACTGGTCGCCGCAGGAGACCCGCGTCGCCGTCGTCGAAAACGGCGCCGTGCAGGAACTGCACATCGAGCGCACGCTCGAGCGCGGCCAGGTCGGCAACGTCTACCTGGGCAAGGTGGTGCGCGTGCTGCCGGGCATGCAGAGCGCATTCGTCGACGTCGGCCTGGAGCGCGCGGCCTTCCTGCACGTGGCCGACCTGCTGGGCAACGGCCCGCACCGCAGCCCGCACGACGCACCGGCCTCGCCGATCGAACGCCAGGTCTTCGAAGGCCAGGTGCTGACCGTGCAGGTCGTGAAGGATGCGATCGGCAGCAAGGGCGCGCGGCTGTCGACGCAGATCTCGATCGCCGGGCGCATGCTCGTCTTCCTGCCGCACGACAACCACATCGGCATCTCGCAGAAGATCGGCAGCCCCGAGCTGCGCGAGCAGCTGCGTGCGCGCATGACGACGCTGGTGGCCCGCGGCGACGACACCACGGGCGGCTTCATCCTGCGCACCAATGCCGAGGAGGCGAGCGACGACGAGCTGGCCGAGGACATCGCCTACCTGCGCAAGACCTGGGCGCTGATCCGCCTGCAGGCGCACAGCCGCCCGGCGGGGTCGCTGCTGCACCAGGACCTGAGCCTGTCCGAACGCGTGCTGCGCGACCTGGCCAACGAGGCCACGCACAGCGTGCGCATCGACTCGCAGTCGCAGCACGCGGCGCTGACCGGCTTTGCGCAGACCTACATGCCGGCCGTGGTGGCCAAGCTCGAGCACTACAAGGGCGAGCGGCCGATCTTCGACCTGTTCGGCATCGAAGAGGAGATCACGCGCGCACTGGCGCGGCGGGTCGATCTGAAGAGCGGTGGCTACCTGATCATCGACCAGACCGAGGCCCTGACGACCATCGACGTCAACACCGGCGGATTCGTCGGTGCGCGCAACTTCGACGACACGATCTTCAAGACCAACCTCGAGGCCGCCGGCGCGCTGGCCCGCCAGCTGCGCCTGCGCAACCTGGGCGGCATCATCATCGCCGACTTCATCGACATGACGCGCGAGGAGCACCGACAGTCGGTGCTGGCCGAGCTGAGGAAGCAGCTCGCGCGCGACCGCACCCGCACCACGGTGAGCGGCTTCACGCAGCTGGGGCTGGTGGAGATGACGCGCAAGCGCACGCGCGAGAGCCTGGCCCACATGCTGTGCCAGCCCTGCCCCACCTGCGAGGGCCGCGGCCAGGTGAAGACGCCGCGCACCGTGTGCTACGACATCCTGCGCGAGATCCTGCGCGAGGCGCG
>Ga0068876_10002814_pt1 | contig 12709 bp, 17 predicted proteins | sample NOAtaG_6_FD_66442 | JGI IMG/M metagenome (GOLD analysis project Ga0068876, IMG submission 66442) | Freshwater lake microbial communities from Lake Erie, under a cyanobacterial bloom - NOAA_Erie_Diel5S_2200h metaG | ecosystem: Environmental > Aquatic > Freshwater > Lake | place: USA: Ohio, Lake... | reverse complement strand
TTAAACCACTCAAGCCTCCGACTTCAGCTCCAGCACCCAAAGGCCCTCAACTACCTTATTTTCTTTGATCGTGCCAACACAGCTCATCAAAAAATACACTGAAGAGTTTGCCAAGTGGCTGCGCAATCAAGAGTCATACGATGACTTTCCATACGGAACTGAGCCAATCCCTGGCGACAAAACCTGGTGTAAGAAGTGTAAGGTCTGCAAGAAAACTAAAGACTAATATTGATTCTTCGATTCAGGAAGAATTGTCGGGTGTGCACTGTACTTCTTGTCAGATTCACGGATCGCTAAACCTTTGATAAAAGGTTTTCCACCTTGACTGAATGTACGAACTTCCTGCAGTTGTAACTGGTTTTTACAGCAGTCCAACAGAAGAGCGATAAACCGTTTCTGGCCAACCGGCTTCGAACCCGTGTCTTCACAGTGGGACGCGTAACTTGCGTAGAGGTGGTATTTGCTGTTGCAGTAACGTTCTCCAGCATCTTTAGCTGCGGGAATTTTTTTCCCGACAGGTGTCGTTGCTTTCTCGTCAATAACAATCTCTGACTGAAGCCACTCAACTAAGTTATTACTGTTCAGCAAGATCTCGTTACGAACACGGCGTAGTGCTGGCACCATCTCGTACGTATCGAGCAGATACTGTCGCATCTCCTCTTCACTCATCGCGAGCACCCAGTTCACCAAGCCAGGTAAATAATGCTTCCATAAGCCCTTTACGATGCCCTGATCGAGCTTGATCATCTCTTTAGCTTCAGAGCTCTTGTCGTATAGAGGACGATTGAACTCAACAGTGAGACGGCGGCGGCTAAGACCAGAGGTGTTGTCGGTGGTTTGAATCGGTTCGTTGGCCACCACCATTACCATGCCGGTATAGATGAAAGGCTCACCTACATTTTTATTTTTCTCCTCAAAACGGAGATTGTCACCACCTGTCAGAGCCTTAAAAATTTGAGCAGAACCGCCATAACGCTCCGAATCGTTGATCAGCGTCATGCGCTTACCTTTGATTGAAGCAACCTCAAACCGACTTTGCTCTAATTGGTTGAGGGTTGTGCTGGCGTAGTTTCCGCTGCCAACCATGGCGCAACAAAGGTTGGCGAAGGTGGATTTACCACGTCCCCCTGGGCCAATCACTTCAAGGAATCGCTGTAGCTCTTGGCCCTGTGCTGCCAAACATGCACGCAGCCAGGCACGCAACACCTGAACGCGATCTTCGTCACCATACTGAGTCCGCTTCAACCAATCAATAATTGGACCTGGATCAGCACTTGGATCGTACTCAAAATCCAAGCCCCAGGTCATATAGTTTTCGCGGTCGTGTTCGAAGAACTCACCGGTACTGACTTCTAAGACACCGTTTTTAAAAGCGAGACGATCGGGATCATCATCCCAATAATCGTGCAGCAGGTAGGCTTTCGTCAGATTGGCGACGTCAGCCAAAAGATGAGAGGTGAAACCACCTGGCACCTGAACTCCGCGCTCGGTCAAGAACAGATCTTGAATGGCGTACTTATATTCATTTTGATGCGATTCCCGACGCCATGTACCACGGTCACGCTGGTAGAACATAAACGTGTCAAAACACGGGTCATAAAGCCATCCGATTTGTTTCATCATCACGGTGACAGTTTCTGCCAACTCTGAAGCAGGTGGTGTCTTCGGCTTACCTTTTGTTTTTACGCGCTGATTAATTTCAAATTGATCTTCCTCACTCAGCTCTCCCATGATTTCACCGACCATTTGACTGAAGTCGATGCCTGCGATTGTCATCGCGTTCCCTTCGTCATTAGCAAAAAGCTCAGCCGCTTTACTGGCTAGAACTTCAGGCGATTCGACGACAAAACCGCCTAGGTCAATAAAGCCGTCTTCTTTTGCTTTAGCCCGTAAAGTCTGTAAACCCCTTGCTCCTTCAGGGCTTGGACCACCTGGCAGACGTTCAAAAGAACGCCACTTCTCTTCGCAAACTCCTTCCTGAAAATTATCAGCATGCGAAGACCATTCAACCCAGTCTGCAAGAAGTTCTTCGGAGACCTGATGAAGTGCCATACCAACAGCAAGCCACTCCTCGTAGTCAATCGTACGAGTGAAATGGAGGTGCTCTAGGTAGATACGAGCTTCGTTTTCTGCAGCTTCAATCTGAAACTTAGAACCTTCTTCGTATGTGAGGTTAACTTGCTGTGTTATTACACCACTTTTGACTGGCTTACGGTACTTATTTGTTGGGAATGCCTTAGCAATTGCACCATACAACCACTCTGGAACCTCAGGTGGATTCTTGGCGTACTCAAAACCACCGTGTGGTGTCGTAAAATATCCGGCTGTTTCCGGATGAGCACCCATGACCGCACCTTGCCTGGAGCGGAATAAGATCTCAAACGACGGAATACCGATTTTGATGGTTGCCTTATCAGGCAGCAACGCTATTTTTGGCCCCGGCACGGAATACAACATCCGTAGACGTCCTTCCTTGCCAGAAGAAATCGTCAGTGTCGGCGGGAAAATAACATCGAGTGGCCCACCTGCTAACTCTTCAAGAGCAGGGATCGCTTCAGGACCATCAATGTCGACCCAAATCAGGCCACCTTCATTAGACCATTCACCAGTCAGTAGGCCAACGCCAGTTGCCCGACCTTGATCTAATTCTTCTCGAATCTTTTCGACAGAATATGGAGTTTGAGTCCATCCAGGGACGTAGGCGCGTTTCCCGTTGAGCGGTGTCAGAGCCCAGTCTGCCGGGAGCAAGTCCAGATTGATCTGCCCTGGCTGGAGGTGCTTGCGGGGGCGTTGGGGTTCTGAGGTAGCGGTCGTCACAGTTGTTGTATGGCAAGCGTTTCAGGACGCCGGGACCAAGTTAGCGGGCATTTGCTGACCTGTACAGCCCTAATCCTGTAGTTTTCCTGTCTTTCCAACGTAGGGTGGATACATCTGCGCTAAACACGTCTCAGTCTGAGTCTTTTGAGTCAGCTTCCAGTCCCGGCAGGATCTCGCTGTAATACTTCTCGACTGCGTCCAACCACTTCTGCTTGTATTTCTCGATGGTGTTGCCCTGCACAGCAAAAACTTGCGAGCGCTCCCGAGTTGCAACAAAAATCATCAGGATTTCAGGCACGATGCCGACTGTATGCTCGAGCCCCATGGCGTAAGCACCCATCTGCATCATGCATTTTTGATATTTCATGAAACCAGCACGCCGCATTCCATACTCATTTTTCGGACAATCAGGACCGGGCCATTTGGCGTAATACGGACCATTCGATGTCTTTAAATCCCCGAGAACAATCTTATTCTTGTACTCGGCCACAATATCAGGTGCTCCAGCCCAGCCCCAGTTAGCGTCTTCTTTTACGCCTGGGTGCCAAACCCGACTAATACCGTCACTGCCCATAGTCCACGGGAAAGCATCACCCGCCGGGTTCTCTGCCCAGATCACACGACCGAGTTTATCTAGGTTCTCAGGCAAACCACTCCAAAACGATGCGATCTCCTCATCTTCAATTACCGGGTTCTTATTGATCCCAAGTAGATACTCCTCCATCAAGGAGTGAACCTTAGTGCCTCTTGCTGCTGCAGCCTCACGTCCACCTGGATTTTTCTTTGCCCAACGTTCGAGAGCTGCTTTATTTCCACCAGTTGCTGACAGAATTGTCGTCACAGAAGGGAGCGCACCATACGGCGTCTTGTAATGACGAGAACCGTTAATGGTAAGTCGCGTATCTCCATCTGAGCGATAATTCACAAACTGCATATACGAAGCAGTTCGAGAATACTCTGCATGAATTTTGCGCAGCAGTTCGTCTCTTACCGAAATTTCTACGCGTTTTTCATCCAGTACTAGGGACACTAGGGGGAGACCAGCTCCGAGCAAGTTACCAGATTTTCCAGTGACGAGCCAGCTTATGAGACGGTATAGCGGGTTTAAAATGGGTCCAAAACTTTGGATTACGACTAGTGTATGCAGCTCCAAGCGTTGTAGGGAAGCATTGGATTTATGATCTACAGGGCGGGAATCGCGACCTGCTCAACGATGAAGACTTTATAAAGGACGCGATGACCAAAGCTGCGGAAGCTGCTAATGCCACGCTGCTCAGCATCTCATCAAAAAAATTCGATCCGCAAGGCGTGACTGCAGTGGTCCTGCTGTCCGAATCTCACCTGTCCATCCACACCTGGCCTGAATACGGATACGCCGCTATCGATGCGTTTACTTGCGGAGACCGTACGGATCCGGAAAAAGCTTGCGATTTTTTACGGAAGGCATTTGATGCGACACACGGCTCCATTCAAATTCTGAAGCGCGTGTGCCCCAGTCCTAGTCTCCTTCAACTTCAGGGTGTGGTTCCGTGAAGCAGTTCTCAATATTTGCTGCGAACTGCATCGACTGATACTGCCCTACGTGCTTTTGGATCCTGGCGTGGATATCAAATGCAGAGCGGACGGCATCTTCAGGATTGATCATGACCTTGGAGTTAGCCAAAAGGCCAGCGGTTATGATCGTGATCGCGAGTTCCTGCGGGTTCGTCGTGAATGCCCTGAGAGATCTTCCATTGTCTGTGAAGGACGATAGGAGAAAGGAGAGTACTTCCAAGTTTCGGGCGGCGTTATCTTCAGTCATGGCTGATCTTCTTGTTCCACAACTCTATACATGGTGATCGTATTCTTCTTAATGACGGGCGTGATAAGGCCGGCTTCTTTTAGGGCAGAAATACGACGTTGAATTGTCCTGTGATTGCGCTCAAACTTCTTCACCACTTCGGTAATTGGGATTAGCACAAACTTCAGACCTTCGTATTCTGTGGCAATCTCCAGAAGGTAGTCGTGGATGTCCATTGCCAGGTCATCCATCAAGTCGGAGTGGGTAAAAGTTGGCCGTACCACGCTTACGCCTTAAATTAATACAACGTTGATTCTACGGGTACCTCACCCTGGTACAGAACTCAATTCAGAGAGGTGTTTTTTATACTTCGTGACACCATTTTTAGCGGTTTGTAGGTCCATCGTCCAACAGCCTTCCCACTCGTGAGCAGCACTGGGGAAGTAGTAGAGCGTATGGCCTGTATTGCCGTGCTTGAGGCTTTTGATCTCGTAATCGTCAAATAAAATGGGCTCCAAGATCTCAGACTTGGAACCCTTGTACTTAACCTGTTTACGGGTCTTCATTTTGAAGATGTAACTACTCGTCTAGCTTATCCGCCTCATCCTGAGACTTCAACCATTCTTGACGCTCAGCTTCTGTCTTCTGCAGTTCTTGTAGACGCTTTTGATACAGATTACCGATCCAACTCAACTCCTGCTCCTGCTGTTCTGCAGCTGCATGAATCAAGTTGTCCAGCTTCTCCTTATCCATCGACGACTTCCTCCGCGTCTACATCGATTTCTTGTTGGTCAGCCTTAATGAGGAGAAAAGAGCCATCGTCCTGCTCAATAAATTCAATGTTATCTCCTTCACCCCAATCGAGGGCCTCCCACAACTCATCCGGGAGGGTGAGAACACCCTCCTCATCAACATATAAAGTCCAGGACTGACCTTCATTTAGCTGATTCATCTCGTCCACCAAAGTAGTTTTGTACTTCCTCCCGGAGCAGTGTTCGCATCTCAGCGAATAGATCGTCTTTGTCATAGCTGTACGCTGATGTGGGAAATGTAATGTCCTGGATGCCTTTTTTGTTTTTGTAAGTGCGGTCGGCATAGTAAGTGAGTTCACTGACGATGTCGTGCAGCTCTTTGACGCTGGGGCAGCGGAACTCTGCAATCATTGGCTCACTTTGAAACCCCTCTAGTGTGATCCGCATCAACTCAGCCATGATCAACACTTCCTTAGAGAAAACTTCACTGTACTCTTTGAAGTCTTTATACGCAGCTTCGTGCATGATCAGCCCCTCCCCTGACCACGGTTTGGCTTCTCGCTGTGTGCCTTGAAGGAACCGCGCTTACGCAGGCCGTGACCGATCGAAGTCCGCTTCTTAACGGATTCTTTGTGCAGGGTGCCCGTTAGGGATTTTTTGGCAGCCATCGAAAAGTACTGGCGACGCCTAGAGCATAGCCGGATTTCACCACTTGTCAATCCCTTCAGGCTTAACCATCTCTTTGTATTCGGTGCTACCAATCCAAAACTTGTTCTCGTTAGACTGAAAATTATGCTCACCACTCATGTCCAAGTTTGAGCTGATTGAGTTTCAGTTTGATCCTGATGATTTTTCTCTGTCTTTAGAGGACGAGTTTCAAATCACACGACTTGCTGCAGAGATCGATAAGACTGAATGCATCAACAGTGTTAAGGACGGAGCTAAGAAGCTTTTACAATTGGCTGTACACCGTCAAGCCGTTATCCGAAACTTGATCCGTCGCCTAGCCGATCTTGAATCTGGGGCCATTCGGAAGATGTACACCGAATAAAAAACCGCCCCCGAAGGAGCGGTCATACAACTCAGACCACCAACTCAATCGAGGGTGATCTCGCCAGTTTCTGTGTCCCTGGCACCGAACAGAGCCTTAGTACCGCGACCACCGTCAACAGGTGGAAGGGTGAAGTCGAGACCAGGCTTGATGGCATGGAATCCGATTTCCTTTTCACACTGCTTAAAGAAGTTGGCGGCATAAACGGTGGGCGGGCATGTCTCCCACACGCTCTCGACAAAATCGATGTCCTCAGCGGCTTTAGGGAAGAAGTCTTCTACGGTGTCTGCGGTCGGCACCACCCACTTCTCCGGATACGCAATCCAGCTCTTAGCCTTCTCACCGCCGTACAGTTGGGCGCCAAATGTCGGGGTGAAGATCGCGGCGGCAGCCTGCTTGGGGTCGAATCCAGCAGCAGATTTGAGACCCATACGATCAGCAAAGGCCGACTCGAGCTGTTCCATGAAGGTTGCGTACGCATCGCAGAACAGGTTTGATGCGCCACCGTGGATCGAGAGGATCAACGGTTTCTTATGCACGGCCACACCATCTGCGTCCACGAGGAACATCAGCATCAGACGACGACGCTTGTAAGGTGAGGGCTTACCAGGGTTAGCAGCCTCAAAATCGTCATACAGGAACGAGTCCCTGGGATAGATCCCATCGATGCCACCCTTTTCAGAGTTTTCGATGAAGGTGACGTCCTTACGGAAACCGCAGTGGAGGATGACCATACGCGGGGTCTTGAAGAAGATGCCCTCGTTTTTGTCACCATTGTTATAGGTGTGGATGTACTCCTCCGCTTTGGGGAACATCTTTGGAGTACCTGACCAACCAATACGGGCCAGTGCGGTATCCTTCAAAAAGAGGCCGCATTGAGATTTGTCGTTCAGAATCTGGGCGTTCACCAGCTCCCGCATTTCGCCTTGATATTTTTCTGTGTTTAGGTAACGGTCTAAAACGGACATTTCAGTCATTGCAACGGGTTTGAGCGCTTTGGGGCGCATCTAAAAGGATAGCCCCCTTCCACCGAAATGAAAGGGGGCGCCTTTACTGATTAGAATTGCTTATCAGATCAGAAGGGGATTTCGTCGTGCTCTAGGGAACTAGGGGAAAGGTCCTGCTGTTGCAGAGGTAGCTTCGGCACAGCAGCGGCAGCCTTGACAACGCTGGTGTCCCCAGCTTCTGCCTCGGTTTTCGGTTGGTTTTTGCCGAAGACAGAGTATTGTGACGCCCGTACCCGAACCTGGTAGGTGCCGCGTTGGGAGCCGTCCTGAGAAGTCCAAGTGTTGTAGCGAAGGCTGCCTGTCAATGCCATTTGGCGACCGACATACAACAAGGTTTCCAACCGCTTGGCATCTTCACCCCAGCTTTCGATGCGGAAGCCCATCGAATCTTGCCAGGTGTGCCCCAGGAGCTGCTGGCTCGGGGCTTTGCACATCATGCTAAAAGCAAACAGCTCTTCAATTTTTTTCTCCTGAATAAAACCGACACCGCCTGCAAGATTTACTTGATTCAGGCTAAGGTCTTTCGAGACCACTTGCAGCGGCTGTGTTGGCACGACATACATCTTGTAGTCATTACGGTTCGGATACAGCCGACCGCTAACCAGAAGCTGACATCCTGGTGTGAACGCATCGAAGCTATCCCCTGCAGCCTTGTTAGGAACGAGGTAAAGGGGGACAGGGGCATTGTTTTTGCCGCCCGCTGGGATGGTCAGCTGCATGAAGCGGAGACCACTGTCGGTAAAAATTTCACCGACGTAGCTGGCGGAGGCGCTGATCAGGTTCATTCTTGGGGGGTTGGTTCTAGGACTTGGTAGAGGACGCCAGCCTCTGCGAGCAGTCTACTGGCTAGGAGGAAATTGTCGAGCCAGCGCTCGGGGACTTTTTTACCACCGAGCACGTATACTTCTTTGATCCCTGCATTAATCAGGACAGAAGCACACCTACTGCAAGGGCTAAATGTTACGTAAGCAGTGCAACCTTCTGTGCTGAGGCCATGAAGAGCTGCAGTTGTAACACTATTTACTTCTGCGTGGACTGTGATTTCGTACTTTTGTTCACGATCCAGGAGTCGGTTTAGGTCGTCACTGATGCCACGTGGAAATCCGTTATAGCCAACACTGACTACACGTTTATCACGCACCAAAACACAACCAACACGTGTACTTGGATCTTTACTCCAAGCTCCAACGGCAGATGCCAACTTTAAAAATCGTTGGTGCCACTTATTTTGATCTTGTGTCATTCGCTATTCGGAAATAGCGAATGCGGTCTCAAGACGATCTAGAATCGCATCTTCAACAGCAACCTGGCGCGTCACTAAGACTTGGATGAGATCATTGAGATTAGTTGACATTTCTTGTAGCTCCTCCATCGACATGGTGTCGAGGGATTGCTTGATGTCTCGAATGCGTTGCGGTTCCATTGGTCTGTAGGAATCAAGACCAGTGTAGTAAGTTTCGGTAGAATGTCAATATTAGATGAGATTAAATTTTGTCAACATTCATACCAAGAGCGTTGCCAAGTCGTGCACTTAGAAATCCTGTATATGAAGAGGCTAACACTCCGAGCGCAGCAGAAACGCGCATACAGGCAGCACTAAAACCAATAGAACCAATAGAACCAATAAGAGCAATACCAATAGATTTTCCAGATACTGCATTGATAGGTTCTGAACTTGGCGGGGAAACAAGTTTGCTTGAAGCTAGACAAGTACAAAAACCTTTATTTAATCCTGAGCCAAGAATTGAACCATCTGATTTTAACTTTGGCAAGGATACGGAGCAAGCAAAACGCTTTTTAGAGGAGAAACTTGGTAAATCTATCGTAGTAAAGAATGTCAACCCATCCTATCCGGCTGAGGTTGCTGGATTCTATCTTCCGGGTGCTTTTTCTGGCGGATCATCTGATCAAGTAAAACGAAACATTTATTTGAGACCTAACAGCTCGTATGCAACTTTATTTCACGAGGTTGGCCACGCAGCGGATCCATCTCTTCTGGACTTAAATGCTAGAGAAAGGAGTTTTAATCCCGCAGTTATACGGCGTTATACCCAGCCAGAAGAACGTTTAGGTTACTTATTTGAAAACCAGTCAAAACCTAGAATAAAAGCTGAGGCAGAGGCGCAATCATTTATGATGCGCAACTTGCCATCTTTTGGTAGAGCTAATCCGGGAATCGGCATCAATTACAGTGACACGGCTAATCGCCCTTGGTTCAAAGAATATCCTGCATCTTTTGGTCCAGCTGCCATAGATAATTTCTATAGAGCGGAGCTTGGCAGCAGGAAGCAAATGGTTACGGGGGAGGACTCAGACCAAGGAGTGGCGACACGAGTCTTTAGTCCCTCTGATTCTGCTGCATTAGATTTCGCATTAAACAAGGATTTACGTGCGAAAGAAGACGAAATTCTGAATTGGACTCGTAATTACGTGAATACACGTTTGGATCGGTTCCAAGACCAGCCTACTCCAAACGCTGCTGATTATTGGGCTCCACGCAATTATTAAGAGTCCAGCACAGTGTAGTTGGTTTCTGTAGAATGGCAAGTAGAAAAGAATATTAAGCACAGCAGTGGCAGACGAAACTACCTATTACGAGAATCCTGTACAATTTACACGTGATTGGGCTGATCGCCTGCGCAGAACAACTGCTCTTGATGACTTAAGTGATAACCCGATTATGGGAGCGGATGACCGGTATGTTAAAGATATCGGTGAGACGTTACAAGAAGCTCAAAAACAGTACTCAGATCCTGAATTTAATTACACTCCTAGCAGAGAAGTTAGCGATCGATTATCAAATGTTTTTACAGATCGACAAGATTATTTACGTCGTTTAGGCGGGGAGGAGGTACGCTCTTTTGGTGAGCGCTTGAGAGATTTTGAAGAGCGTACTGGTGCGTCCTTTGCAAATTTAAGTGGTAAAGATTTTGGCGGAATTCGCCATGAAACCCTTAGTCATTTACTACCGTACGACAAAGGATTTTCTGCTGATTATGCAGATAAACGAATTCTCGGGCAAACCATTGGCTCTAGCCCAATTAGCCCGTTAAACGAAAGATTGGCACGTTTCAATGATGTTCAATTAGATACTCCTGATCCGAGGTTTACATTCGCTCGTTTATTTGGTGATGATGATGCTCTAAATCTTCTCTATGATGAACAGGGTGCTTATGCGGCTGGCTTGGAAGATATTGGCCGTGGGTATACACGTCAAGAAAGGGCTGCTCTGTCGCCAGATAAATTAGAACGACTTGGCTTGTTTGAAGCTAAGTCACAACGTACAAACCCATTTTTATTTCCAGGTAAGGATGAAAGGTATCCGAATCGGATGACTTCATTCAGTCCTGGAAGGTCAAATCTTTCAAATGTTGAAGCAGAAACAATTCTTAATTTGAATGAAGCGCAGCGTCTTTACGAAACTAAGTTTACAGAACCATTACGGAGACGTCTTACTAACCTTGGCCTAGTCCAAGCAGCGCCAGAAGTATCACGTGACTACTATATTCGGCAGGGTCTTGGTCTTTCCAACAAAGACTCACTTTTATCTGGACTTGGTGGTAAAGAATTTCGAGAGTTTCGGGGCTTACCTACGGAGGAGACGCCGTACACACGACTCCAGAATTTGTCGAAAAATTTAGAGATCCTTGGGGCACCAAATGTGTTTGGTCGTTCAGGGGCTGATCAACTATTGTTTGGCATCGACCCGGTTGTTGGTGGTATCGAAGGAGCAAAGCGGTTAGTAGGTCAGAATCCACGAGGAGCAGCGCTTGGAGCCGCGACGTCAGCGCTGAATCCAGATGTGGCGAAAGCCGTTGAGAAAAATAATTATGGTGAGGCAGCGAGAACAGTTGCCAAGGATGTAGCTCTAGGCGCTCTTACTGAAGGAGCAATGAAAGCGGCAACTCCTGTTGTTCAACGGGTTGCACCCCAAGCTGCGGCTGCTCTTACGCCCGCCTTGCGTTTAGCAGGTCCTGTTGGTACAGGTGTAGCGTTATTATCTCAGGGCCGACCTGGTTCTTTAACTGATGTTCTAACTCGTAAAGCCGCTCAATATCCAATTCCCTACACTCCGCGTGTGCAAGCAGATCCAGCTACTGATGTAGGTGCGCGGGCAAGCCGTTGGTTATCTAATCAAGGACGGTATATTATGAATCAACTGGGGGCAGGCCGACTGCCTTACTTCGGGGGACGCTAATTATGACTAGATATACAGGATTCCAGGACACATTATTTTTTAATGCCGGAGAACTGACAGCTCCTGGCACAACCGACGAGGTTGCTACGTATGAAAACAACTATTTCTCTACTAAGGACTACACCTTAATCGCAACCGTAACCAACATTAATACTGAGGTTGTTGTTCGCTTGGAGGGCAGTATCGATGGGACTAACTACGGACCACTAATCTCGAACTGCATCACAAAAAATGGAACTTACGTCTACAATATTACGAGCAGCCCCGTAAAATTTGTACGTGGACGCTTCTTTTCTGAAACCGGTGGTACAGACGCAGTAGTTCGTCTAAGCCTCGCCGCACGCTAATCATCATGGCAACTGTAATTGAAAACGATAACTGTAGGTATGAGGTTGTCAAGGTTTTAAACCCTGACAATCAACTTCTCAACGTTTCAATCAGTTCGCCACAGCCTGGAAAATCTACAGCCGCAACAGATGCTTTTGGGCGTCTGCGGATCTCAGAGCCCTTTACATTATTCGATTCCAGCCACCGCTACAGTGATAACGGACTCTGGGAAACTAGTACAGCAAGCGGTGGCACTACTACTTTTAATGCTAATGCAGGTCTTGTAGATCTGGCCGTAACTACAACATCTGGATCAAAAGTATACCGCGAAACCACAAAAGTATTTTCCTACCAACCTGGAAAAAGTCTACTTATTCTTAGCACGTTTGTTTTCAACCCGGCAAAGACTAATTTACGTCAGCGAGTAGGTTATTTTGGGGATGATAACGGCATCTACATTGAACTTGCTAACTCAACATTGTCTTTTGTTGAGCGGAGCAGCGTAACTGGCTCAGTAACAGAAACGCGTGTTGCACAAGCCGATTGGAGCGTTGATAAACTTGACGGCACAGGACCATCTGGACTTACGTTAGATATCACGAAAGCACAAATTCTGTGGATGGATATTGAATGGTTAGGTTTAGGTACGGTGCGCCTAGGTTTTGTAATTGATGGTGTATTTATTCTCTGCCATAATTTTCATCATGCGAATTTAATTGCATCGACATACATCACGACAGCTTCATTGCCTCTACGCTATGAGATTGAAAATACAGG
>Ga0068876_10002812_pt1 | contig 12712 bp, 10 predicted proteins | sample NOAtaG_6_FD_66442 | JGI IMG/M metagenome (GOLD analysis project Ga0068876, IMG submission 66442) | Freshwater lake microbial communities from Lake Erie, under a cyanobacterial bloom - NOAA_Erie_Diel5S_2200h metaG | ecosystem: Environmental > Aquatic > Freshwater > Lake | place: USA: Ohio, Lake... | reverse complement strand
TGCCGCGTAAATAGCCATGGAGGCGAACAGGAAGAAATGCGACAGCAGCGTGTTATTCACAGATTATAGAATGAGCAGCAAAAGTAACAACTACTTAGGCATTCGCTTAACCGCTTCGGCCAAGGCTTCAATATTTTTCTTCGAATTTCCGATATAGATGGAATCGCCTATGATAGCAATAGGTCGGCGAAGAAATGTGTATTCCTGAAGGATATAATCGCGCTGCTCATCTTCACTTAGCTCGCGTTCGTGCAGTCCAAGTGCTCTGTATTTTACGGCAGCTTTACTAAACAAACTCGCATAAGAATCGGCACGTTCACGCATCAAGTTCAGGTGTTGCGCAGCAATCTTCGGTTTGACGTCGATCATTTCGAATTGCTTTGGTGTTATGCCGCATTCTTTCATGATACGAGCGCATGTAGAACAGGTAGACAGGAAAAAGAAATAATTAATTGATGTTAATGGTTTCATGTGGTACAAATATTTGTTGAAATTCGCATAAACTTTTCAATTAGATGAAAGATTCTTCAAAATACGGATTTGGCACACGTGCCATTCATGCAGGTCAGGAGCCTGACCCTTCCACGGGCGCAATCATGACGCCTATTTATCAAACTTCAACCTACGTGCAGGAATCGCCCGGTACGCACAAAGGTTATGCGTATGCGCGTGGCAAAAATCCTACACGCGTGGCATTGGAAAAATGTATTGCTGCTTTGGAAGGTGCAGAATATGGTTTGTGTTTTTCTTCGGGCATGGGCGCTATGGATGCAGTGTGCAAGTTGTTGCGTCCCGGTGACGAAGTAATCACGGGCGATGATTTATATGGTGGTTCGTACCGCATGTTTACTAAAGTATTCGCGCATTACGGTATTAAGTTTCATTTTGTGAATATGACGGATGCGGAGAACATTCGTAACTATATCAATGCCAACACCAAATTGATATGGGCTGAAACGCCTACCAATCCTACGATGCAGATCATCGATATTGAAGCTTGCGCAAAAATTGCAAAAGAACATAAGTTGATTCTTGCCGTAGATAACACTTTTGCTTCTCCGTACTTACAGAATCCGTTGGCGCTGGGTGCTGATATTGTCATGCATTCGGTAACGAAATATTTGGGCGGGCATAGTGATGTAGTAATGGGAGCATTGGTAACTTCCAACAAAGAATTGTACGAGCAACTGGCGTTCATATTAAATAGTTGTGGTGCTAATCCGGGTCCGATGGATTCTTTCTTGGTGTTGCGCGGAATTAAAACACTGCATGTTCGTATGGATCGTCATTGTCAGAACGGACGCAAGATTGCGGAGTTTTTGCAAAGTCATCCCCGTATCGAAAAGGTGTACTGGCCGGGATTCGAATCCCACCCGAACCATCACATCGCCAAAAAGCAAATGAAAGATTTCGGAGGAATGATTTCAATTGTATTAAAAGGCGCTGATTTGAAAGAAACATTTAGAATAGCATCTTCATTCAAAGTATTTTCACTTGCCGAATCGTTAGGCGGTGTGGAGTCGTTGATCAATCATCCTGCTACCATGACGCACGCTTCAATACCAAAAGAAGAGCGTGAGCGTGTTGGTGTAGTGGATAATCTTTTGCGATTAAGCATTGGCATTGAAAATATTGAAGATCTTATCTCCGATTTAGAGAACGCATTAAAATAGAGTTACTTGCCTGCATCAAGTTCATGACACGAATCTTCCGGTTCGTGTCATTTTGTTTTTAGTGCCGTTTCACTCAGCGTAGTTTTGATGCGTCGATAATGAACCACGCATACATGTTGCGGATATCGATAAAATCATACCACTTATCGATAGTTGTGTGATTGCTGTAACATATCACATCACTTCAATGTCTCACGACCATATTAGATAGATCAGACCCATGAAAACGCTACTCGCATTATTTACATTGAATTCATTTAGTCGGCGAATGCTGTTGTGCCTTATTGCGATTACGATAACCGGAGTTTCGCGAGTGCATGCGCAATTGCAAAGCTCGGGTGATAACCGCTCATTTTCGGTTGTTGCAGTCGGTGGCAAAAAGACACACTATCCAATGTTCGTGTTAGAAGGATCACTCGGAAATTATGCTCTTGCTTTCGGAATTGGTGGTGGCTATATGGGTTGGGATCGGCAGACTGCGCGCTACGGTTCTGCTACGTATGATAAAGACATGGTGAAGGTGTTAACGAGTGTTTCGTTGGTGGATGCACCCAATAGGCTTGGACCGGATACGTATATGTCAGGAACGTTCAGCCGTTATTATGGGGTTACTGCGCGAGGTGGAGTTCGTTATTATTTTGATCGTCAGCCGTACAGAGATAGACTCACAGGATTGTATGCCGGTTTGGATTTATCTTTAAGTAAAATATACGAGGATCAGGAAATAACTTATCAAGCCAAAGTGGGTAAACAGACATGGACCATTGCAGGTCGTAATGAATTCTTCGCTTTAGGCACTGCAGTAAAAGTGGGTTATAATTGGTATCCCGGTAAAAGCGAGTGCTTCCATCTGAATATGGCCGTTGCACGCCCATTCTATATTCCGTTTCAGGAAGAGATTAATATATTCAGCCCGTTCACTGCATCCACATGGGAATTTGAAATCGGCTTCGGATTTCGCATCAAATCCTGATCGGACTAATTTATACTAGAACATCAGCCTCATAACTGAACTTTGCGTTTTGCATTTTTGTATGAATGCGAACCAAAGTTTTTATTACCGGCACTTCCAGCGGCATTGGCTTAGCGATTGCTAAACAGTTGTTGTTGAGCGATACGTATGAGGTGGTTGGTATAGGACGACGTCATACTATCAGCCATCCCCGTTACACAGCTGTTACAGCTGATCTCAGTAATTTCGATGGGGCGAGGGCAATCGCCTTTGAAGCGGATTCAAGTTTCAGTAAAATAGTCTTGATTAATAATGCCGGCAGGATTGGTGCAATTCAACGCGTGGGATCGTTGGCGCATGATGACATCGATGAAACGGTTCATCTGAATTTAACCTCCGTAGTTCAACTTTCAAATTCCTTTATGCGAGCTTTCGGTCCCAAAGACGAACGCCAACAAATCATTCTTAACATAAGTTCAGGTGCCGGAAAGAATCCAATTGACGCCTGGAGTGTTTATTGCGCAACAAAAGCCGGCTTGGATATGTTTACGAAATGTATTCGTGAAGAATTAAATGTGTTAAATCAAAGCCATATTTATGCGTTTTCTGTTGCTCCCGGAGTTGTGGATACGCCCATGCAGCAACACATTCGAGCATCGTTACAAGAAGATTTCAGTAGGGTAGATTATTTTCAAAATCTACATCGGGACGGACAATTATTGTCGCCGGACTTGATTTCGCAAAAAGTACACCTTATCTTAGAACATCCGAAGCAGGTTGGGGAGGAAGTGGTCTTCTCGTTGAAGGACTTCGGAATTAACAAGTAAACAATTAGCACATCAATAAAATCCGAAATATGAAACAGAAAATTACATCTCTGTTTGTCTGGGCTGCCGCATTATTTACGGTTGTTTCCGGAAACGCACAACATCAGGATCACGGGTATTTCCAGTGTGGTACCGATCAACAGCAAGCAAAAGTTTTTGCTGAACATCCCGAATTGAAAGCCGATTGGGAGGCTCGTGAAGCGCAGGAAATTTTGCGTGACCAGCAAGATTTTGCGAATAACTATGGCCGTAACGAACGCAACAGCGTGTCGGTGCAATCGCCGCCTACCTATATTATTCCGGTAGTGTTTCACGTCATCCATGATTATGGCACGGAAAATATTTCCGATGCTCAGATTCTGGATCAGATGCGAATTTTGAACGAGGATTTTCGTAAACTGAATGCAGATACAGCATCTATCGTTTCTCAGTTCGTGGGCATTGCAGACGATTCGGAAATAGAATTTCGTCTGGCGAATCTTGATCCAAATGGAAATTGCACCAATGGTATTGATCGTATTGCCAGTATGGAAACATATATTGGTGATGACGGTTCCAAATTAAATGCTTGGCCACGCAACCGTTACTTGAACGTGTGGGTGGTGCGCACTATTTCAAGCGGTGCAGCAGGATATGCTTATTTACCGGGCGGTGCGCCGACAGCGGCAGTTGATGGTATTATTATTTTGTCTACGTATGTAGGAAGTATTGGTTCAGGTAACCCAACTACTGCGCGTGCATTAACACACGAGATCGGACATTTCTTGAATTTACAGCATTGCTGGGGTAGTACTAATAACCCTAACGTAGCTTGTGGTAACGACGGAGTTTCCGATACACCGGTAACAAAGGGATGGACATCCTGTAATTTGACAAGCAATGCGATTTGTACCGCTAACGTTCCTGAGAATGTACAGAACTTCATGGACTATTCATACTGCTACCGCATGTTTACTGCAGGTCAGTGCACCCGTATGCGCGCAGCTTTGAACAACTCTGCAGGTCAGCGTAATCAATTGTCTACTCCTACCACGCATACTGCAACCGGCATCCTCAACAATCCGCCAAACACTTGTGCACCGAAAGCAGATTTTACTCCGGTAGATAAGCGTTTCGTTTGTGAGGGTGGTTCTGTAACATTCACTGATTTGGCTTGGAATGGTCCTGTAACATCATGGAGCTGGCAATTCCCGGGTGGTACACCATCAACTTCTACTGACTCTATTCCTACCGTGCAATACAACACTGCGGGAAGTTATGCGGTAACATTAACAGTGGCGAATGCCGCAGGAAGTAACTCCATCACAAGAACAGGTCATGTTGTTGTCTCTCCAACAACCGCGCAATATTCAGCTAATCCTTATACAGAAGGTTTTGAAAATGCAACCAACGTAACACAGGATTGGGTTATTATCAATCCACAGGGTAATGGTTGGGTGCGCTCTACTTCTGCAGCAGCAACAGGTTCTGCATGTATGCGTCTAGATAATACAACGGCAATGTTGGGAACGATAGATGAAATGATGAGCCCGTCTCTGAACCTCTCTGCAATCGGAGCAACGAGCATGACCTTCAAAGTTGCATTTGCGCAACGTCAAACAGGAGATGCAGATAAATTACGTGTATTGGTTTCAACTGATTGCGGCGCTACGTGGAGTCAGCGTTACTCAAAAACAGGAGCAACATTAAGTACAGCTAATGCTACTACCGCTGCTTATGTGCCTACTGCCGCGCAATGGCGAACCGAAACGGTAACGTTTACTTCTGCTATGCAAAATGCAGCAAACGTGCGCATTAAGTTTGAATTTACAAGCGATGGCGGTAATGACATTTGGATTGATGATATCAACCTGAACGCACCAACATCCGTGAACGCACCTGAAGCGGGTGTTAATTCGTTCTCTGTTTTCCCGAACCCAACTAATGACAATACATTGATAGCATTTAATTTGGAAAATCAGGAGAACTTGCAAATTCGCGTGTTGGACATGACGGGCCGTGAAGTGATGAACGTGTTCAATGGTTCAATGGCTGCGGGTAATCATCAGATTCCGCTTAACGTGAATACATTGAGTGCCGGCACTTACTTCATACGAGTTGAAATGAACGACGGAAGAGCCGTAACACAGAAATTACTGGTACAGTAAAATACAGAAACACAAAAAGGGTGGTCATGATTACGTGACCACCCTTTTTTATGCTGTTATAATTACTTTGATTTAAATCCTACAAGAATAGATACGCATCCTTGTGCTTGTCCGTTTCCGCCATCATTCTTTCCTGCAACCACACGCACCTTAAGCTCTGTCGTGTTTTTGACGCGGAAGTCGAAAATGTCCGAATCGTTTTGTTTTTTACTGTCGAAAATCAATTTGCCGGTCATATCGGTAACTTCAAACGATACGTTTTCCAAGGTTTCTTCCGCGCAAATCAGGATGCGGTAATCTTGGCCGGAATAGAACGTCATTACCGACTCAGTTTGACCACCCTCTTTTAAGACCGTGCTTACCGTTTGGCCGTTATGAATAAACGGATTGATTTTCGGCACACACTTTTTCTTGATCCATGTTTTATTGCATTGCGAGCCCATATCTGCGGCAGAAGCAAGTACTAAAATGGCACTAAGAAATATCGTTTTTGTAATGTATTTCATACCCATATTGGCTGTAAATCATAAAACATGCCAATTACTTCTAACGGTATGAAGCGTGCAGGGTTTCAGTTTTTAGATGTGATCCCGTTACGAATTAACGTGATTTTCTCCGTTATTCTATTGAATTCCAGTGAGTTAAGTCCGGAGTTCGTACTCGGTGCTTCTTCGCCCAATACCGTAATTCCTGTCGACGAATCTTGGGTAATGGTAGTTGGAGTTACCGCCTGAGCCGGGATTAAATCGAAAATTTGTCGCAGTTCGCGTAATTCGGTCAATAATTGTTGTCCTTCTACAGAAGTCAATTTCTCCATCATGGCAATCAACTTTGACAAGGAATAACGTTGTTCTGCTATGCGCACACGGATTTCGGTGTTGTTTGTTTTCTCGGCAATCTTACAAGCCAGATATAATCCTTCAATCCAACCACCGGCAATCATGAATGTGGATGCTTCACCTTGATTGTTATCACGCAGCAATCCATCGCAATCCGAATACGCATCCGTGATCAGACTTAAAACCGAATCACGGTTATTGATATTATTTTCTAAGCGTGTTTTACGATCGTCACTGAAAGCAGCAGTTACGTGGAGCGCATCTGCAAGTTTACGTGTGCATTCCATGTACTTCATGGTTTCGTTGGTCTGATTAAATATACCCGCGAAAGCCAGATCTGCACCATAAACACCTAAATTGAGCGCTGCTGCTGCTGTTGATGTATATCGGGAAACCAACTCTTTTTTGTTGGGTAATCCCATATCATAATCCGCTCCGGCTTGCTTCAACAACTCTGCTGTTTCAATCGGCGAAGGAATATATATTAATACATTTTCAGCCGTTACTGCATTGTCACCCGGCATCGACAAAGAATCACCGGAACCTTCATTTACAGCGCTATTCTCACAACTCCATGATAGCATGGAAATGCAGAGTAAGAAAACTGTGATGCGCGTGTAATTCATGAGGTGGTAAAGATACTGAAGTCATACGGTAACGGAACTCAATTTGTTGCCGTGAACTTTTAATTTTCTCAACAATTTATCGACTCACGACTAGTGCGCTTCCAGCCAGTTTTTCCCTGTGCCCATGCCCACTTCAATAGGAACGTCCATCGTTAATGCATTTCGCATGCCATCTTCAATTATATGTTTCACGCGATCAACTTCTGTCAAAGGCACATCAAATACTAATTCATCATGCACCTGAAGCAGCATTTTAGTTTTATATCCGCCTTCGTTTAATTCACGATGAATTCGAATCATCGCCAGCTTGATCATATCAGCTGCGCTTCCCTGAATAGGCGCATTAATGGCGTTACGTTCGGCGAATCCGCGAACTACTGCATTGGCAGAATTAATATCACGCAAGTAACGGCGTCTTCCTAAAATTGTTTCTACGTATCCGTGCTCTTTTGCAAATGCAATTTGTCCATCCATGTATTCTTTGATGGCAGGATATTGCATGGAATACTGGCCGATAATTTCTTGCGCTTCTTTACGCGGAATATTCAAACGCTCAGCCAAACCGAAAGCAGAGATGCCGTAGATAATTCCAAAGTTCACCATCTTGGCATTACGACGCATATCGGAAGTAACGGCATCCAATTCCACGCCGTAAACACGAGCAGCTGTCGCCGCATGAATATCATGCCCGCTCTTAAACGCTTCAATCATATTATGCTCTTTACTTAACGAAGCAATGATGCGCAATTCGATCTGCGAATAATCTGCCGAAAGTAAAACGTGATGTTCATCGCGCGCAATAAATGCTCTGCGAATTTCGCGACCTTTCGATGTACGAATCGGAATGTTTTGCAAGTTGGGATTATCGGAACTTAATCGTCCCGTTGCAGCAACCACCTGATTGAAACTCGTATGCACACGTCCTGTTGCAGTATTAACCATTAGTGGCAACGCATCCACGTATGTGTTTTTTAGTTTCACAACTTCGCGATACTCCAATATCTTGTTGATGATCGGATGCTTGCCTGCCAACTTCTGTAATATATCTTCACCGGTAGCATATTGACCGGTTTTTGTTTTCTTCGGCTTCTCCGCAACTTTCAACACTTCAAACAAAATATCGCCAACTTGCTTTGGTGATGATACATTAAACGGTGTGCCGGCCATTTGCTGAATTTCTTGATCCAGCGCAATAATTTCTTTTTCTAAATCGGCCGAGTAGAGGTGAAGCGCTTCCGTGTCTAACCGAATGCCTTCTTGCTCCATGGCAGCTAAAACGGGCATTAGAGGCATTTCTACTTCGCGAAATAATTTTTCCGTTCCGCTTTCTTGTAACATCGGAGCAAAAGTTTCTTTTAACTGCCACGTTACGTCGGCATCTTCAGCAGCATATGCTGTAATGACGTTCAATGGCACATCGCGCATACTCAATTGTGTTTTGCCCTTTTTGCCGATTAATGCCTCTATGCTAACAGGCTTGTAATTCAAATACGTTTCAGAAAGTACATCCATATTATGACGCATATCCGGTTGAATCAGGTAATGCGCGATCATGGTGTCAAACATTGTACCGCGCACCTGAATGCCATATCGCCACAGAATATTGTAATCGTACTTAATATTTTGTCCGACTTTAATAATGTGGTTACTTTCCAATACGGATCTAAATTCTTCAAGAATCTGTTGCGCTTCGTTGCGATCCTCAGGAATAGGCACATACCAGCCTTCATGCGCTTTCCATGAAAATGATAAGCCAACAATTTCAGCCGTTAATACATCAAGACCGGTAGTTTCGGTATCGAACGCAAAAGCAGGTTGCGCATTTAAAAGTTGAATGAGTTGATCACGCTCCGTTTTTGTTTGCGCGATATAATACTGATGCGGCACTGTATCTATCGTCTTCATCAACGGCGTTGTTACAACTTCCGATTCTTCTTCCTCAGCTCCGGTGTTGCCGAAAATGTCCATCTGTCCCGGTTTCGTTTTTTTCGAAATAGCAGTGGCGTCTTCTTCGCTAACTGTGTCGCTTATTGTTACGCCTAATAATTGTTGCGCCAAACGACGAAACTCCAATTCATTTAAAACCTGTTCCAGTTTTTCACGATTGTATTCTCGCGCTACTAATTCTTCCTCCACAAAAGGAACCGGCGCATCAATAATAATAGTGGCCAACTTTTTCGAAAACAACGCTTGTTCTTTATGTTGCTCCACTTTTTCTTTCAGTTTACCTTTTAGCTGATCGGTATTCTGCAACAAGTTTTCTACGGAACCAAATTGTTGAATGAGAGAAGTCGCTGTTTTTTCACCAACACCCGGAATTCCCGGAATGTTATCCACGGCATCACCCATCAAACCTAAAATATCAATCACTTGTTCGGGACGTTCGATTCCGTAACGGGCGCACACTTCTGTAACGCCCAATTTTTCAGGAGGTCCGCCTTTGTACCCCGGTTTGTAAATGAAGATATTGTCGCTCACTAACTGACCGTAATCTTTATCCGGTGTCATCATGTACGTAACAAATCCTTTTTTGGAAGCTTCTTTAGCCAATGTTCCGATGATATCATCTGCTTCAAATCCATCGGATTTCAGCGTGGTGATATTGAGTCCTTCCAACAAATCAAAAATGTAAGGCAAAGACGCCGCCAAATCTTCGGGCATCTCTTCGCGATTGGCTTTGTATTCGGTGTATTCGGTATGACGAACAGTTGGTTCTGCCGTGTCGAATACAACTGCAATGTGCGTGGGTTGTTCTTTTTTAATTACGTCGAGTAACGTATTGGTAAACCCAAAAACTGCGGATGTATTTAAACCTTTGGAATTAACACGTGGATTATTGCTGAATGCGAAATAGGCGCGATAGATAAGAGCGAATGCGTCGAGCAGAAATAATTTTTTCATGCGAAATATTTTAAACTAAAATACAGTTTTACGAGCCGGCTAAAAACCAGACGGCCCGGGCATTTCTGCTCCCGGGCCGCCGGCGGAAACTACTACTAAGGGAAATCTTAACGCGTTCCGCGCGCTTCCTGACTTTGATTGTTGTGCCAGGAATTATATTCTTCAATGTATGCCTGCATATCTGCAAACTCCATCTTTTTATCTTCTTGATTGATCTTAGCAACTAATTCGCTGTGATCACTCATCAATTCCGCCGACAACTTTTTGAATTTATTGCCTTTCATCTTCACTAATTCGTTGCTTACACCGTCATTCTTCTCCACGTAGAATTCTTTTTCTACTAAAGTTTGGTCTCCGTGGTAAACCTCGAACTGATGTTCGAAGATAATAATTCTACCTGACGTAACCACCTTCAAAAACACCATTTCTCCGCCTAATTTGCGCGTAAGAAATTGAGTGCCGTCCAAACTATATCCTTTTACCTGTTCCGGCTTGTATGTTTTGCTGGTCTCACCTTGTTTCAGGATAACTTTTGCGAACAAAGGCAGTTCCTTTTTGGTGTTTACCTTGATATCACCACGTACGGTATCTCCCGAATTCAGGATGACGTAGCCCGATTTGTACACCATTTCAGCAGTGGAGGCAATGCTGAAACCAAGCGCAATGAATAAAAAGAGGAGTTGTTTTTTCATACCTGTTAATGACACTTCACCAAAGAAAGTGCACCAACATCAATAAAAAAACACCGTGTCAATATCTCTGTGTAAATGTTAATAAGTAGTTGAAAACCGATTTACTGCGCAGCAGAAGGTTGTTCATTGAAAAGAACATCCAATACCACGTGCCCTACAGCACCCAGAGTGCCTTTATCAATATATTCCATGCTGTCGGTATGGCGATGATGGAAATGCCCGTAATCCATGCGTTTGGGGTCGTAATGCACGATGTCAATTGCAGGAATTCGTGCATACATATTGATAAACAAATGATCATCGGTAGTTTGTCCGACGATGTTGTTGACGAAATAATTGCCGTAGCCCAAATTGGCAGCGGCACTCCATACTTTCTCCACAATTCCGGAAGCGAAATACACGGATGTTCCTTCCCGAGGGAACACTGCGTCTTTAGCACCAACCATGTCCAACAATATGGCGTAATCGGCTTTATAACCTTGAGGTCGATTTTGTGCCCAATATTGTGAACCCAAGCACCAGGTTTCTGCTTCTCCACCCGGATCGCCGTTATCTTCTCCATCAACCAACAAAATATCTACGCCAATGCCCGGATCATTTTGCGCAATGACACGTGCAATTTCCAGCAATACACCAACTCCGCTACCGCCATCATTGGCCCCGGGAATGGGTTCCGATTGTCGCACACTGTCACGATCCGCGCGTGGACGTGTATCCCAATGGGCCAACAGTAAAACGCGACGTTCACGTTCTTTATGAAATTGTCCGAAAATATTACTCAGCGTAGCCTTACGGCCGTCGTAAAAAGTAACAGGTGCGTTTTGCACACTCACTTCCAATCCGAACGATTTCAATTTTTCAGTCATCCAGGTTGCACACGCTGCATGTTCGGGTGTTCCGGGTACACGAGGACCGAAGTCCACTTGCTTTTGAATAAAAGCATACGCTGAATCTGCATTGAATACGGGCGCTTTAACACGCGGCGTTGTTTTTACCGTTGCGGTATCTTTAGGATCATTTCCTTTCGGTTCATTACTGCATGACGTCCAAATCATCACGCAGGTGAAAATGATAACCGCGCTTAGCTTTTGATTTCCCATGTGGTTCCTTGCTTTCCGTCTTTTAATACAATGTTCAGTTTAGCGAGTTCATCTCGAATCAAATCGGAGGTGCCGAAATCCTTGCGTGTACGCGCATCCGCTCGCATTCGAATGATCAATTGCATCAGCCCATCTGCTGTGCCCGACTGATCTTCCATGATGTCGTCCTTCAGTCCTAATACATCGTGCACAAACGCAGACAGTAAGTTGCTTAATGATGATTTGTCTTCAGCAGTAATGAACTCTTTTCCATCATTAACGGAATTGATGAATCGAACAACGTCAAATAGTTCTGCAATAAGGACCGGTGTATTGAAATCGTCATCCATCGCGGCGTATAAACGCGATTGCAATTGCGGAATGTCGTATGTTGTCTTATCACTAACAGGAACATTGCCCAATGTTTTCAAAGCTTCCATCAATCTTCGGAATCCTTTTTCTGAAGCTTGCAATGCTTCATTAGAGAAGTCGAGTGTACTGCTGTAGTGTGTCTGCAACATGAAAAAGCGAACGGTCATTGGGGAGTAGCCCTTGTCTAACATGGGATGTTTGTTACCCAGCATTGCCATTGATGGCGCAGCTCCCGGAGATTTCGGATCTAATTGCAATCCGGTAAACAGTTCTACAGGCAAAAATGAATTGCCTAACGACTTCGACATTTTTTGTCCGTTGACCGTAAGCATATTGGTGTGTATCCAATAGTTGACAGGAGCCGTGTTGCAGCAACCGACGTTCTGTGCAATTTCATTCGTGTGGTGAGTTGGAATCAAATCCATTCCTCCGCCATGTATATCAAAACGATCGCCCAAATATTTGCGACTCATCGCTGAGCATTCAATGTGCCATCCCGGGAATCCTTCTCCCCACGGCGAATTCCAGCGCATGATGTGTTCAGGTTTTGCTTTCTTCCACAATGCAAAATCCAATCGACCTTTCTTTTCGCCTTGTCCGTCCA
>Ga0068876_10002808_pt1 | contig 12731 bp, 16 predicted proteins | sample NOAtaG_6_FD_66442 | JGI IMG/M metagenome (GOLD analysis project Ga0068876, IMG submission 66442) | Freshwater lake microbial communities from Lake Erie, under a cyanobacterial bloom - NOAA_Erie_Diel5S_2200h metaG | ecosystem: Environmental > Aquatic > Freshwater > Lake | place: USA: Ohio, Lake... | reverse complement strand
GCATTTACTTCAGTTCCGAAAGTACCGGCAGGTATTTATGAAGTTGTTTGGAATAGACAATTAAATCAGAACACATTGAAGAAACAACCATTCAAAACTGATGAGTTGTATCAATTACCATCGTATGAAATTATGGACATCTTAAAAGACATTCAAAACTTTTGGGACCGTAGAGACAAGTATAAAGAATATAACTTTGTCCATAAACGAGGGATTTTGATGTATGGTGAACCAGGTTGCGGTAAGTCAGGTATCATTCAATTAATTGCAAAACAATTAATTGAAAATGACGGTATCATTATCAACATTAAAGACCAAGATGATGTTGATTACTTTATGGATTTCATTGCAACATTCAGAAAGATTGAACCTAACCGACCATTGATTGTATTGTTAGAAGACATCGACTCAATTGCTGGTGAGAATAGTCATTCAACAAGTAGATTGTTAAACATCTTGGATGGTGTAAAACAAATTGAAGATGTTGTGTATATTGCAACAACTAACTACCCTGAAAAATTACAAGACCGTATTACAAACAGACCATCTCGTTTCGATAGACGATACAAAGTTGAACTACCAAACGATGAGATTCGTGAAGCATACATTCGTCACAAATTGAACGAAGATGATATAAAAGGTATTGATGTTCAAGAATGGGTAAAAAGAACTGAAGGAATGTCTCTTTCACACTTGAAAGAAGTTGTAATTTCAACTATAGTTATGGGTAGAGAGTTTGAGGAAGTGATGGATAACCTCGAAGGACTAAAAAAGACACCATCAATTAAAGGATCAGGAAAAGTAGGATTTAACAGATAAGATATGAAAAAAGGAATTTATTATGTACCATTATTTATAATATTAATATTAAACATGGTAGGAAGTTTATTTATGGAAAACAATTTTGGTTTTTTTGGTTGGACAGTTGCGCTATTGTTATTATGTGAAATTTATTATTTAAGATTTTTAAAATGATTATAGAACACGAAGGTAATACTTATAATGTAGTAATAAAAAAACCAATTATTAGGGGTGAATATTATTATGACTTTATGGTTAATAAAGTTAAACAGTGTAAAACACTTATTACATTTGACCCATGGTCACTAAAAATGGAACAAATTAAAAAAGAAGAAAATGAAAAAGTTTAGTTTAATAATTGGATTAATGTTATTAGTAAGTTGTAAATCAACAAAAAATACAAATTGTGATGCTTATGGAGATGCGTACTTTATAAGAACAGACTCAATGGTTGTGGTTGTGGACCATTGTCATAATGACAAAGAACATTATTGTTACTACTCAATCGATACTGTTCGATTGACCAAGTAAAAAATATTATTTATATTTTCAAAACAAAAAAGAAAAAATGACAATTAAACAAGCACTTAAACAGAAAAACAAGTTGGTTAAGAGTATTGCTGAGAACACGAAGTTGATGCAACAATTTAACTCAACAGAGGTTGGAAATCAAAGACCATACAGCTCAGTGGTGTTGTATAAAGAGATTCAAAAAGACACAAAAGATTTGGCGTCTTTGAAGGCAAAAATACACATCGCAAACACACCTGTGATGGAAGACATCTTTTGGATGTCAGAAATGAAATCGACAATCGCAGCCCTAAAGAAAATGGACTGCACTGAAGGTAAATCAAATCGTGAACGTTTCCGAATGGAAAGTGAAATGGTTTTAACTTCAGAAATTTCATTGGTTAGTAGAAACCAAGAGATTAAAATGTTGGAGACAAAAATTGAAGAGATTCAAGATAAGTTGGATACCTTCAATGCGACCACAGAAATTTAATATGGTTTGTGGATAGGGTTAGAAAGTGATGGTTGTTCTACACTTAGTATCCGACTGGATGGATAATTGATGAAGATAAAGAACTGACATTAAACGAAATTTCAAATACTCAAAAGTCATTTTGATTAAAACTTAAAACTCTCTTTGAACCTATTTTTAATTACTTGAAACAAATCATATAACCCCCTTTCTTTTGATTGGGGGTTTTTTATATTACAGTATATTTATATTGATATGGGACTTCAAAACATTCAAATATTTAAACTTGCAAAAACTTTAACAAACTACCTTGAATCTGAAAGGGGTTATTTTTCTTTAAAGAAAATTCAAAATACTATAGCCAAAGACCATATCCTTAATGTTTTGATGGAAAGGGCGTCTTTAAGTTCAGATAAAGTCAAAGTTATTTATACTACATGGTTTTTACTAAATAGGCCAACTATTAAACCTGAACAAATTATGCAAATTATATCTAATCTTTATGTTATAACAATAGACTGGTACGATGATACAACTACAATACAAACCGAATGTCGTAATTGTTATGGTGATGGTTTTGAGGATTGTAGTGAATGTGATGGTAATGGAAAAGTGGATTGTAAAACTTGTGATGGGGAAGGTAATATTGAATGTAACGAATGTTGGGGTGAAGGTACAGAAGAATGTAGAAATTGTGATGGAAAAGGGACTGAAACAGAAGAAAACGATGAAGGAGATGAAGTAGAAGTTGAATGCTCAACTTGCGATGGTGATGGAAAAGAAGGTTGTAGATATTGTGGGGGTGATGGTGAATATGAATGTCCTGATTGCGATGGTGGCGGGAGAAGTACGTGTGATGAGTGTAGTGGTAACGGACAGCAATATTGCGAATGGTGTGGTGGAAGTGGAGAAGAGGAGGCCGAAGAGCGATATTATAACGTAACAAGACAAAAAATGATAGTCATTAGTTCAAGGGCTTCTAAGTATGAAGATGAAATAATAGACCTTAATGAATTCAATGAAATAGAAGAGGGAGATAAAGCATTCGAATTAAATTTAGTATACACAATATCGATTTTTGTTGATAATGTAGACGAAGATGAAAGAAGAGAAAGTGTAGGGATGGAAGACAATTTTGTTGAAATTGTATCATTTTCAAAATTAGAAGACGCAAGACTATAATTTTATAAAAAAGTTAAAATTTTTTTGTTTTTAAATTTTTTACTGTATATTTGTACTCTAATCAATTAAAACAAATATATATGTCCACCATCACTCAAGTTAAAAATTACAAAGGTTCTAACTCTTTCATTAACAAAATGAAAGAAACAATTTCTAAATATGGTTCATTAACTGAGAAACAAGCCGCGGCTGCTGAGAAGATTCTTAACGCACCTGTTGAAGCAAAACAAGTCGAGATGACTGAGGATATGAAAAAAATTCAAGCATATGAAGGAATCAATTCTTTTGTTAAAGAAATTCAATCTAAACTTAATGAATACGGTAAGTTGACAGAAAAACAAATATCTGCAGCGATTACACAAATCCAAAAAGAGGAAACTAAAAACGCAACAGTTCTTATGAACATCCCTGTTGTTGGTGACACTATTATCGTAGGACGTACTATTGGTCAAAAAATGAAAGAAGATTACGGACTTAAATTTAACCCAACATTATTGGACGTAACTAAAGTTTTGGCAGTTTCACCTAAGGCTGTTAAGTTTTCAGGTAAGATGACAGTAAAACGTGGAGACATCTGTGTTTGTTGTGGTAAGACATTGACTGATGAGTTTTCTATGTTGACTAAAATGGGTAAGACATGTGCAAAACACATGAGTGTTGAATACATCACCGATAAGTCACAAGCAGAACGTTTCCGTAATGAATACCTAAAACGAGTTGAAGAGATTGGTGAGATGGAATTTTGGGTCCCAAAACGACAAATTAAAAAATGGGAAGGAAATGGTGACCTTCTTCTTCAGATGATATAAGAAAAAGCCCCACTCACAAGGTGGGGTTTTTATGTTACGTAAATGTTAATTGATTTTAACCTTACGCTAAACATTTAATAGATTGGTGACATATACAATAATACCAACTATCTATTGGTAAATAAAAATTATAAAACTTAATTTATGAAACAAATTTACGCAAGTATCTTATTTTTAATGTGTGTTCTAACAACAAACGCACAAAACACATTTTGGACACCAACGGACTATAGAGGTGCATTTCCTGTAACGGATAACTCACCTGCAACTGATTGGACTTATGGTTGGTCTAATTGGGACCCTAATAATACGGTATACCCTACAACACAAATCGTAATAAATTCTGACGTAACAACAAATGCGACTTGGTCAGGGGTTATTAAATTACAAAATAAAGTTTACGTTAGAAACGGAGCGACCCTTACAATTCTACCAGGAACTATTATTAGAGGTGATTATAATACACAAGGGACTTTGATTATTACTAGAGGTTCTAGACTTGTTGCTGACGGAGAACAATTTAATCCAATCGTATTCACATCAAACAATCCAATAGCACAAAGAAACGAAGGTGATTGGGGAGGTGTTGTAATTTTGGGTAATGCTAAAAACAACCAACCAGGTGGTGTTGCAAACATTGAAGGATTACCGCCAAGTTCAAATACTCAATACGGTGGAACAAACGATAACGACAATTCAGGTATTATTAGATATGTTAGAATTGAATTTGCTGGCATTCCACTTGAACCTAACAAAGAAATTAACGGATTAACTTTTGGTTCTGTGGGTAATCAAACTTTAGTTGATTATGTTCAGGTAAGTAATTGTGGTGATGACTCTTTTGAATGGTTTGGAGGATCAGTAAATTGCAAACACTTAATATCATATTCAACAGTAGATGATGACTTTGATACAGACTTTGGATACAGAGGTAAAGTTCAATTTGGTTTGGCGATTAGAAATGAAAATTTATCAGACGCAGCTGGCGACTCAAATTGTTTCGAATCGGATAATGACGCACAGGGTAGTGTGGCTCAACCATTGACGGCACCTATTTTTTCTAACTTCACTATTATTGGTGCTAAGAGCGATGGGACGGTTTCCCTTCCAATAGGTGAGAAATTTGAAAAGGCTTTCAGATTAAGAAGAAATACTGCAACTTCTGTTTTCAATACTATTGTTACTGGTTGGGAGAAAGGAGTATCACTTGAAGGGATTGCCGTAGAAGATAATTTGGCGGGAGACACGATGCATTTCCACAGTAACATTCTTTCTAATTTTAATACAGGAACTGTGTGTTATACAACAACACCTAATTTCTTTTCTACATATTTTTCACAACAATCGAACGATTCAGTATCAACACATTTAAATATTAATTGGGTAACACCTTTTGCTCCACTTGGTTTAACACCTGACTATCGTTTAATTGAAGGTTCATCCGCAGCGGTAGGGGCAAGTTTTCCAACTGAAATATTTGGTGATTTAGCGTCAGTTAAAGAAAACTCAAATGACTTTAGAATCTATCCTAACCCAGCAAGTGAGGTGGTTTACGTTAGTAAGAAATCATATATTGAATTGATTGACCAAAACGGTAAAGTAATTGATTCTGTTAATGATAATGAAATTGATTTACGTAACTTGGAGAATGGTGTTTACTACATTCGAGTAAACAAAGTTAAAACTAAAAAATTAATTATTAGAAAATGATTTATCTTTGGTTTATTGTATTATCATTTATTACTCATACAATCGTAAAAGATAGGAGAGAATATCAAGAATGGTCAAAAAAATAAAACTAACCCCACTCACAAGGTGGGGTTTATTATTTTAAAAAAATTGATTAATTTTTTTAAATGGAACTCAAAGAATATCTTACAATAGTAATTCCTTGTAAAAACGAGAAGAGAATTATTGAAAAAACGTTAGATCTTTTAAATTATCAATCAGACATTTTAAATGTAAAAGTTGTTGTTTGTGATTCGTCTAATGATGGAATTACAAAACCATATCTTTTAGATAGATTAGAATATGAATCGGGGAGAGACAGATTTGATCTTCATACAATGGATGGTGGACTTCCAGCAAGAGCAAGAAACAACGGATTTAAATTGGTAACAACACCTTATGTTTTATTTATGGATGCCGATGTTTTCTTATTGGACCCTAAGATAATCAAACGAGCGTTTCTTCGAATACATAAAAATAACCTTGATTTAGTAACCGCTAAGTTCAGAAGTGATAACGGTAAATACAACTATATTTACCGTTTGTTCGATTTCCTACAGTTAGTGTCAAAATGGTCCACACCTTTTTGTTTAGGTGGATTCATGATGGTCAGATCAGAAACATTTAAAAATTTAGGAGGATTTGATGAAGAGATAAAAGTTGCAGAAGACTACCACTTCTCAAAACAAATAAAACCAAAGAAATTTGGTAGAATAAATAATGTAGTGTTTACTCCACCAAGAAGATTTGAGAACAAAGGATTGATCTACATGACCAAGTTATTTTTAGGATCATTCTTTAACCATAAGAACAAAAACTACTTTACTAAGGATCAGAATTATTGGAAATAAGATTTATGTTTTTCTTAACATACATCAATCCGTTTTCAATTTACATGTCCAAACAAAAGAATTATCATTTGAAAAGAAAATAAACCAATAACAATATAAAAATGAAACAACTTGTAATTGACCCAGCTCATTCTGACTTGGGATTTAAAATCAGACACTTGATGGTGTCAAACGTAAAAGGAACATTAACAAATTATTCGGGTGGTATGTCTTACACAACTGAAGATATGAGTGACGCTCAAATTCGTTTTGAGGCTGAAGTAAATTCGATCTCAACAGGAAATAGAGATAGAGATGCACACCTTAACGGAGAAGATTTCTTCAACACAGAGAGATTCCCTAAAATGTATTTTGAATCAACTTACTTGAATCTTACTGACGGTAAAATGAGAGGTGAAATGACTATTAAGGATACAACTAAAACTATTGATTTAACTGTTGACTATAATGGTAAATCAGTTGATCCTTGGGGTAATACAAAACACGGATTCGAGATCTCAGGAACTATCAACCGTTCAGATTTTGACCTTACTTGGAATGCGGCACTTGAAACAGGTGGTGTATTGTTGAGTGATGAGGTTAAACTGAATTTGGATGTTCAGATGATGGAATTGGTTGGTGAAATGGAACCACAAACTGAAACGGCAGAATAAAATAATTCTTATACAACGTTAAATAATAGAATCCCCACTCCAAAGGTGGGGATTTTTCTATTACTAAAGTATTTATATGTAATGAAAAATCTTGTTAGATCAATCCTTAATGAAGTTTACCAAAAACAAAACAAACCTGACTTAATTAAGGAATGTACAATTGCCGCTGTGAGATTGGATGACACCGTAGTTTTAGCAAAAAACAGAGATAGAGGTTACAAGGCTAGAGTTGAGATTATTCATGAGATTGTGAACGATGTTGAAATGGTTTATTGGAGAGATATTGATACTGATTGGAGTGAGGGAATGAATGAATTTGGTATTGGTATTGTAAATTCTAGTTTAATGGTTGCCCAAGATGAGAAAGAAGGTAAAGGAGTTGAAAAAGAAAGAAAGATTGACGATAAAAGTAAGGATAAAACCGAAAAGAAAAGATTTGCTGCCGATGGAGGTAAAATAAGAAAGGCTTTAACCTATAAAAGTTTACCTAAAGTAATTAAATCTATTATTTCTTACAGAGGTGAAGATAAAAAAGATGTGGGTCTCAAAGGAGAAACAATAGTATCAAATAATGAAAACATTTATATAGTTGAAATGACCGCTAAACATTCTCCGATAATTAAAAAATTAAAATCTGATTCTAAAATTGTTGTGAGAACAAATCATGGAATTTATCAGAAGAGTGCTGGTTACACTCGTGGGAGGAAAAGAAAATCTTCCGTAACTAGAATGGAATTGGCGAAAAAACATTTGGAGGGTGCTAAAAAAGACATAGATGTTATTGACGCGATGAAGAAGAAATACAAAAAAGATCCATTTTTGAATCCATACAGAACAAAGAACATGTATCATATGCAAACAACAGGTCAAATAATGATGAACCTTGACAAAAAACTTGTTGTTGTTAGAATGGATAATGAGATGGGAGAGTTTGTTGGTATTAAAACAAAGTTACCAAAAGATTATAAAGCAAAAATTAAAATAAGAGTGGAGGGTGAAAAAACCCATGATAAAGGAAAAAAATTACCAACGTAGTGAAAAATTTAATTAAAAAAATATTGAACGAAGAAACAAAATCACTTTTAACTGAAGGTGGTATTCGTGATATTAAGAAACTTGCTAAAAGATATAAAATGGCTAAAATCTACTTCCACCTTGATTTAGATGGTGTTACAACTGCTTTAGCTATGAAACATTATTTAGAAAGAAATGGTATAAAAGTGGTTGATGCTGAACCAATTCAATATGGAGCAAAAGAATTTGCCGTTAAAAAACCTGACGGTGAAGGTGAGATTATGCCAGTTCTTGTAGATTTTGCACACGGTAAACCAATGTTTGTTATTCACACTGACCACCACGATACTCAAGCTGGTGTTGAAGGTGATACATCAACAAGTTTCAAGTCTGCAAGATCTAACGTTGAAACTATATCACAAAGTATATCCCCATCTGAAATATTTCCACCTGAAGATGTTGAAACTATTTCAATTGTCGACTCAGCTGATTTTGCAAAACACGACATCAAACCAAGAGACGTTATCAATTATCTATTTCAAATAGATAGAACCAAAGGGTTCAAAGAAAACAAAAGAAAAATGGGATTTGTTGCAAATAAATTATTATTAGCATTCAAAAACAAACCTAATTTCTTAAGTGATATTGTATTAAATGCACAACCATCCTTACTTAGTATCTTGATGAACATTAAAGATCAGATACAAAAGAAAGGTTATGCAACTTTAGATAAGTTAGAACAAAATAAAGAAGCATACATTGAATCAAGAAAGAAAGAAGGTGCTGTTGAATACTCTGATGGAGTAATTAGTCAATATGGTTTTGGTTCTACGATGAAACCTGGATCTTATGATCGTTACACACCATTTGAAAATTATCCTGAAGCTGATTTTTTAGTGACGGGAATGCATTTAGGTATGGTCCAAGCATCTTGTAACCCTTACAAAAAAGACAGAGCCCTTAAAGGTGTTAATTTAGGTGAAGTTAAGGATGAGGTTTTAGATAAAATGTCATCAGAGTTAGAAAGTATAAAAGTAACTTTTGGTGATCTTAAAAGAGTTGGTGAACAAGAGGCTGAGTTTGGTTCTGTTGGATTCACATTAAAAGATTTCATGGCAATTTATGGTAATGCTCCTTCATATAAAGTTGATGGTGGTAAGAGTACTTTAGATATTATTGGAAACATTTCTCAAAACTTATATAGAAAACTGAGTGATAAACAAAGAGACATGTTAGATAAAATAACTGTTAATGGTTTAGATGTAATTAAAGCAAACTCAGGTGGTCACAAATGTATTACCAATATTTCAGGAATAAGTTTCTTATTGAGAGATAGAAAAATGAGAACTAATACTGATGTTGAATCTATTCCTGCTGAACTACAACCGATTGCGACTTACGAGGGAGGTAATGAGTTTGTTAAAGACATTAAAGGTAAGTTATTAAGATTTGGTAGTATCTCTGACAAACAAAAAGACGCCGCTATTAGACAAATTAATAAAGAAGGTTCTTGGTCAACAGGTGAAGTTGAAAGACCTAAAAAAACATTTGTTGATTTAGTTAAAGAAATACAAACAGAGTTCGTATCAATCTTAAAAAATAAGATAAAAGCATCAGGAAATGATAGATCGGAACCTGATTTAGAAATAGAACTTGAAGAACAAGTTAGACGAATTACAAAAAAACAATTATCGTCAAGAATCTAATTCTAACCCATACTTTTTAAAACCATCTCCAAAGTGTAGATGGAATCTTTATCTTGTTTGGTCTTAACTTGTTTCGACTTCAAATACTCTAAACTTTGTAATACCTCTTCTTTTTTTGATTTAGGGTTTGAAACGGGATTATTAACCTGAGATTTTTTAACCACAGGAAATGATTTTTTTTGAGGAACTGATTCATTATCCAAAAATTCTCTAACTATCTCTAAAGACTTGTCAGGGTTCCAAGTGAACATATTTACCAAGATGTAAGCGAATATCTTTTTCATACTACAAAGATAATGAAAATAATCGATATTTATAAAAGGATGAAAGATTTAATAAGAAACATATTGAGGGAAAAAACTTCAACAAAATCTAATACATCAATCTATGAAGGGGAATTAGATGAAAGAGGTAGACCAAGAATATATTCTGATGAAGACGTGTTAGAACGTGCTTGTCAATATAAAAACGCAAGAGACTTTTCAAAAAATGATGAGAAATACTATGCTGCGGCACTAAGACGTAGAATGATGTTAAAAATACGTGGTGCTTGCGGTTACAAACCACTTGGTAATTTGTATAGTAGAATGTTATACATGTATATTTGGGAAAAAAACATCAATGCGGTTTATTTTGGTTTAACATGTGATGAAGACAGAAGATACAATGAACATACAAAAGAAGAAAAAGAAATATTAGATGAAATGGATGTTGCTCCTAATTGTAAAATTGGAAATAAATCTGGAGTTCAAAACTTCATTAAACAACACGGTAATTTTGATAGGTACTTCAATATTTCAAACGGTTATATTGATGCTGAAACAGCAGCTTATGGTGAAATGTGTTTAATAGACCACTTCAAGACTGACCCCGAATGGGCCGATAAAATTATTGTAGTCAATAGAACTAAAGGAGGTGAATTGGGTGGTAGATGTTTTGCAAGTGCTAGAAGAATGGCACAAGATGTTAAAAAAATATTAGAAAAACAATATAATACACCTGAAGAATTAGAAAAAGGGGACCCTAAAATGTTCGCTTATTGGGCTAAAAATTCAAACACTCAGAGAACATTGAATCAAGGTTTGAATAAAAGATTTTTCCCTGACGCTCCATATTCAAAAGACGAAATATTATCTGTTGCGATTAATTATTATGACGAAAATAAATTCAAAGAAGAAAACGAAAAAGCTTACAAAAGTGCAAGAAGAAATAAAATGTTAGATATCCTTTTCCCACCTGGATTTGTTTATGTGAATTCGGATAATGGTAAAACTTATAATAACTTGAAAGAAGTTAGCGATGGTTTGAAAGTTGATTTTTTTGATTTATTCAATGACATGAAACGAGGTCAAGGAGAATTGGATTATGGAATCACTTTAAAACCAAAGAATGAAATTAATGAAAATGTATTAAGAAAAATTATAAAAGAAGAGACTGAAGATACTGAAAAAAAAGGTATTGATCTTGCTATCAAAATTTTGAAGAAAAGTTATCCATATATTGTAGGGTGGGAGTATAATTATGATTTGGAAACACCATCGTCATTTTACATATACCTTAATATTATTTGTGATATTGAAAAGGTAAAAGAATTTTATAATAGCGAATTAAAACCATATTATCAGAAAAGAATTGAGGAATTAAAAGAAGATCTGTTTCCCTTTCCGACATCTATATTAAAGATTAATGAAGAACTTGACGACCAAACAAAATTCGAAGATTATAAAAATATGAGACAAGAGTTGAGTGAGATATATGAAATGCTTCCTGAACATTTAGTAATAAAAGATAGATTTGGTGAACCTAAAGAATTAGATCCTGATAAGTTTAAATTTGTATGAAAGAGTTGATTAAACATATAATAAAAGAGGAAACTGAAGAAACTGATCAAAAGGTTATGAACTTCTTACTTCGAAGGTATGAAATTAATGAAATAAATATTGATGACAGAATTAAGTTTAAAGGGTTATACTTTACTGTTGGAGATGAACATTACGGAGTTTCAATGTGGGATAGTAAAAAAAGACAGATTAGAAAAATTTTAGATATGTTAGAAGAAAATAATGTTATTGAACCTATAGACAATTTTGCTAACGAGAACGATCCATACAGACAAAAAGTAGTTAGAACAATTAAAAAGTTTTTATCGGAAGTAATGTAATGAAAGAATTAATTAAAAACATATTGAAAGAAAACGAAGAAAACAATCTTGAACAAAGATTTAGAAATTCAATGCAAAAACTCCAATACATTTTTGAGAGTAGTATTTCTTCCGAAATTGATTCCGTAGAGATAAGTGAAATTGAATTTGACCCAAAATATAATCAAATTCAAGCAAAACTTACCGTTAAATCATTATTCGAAGACAACGATTTTGGATCAATTGGTAGACATGCGGATAGTATAGAAAATGAAATCTATAAAATTAACAGACAATATACATTTACTGAAAACGGTGGTTTGATTAGAAGAGGACCTGATAATGATTGGATATTAGGATGTATGCCGATTGCTATGAGATGGCAGGCTGGTGGTGAGGAATCATTTGTTTTAACATTAGAGTTTTGGGTAAGTCAAGATGAATATGATGCGTGATGAGAAATTTAATTAAATTGATATTAGAAGATGAGGTTAGTAGAAAATACGCTAAACCTACACCAAAAGTAGAACAACTTGTTTATAAATGGTTGAATAAATATTTTGATGGTGTACAAATGTATCATAAAAAACATTATGAATCAACACATAGTTTTGAATTTTGTAAAAACGGAAAACAAATATTGGATGTTACTTTATATTTTCATACTGATTACAGTGGAGATGAGGATAGAAGAAAAACTGAAGAAAGAAGTCTTGATAGAGGTATAATGGGAGTTCCAAAAAATGTATTTGATGATTTAACCACAGATCTTCCTATGAGAGTATCTTATTTAAAATACCTTTTTGAGGAATGGTTTGACGATACTTATTTAGGTGAAATCCAAAAAAAGATGGGTAGAAATGAC
>Ga0068876_10002807_pt1 | contig 12735 bp, 8 predicted proteins | sample NOAtaG_6_FD_66442 | JGI IMG/M metagenome (GOLD analysis project Ga0068876, IMG submission 66442) | Freshwater lake microbial communities from Lake Erie, under a cyanobacterial bloom - NOAA_Erie_Diel5S_2200h metaG | ecosystem: Environmental > Aquatic > Freshwater > Lake | place: USA: Ohio, Lake... | reverse complement strand
AATACCTCTCGAATCATCGATGGATCTTGATAACCATTTTGAAGTTTAATATCGGTAAAACCTTGATAATTGTAACCATTGTGAATGTAATTCAATTCAATATGAAACGGATTTTTATTATTATTCGCATTGTAGGAACTATTTCCTTTGTATTTTACGCCAACACTGTCAAAAACAGTCCCATTGATTCTTACAGAATCAGCAAGAACATAGGTGTCAGTCAAAGTTGCAGCATCTAATTGGCTATCCCATGTTGAGGAAGCAAAGAAAATTTCTATTGTTTGAACCGCAGAACGATCATAAAAACTTTGTGCCACTAAAGCTAAATTGGAAATGGATATAAATCCAAAAATTAAAATATTTTTTTTCATTCAGTTATTTAAAAGAGAACTCTTGCTTAGATGCTCAAGGTATTATTTTCTTGCGATATTCAAAAAAAAACGCCCTAACGGGCGATTTATCAGATATCTATTTTAGCATATTTGGCATTGCGTTCAATAAATTCTCTTCTCGGAGGCACATCATCTCCCATCAGCATAGAGAAAATTTGATCACATTCTGCCGCATTTTCTATGGTAACTTGACGTAATGTTCTGCTTTCAGGATTCATTGTTGTTTCCCATAATTGCTCCGCATTCATTTCACCAAGACCTTTATATCGTTGAACGTTGACGGATGATTCGCTACCATTTCCTCTCAAATCAGCAATTAATCTATCTCTCATATCTTCATTCCAAGCATATTCAGAACGGTTACCTTTTTTCACCTGATATAAAGGTGGTGTGGCAATATAGATATAACCATTTTCAATTAATTCCTTCATAAATCGGAAGAAAAAAGTCAAAATCAATGTTTCAATATGCGAACCATCGACATCGGCATCACACATGATTATGATTTTGTGATAACGAAGTTTCTCAAGGTTAAGCGCTTTAGAATCTTCTTCAGTTCCAATTCTCACCCCCAATGCGGTGTAAATATTTTTAATTTCTTCGTTCTCAAAAATCTTATGTTGCATTGCTTTCTCCACATTCAAGATTTTTCCACGTAAAGGCATAATAGCTTGGAAATGACGATCCCTCCCCTGCTTTGCTGTACCTCCCGCTGAATCTCCCTCAACAAAATAAATCTCGCATGCTGCTGGATCTTTTTCAGAACAATCTGCCAATTTACCCGGCAAACCAGAACCTGTAAGCACATTTTTTCTTTGCACCATCTCACGTGCTTTACGAGCAGCATGACGAGCGCGAGCAGCAAGTATAACCTTATCTACAATAATTTTTGCTTCACTCGGATGCTCCTCAAGATAAGCCGAAAGCATCTCAGAAACTGCCTGACTAACAGGAGCAGTTACCTCGCGATTACCCAGTTTGGTTTTTGTTTGACCTTCAAATTGGGGTTCAGCAACCTTAACCGAAACCACTGCTGTTAAGCCTTCTCGAAAATCGTCTCCATCAATTTCAATTTTCTCTTTCGCCAACATTCCTGAATCTGTGGCGTACTTTTTCAATGTATTTGTTAATCCTCTCCTGAAACCCGACAAATGTGTTCCACCTTCATGCGTATTGATATTATTCACGTATGCTTGAATATTTTCGGTGTAGGAAGTGTTGTAGGTCAAAGATACCTCAACAGGAATCCCCTCTCTTTCTCCTTCAAAGTAAATAACATCATTTATAAGCGACTCTCTATTTCGATCTAAATATTGAGCAAATTCTCTTAATCCTCCTTCGGAATGGAACTTAACTGAATATGGATTTCCATTATCATCTGTTTGGCGCAAATCAGTGAGCGTAATAGTTATTCCTTTATTCAAGAATGCCAATTCTCTCATTCTTGCGGCCAAAGTATCATAATTATATTCGGTTGATTCGAAAATTGAACCATCAGGTTTAAAAGTTACCTCGGTACCGGTTTCCTTAGAATCACCGACTACTCTAACATCATATAAAGGCTTACCTATACTGTATTCTTGTTCAAAAACCTTTCCTTCTCGACGAACTGTAGCTTTCAAATGAATTGACAACGCATTCACACAAGAAACCCCTACTCCGTGCAGACCACCTGAAACTTTGTACGTGTCTTTGTCGAATTTACCACCAGCATGTAGGACAGTCATTACCACCTCCAATGCGGATTTCTTTTCTTTAGTATGCATTGCGGTTGGAATACCCCTTCCATTATCTCTTACTGTAATCGAGTTGTCTTCATTGATCCAAACACCGATAGTGTCACAATGGCCGGCCAAAGCTTCGTCAATTGAGTTATCCACTACCTCATAAACCAAGTGATGTAAGCCTTTGATTCCAACATCACCAATGTACATTGCAGGTCGTTTACGAACAGCCTCTAATCCTTCTAAAACTTGAATATTATCCGCTGAATAATTGTCTTTTTTGTTTTCTTCACTCATTTTAACTCCTTAATGAATTATAGGTTTTTAACAACCTACAAATCTACTGAAAGTCTTTCTTAAAGAGAAGCAGGTGACATTTAATAAGGGTTAACTTATCAACAATATATTAACTAACGAAATTTAATTACCGACTATCCAATCGATAATTTCTTGGTCATTGGGCAACGTTGTAGGTTTAATTACTTTAACCAACTTACCATTTTCATCTATTAGATATTTCTGAAAATTCCATTTTACCTCATTGTCCTCTAGACCATTTTTTGCTTTTTCAGTTAGAAACTGATAAAGCTCATGCATGTCCTTTCCTTTAACAGAAATTTTACTCATCATTGGAAAGGAAACCCCATAATTTTTCTGACAAAATGAAGCAATCTCTTCGTTGCTTCCAGGTTCTTGAGCCATAAAATTATTAGCTGGAAAACCAATGATTACAAAATCAGAGTTTTTATATGATTGGTACAACTCCTCTAATTGTTCGTATTGAGGAGTAAGGCCACACTTAGAGGCAGTATTAACTATCATCACTTTTTTACCTTTTAACTCCGATAAATCAAAAGTTTTACCCTCTATGTCCAAAACACTGAATTGATGAATTGATTGTGCCATATTGCTCGTGTATAAGAATATCAAAAAACAAATTGTAAAAATTCTTTTCATAATTAATAAATATATTAATGTAACAAATCTAAAACAACTTGGTTCATCTTTTGAATTAATTTGGAACTTTTTTAGAAGAAATTCGAATACGCATTTATGAAATTCTGTTTTTCCTTTTTGGTTTTTATCACCTCAGCTTATTGTATTAGTCAACAAAACTTGAATGGACTTTGGCAAGGAATAGCAGTTGAAAATGACGATAGCCTTTCAAAAGCTAATATCATTTATTTAGACATTCAAATAGTTACCGATAGTATTACTGGTAATTGCATTCAACAAACCTACGAAGGCGACTATTTCTGTATCAAGACAATTGAAGGTAAAATTTCTAAAGGTGAATTGATTATCTCTCAAAGTAAACCCTCAATCGAAAACAGAATTGATGCCTTCCAATGGATTCCCATTAAAATGGTTTTATCCTACAATGATAGTACGGGTTATTTATCAGGAACTTATGAAGGAGTTAAACTTCCTGTCTCTCCCGGTAAAATAATACTTTATCGATCGAAAGAAAAATATTCGAATAAAGCCTATCAAACTTTATCCAAATTATGGTATACCAAATTCATAAAAGATTTGCAAAATGGTTATAATGCACCTGAAATTCAAGCCAAAGAGAGAAAAAATTTTAAATTTCAACCCATATATTTTGATTACGACGAGGCAATAATTAAACCTGAATACCAAGATTTTTTGCTAAAAATGATCCGTGTGGTAAATAGTCACTCTGATTTACGTATTAAAGTAACCGGACATACAGATTCGGACGGATCTGAAGCATACAACATTGAACTTTCTAGAAGAAGAGCACAAGCGATAATTGACTTTTTCGTAAAGTTCGGAATCGAAGAAGACAGAATTGAGATTGATTTCAAAGGAGAATCTAATCCAATTGACTCAAATTCCACCAAAGAAGGAAAACAAAAAAACCGTCGTGTAGATTTTTCGTTTATTTAAACTCTCCAGGATTAAAATTCTTAGATTGTTTTACTTTAAATTCAAGCACAATTCCAATTGATGGCTGTAATATTCCAGAATCATTATCAATTAACTTTGTTTGATATCTGGTAGGATCATTAGGATCTGTTATTGGATTACCATTCTCATCTTTAACCAATAACAACAACGGTGCGACCTTAGTTTTAAATGCATATGCATTTTGAATATCTAAATAAAAATTGATTGAAAATTTTTCTAAAAAAATACGTTTATCAACCCGAATATTCAATTGGTGAAAATTACCTTCCCTCAATGCATTCAATTGATTATAGTCCAGAAGTCCTCTTCCATAGACATCCCAAACTGATTTTAAACTAGAAGTTGCGATATCATAAGGTGTGTATGGAGATCCTCCTGAAAATAACCACCTTACACCCAATTCCCAACCCTTATTAAATCTTTTTCCACCCGTTAAAGAAACAATATGTTTACTATCCCAAGAACTGGGTTTATAATTCCCATTTTTATCCTTAAATTCAGAAGTCACGAATGTGTAGGCTACGATTCCATAAAATCCTTTAATTAATTTTTGTTGATATAAGAATTCTGCTCCATAACTTCTACCGGATGATGTTGAGGATACTGCTTCGTTTCCTACAACACCGAAATCAGATCCTAAATTTGCTAAAGAAATGGAATCTACAATTGAAAAAGGATATCGGCTATAATTCTTGTAGAACCCCTCAATGGTAAATCTCGAATTAAAATCTGTCAAATATTCAGTACCTAACACAAAATGATCAGCCCGAATATATTTTATTCCATTATTTTCATTTTCCAAATCACCCTGTGAATTTCTGTATCCTAAAATCGTATATGCGGGCAACTGATGATAACGACCAACATTACCATTTATCGACCATTTTTCATTCAATCTATAAGAAAAGGAAAACATGGGTGATAATTGATCCAATGGATTCAACATACTCGTTGAATAGTTAGAGATATCTGTTCTTAAACCCAAGGACAAATTGAGCCTATCGGCAAATAATGATTTAGACAACTGGCTAAACATAGCCCACTTACTTAAATAAAGATTGGAGGAGTAATCAATAGTTACAGGAATACCTTGTATTGTAATTTTGTTAAATGTCGAATTAAAATACCTAGCGTATTCGTATCCAGCCCCAACAACCCATTTCCAGCCATTTTTTGATACTTGATGCTCAAAACGAAGTTTATTTTCTGCTTCAAATGATTCATAATCGAAAAGCCTATTTGCTTCTGTTTCTATATTATTGGCATATCTGTAAGCGATATTCTTCAACATATTTCTGCTAGCTACGACAGTTTGAATGGAATTCTTTGAAAAATGAGTCCAATTCACTCCAAAAGTATAGTTCCATTGATCTTGCGTTGGTATATTACCCAAAAAGAAAGCATTCCTTTCCAAAACATCAGGATCGGTTACATTTTCATTCACTTTGGTATTCAGAAAGAAATCATCCAAGGCTCCTAAACCTATAAAGGATATTTTATTCTTATCGTTTACTTTGTAGTTAATCTTAAACTGCGAATCATTGTAGGTTGGTAGAAACGGAAGTTTTAATGCAGCAAAGAGCAATTGCAAATAAGATCTTCGAACTGAAAAAATAAAATCAACTTTTTTACCAATTGGTCCATCTAATGTCAATGCAATATCACTTGATCCAACAGCAAAATTGGCCAACAAAGCCTCTGGGTTGCCATCTTTTTGCTTGAAGGCAATCACCGAACTTAAACCATTAGCCCTGTTTGCAGGAAACGCTCCAGAATAAAAATCTACTTCTCGAATAAAATTCACATTTAATAATCCAACAGGTCCACCACTGCTTCCTTGTGTGCTAAAATGATTTATATTGGGTACTTCAATACCATCTAAATAGAACTTATTTTCTCCTGGAGAGCCTCCACGAATAATAATATCATTTCTAAAAGTAGCACGCAAAGCAACTCCAGGCAATGCCTGCAAAACTTTACTTACATCTCTACCAGCCCCTGGCTGACGCTCAATTTCAGTTGCATTCAAAGTACGCACAGACACAGGAGATTCTGATCTTTTCACGAAAGGTTTTGCTTTAATTTCAATCTCCTTCTGTTTTTTAACAACAGGCTCTAAAGAAAAAATTAATTCTTCAACACGCGTGTTCGTTATAGTAATATCATTTATTATTAAATCGTTGTAGCCGGGAGATGTAGCTTTAAAAGAATAAACGCCCGGTGTTAAACCTTCAACTAGGAAGGTTCCATCTACAAGACTATTCGCACCTAAATTAGTTTCTAAAACAACAACTTTTGCAAATTCGATTGGCTCATTATTGATGGCATTAATTACCCTTCCTGTGACTTTTCCACTTTGAGCAAATAATAAGTTGGACAATAAAATAAGACTTGACAATAAAGATAACCTCATAATAGTAATGGTATTTATTCGAAAACAAGTTAAAATGATTATTGTTCAGCTTAGAATTTATATAATTTATCCACTAGTGTCCGACAAAAACTTTTGATTTTATGAGAAACGCTATCGTTCAGTAGTTTTTGTAAGAATAATTTAAAAAAAGGGCTTGGTTTTTAAATTCTACTTGTCAGTCTATTTGATGCAGCAATAAGGACTCGATTTGAGAAGTGAGGGAGAAGAAAATTTCGAATCGTAAAACAAAACGAAAAAGCGCTTGTCGTTTGGAAACAAATGTTTCCACTCTTTTTGAGTTTTGATCGATGAGAAATTTACGCTGAACGTCTAAATCGAGTCTTGATCTTTTGTTTCTTTTGTATCAAGACAAAAGAAAGAAATAATTTTAACGGACAATGCTGTAATTTATCCTAGAATAAAATTTTTTATTATCTCTTTACCACCTTCAGTCATAACTGATTCCGGGTGAAATTGTACAGCTGCAATTTTAAATGCTTTATGTTCTACAGCCATGATTATCCCGCTTTTTGTTACTGCTGTCACCTCAAGATCCGATGCTTCAGGAATGCTTATAGCCCAACTGTGATACAAACCGACATTGATGTTATCGGGTAATCCTTCAAAAAGCCAATTTTTATTCAATAAATTAATTTCAATAGCCTTTCCATGCATAACTTTTTCCAAATTGTAAAGTGTAGCTCCAAAATGCTGACCTATCCCTTGCATACCGAGACAAATTCCTAAAATTTTTTTTGAACGAGCATATTTTAGTAAAATTGGATTCAGACTTCTTGTTTCTTGAGGTAAACCAGGACCGGGGGAAAATACAATTGTATCAAAAGTGTCTAATTCCTCCAATTTTATCTCTTTATCCTTTACTACCTCCAAATCAACGTTTAGCGCCTTTATGTAGTCGGCAATGACAAATGTGAAAGAATCATAAAAATCAACCAGCAATACTTTCAATGGATTGAGCTATATTTGTTAAACTTGTACAAAGTTAGAAAGAGTTGTCAATATTGACGATAAACATCACTTCATCAGGTAGTTCATTATGAAAAAAATAATTCAAATCCCAGGTGCACCAGCTCCAATTGGACCCTATAGTCAGGCTGTTTTAATAGACAAGACCTTATACGTAAGTGGGCAAATTCCACTAAATCCTTTCAGTGGACAAATAATCAACACTTCTATTGAAGAGGCTACAAAACAAGTATTAGAGAACATTGCAAGTCTAGTTAAGGAATCTGGAATGTCAATTGATAACATCGTCAAATGTTCAATTTTTTTAAAAAACATGGATGATTTTGCGAAAATGAATGTCATTTATGCGGAATATTTTCAAAATAATCCTCCTGCTAGAGAGACTGTTCAGGTTGCCAAATTACCAATGGATGTGATGATTGAAATTTCTTGTATTGCAATTAAAGATTAATTGAACCCTAATTTCAGATACAAAATTGCCGTCATCATTGTAAACTACAATGTTGAATTTTTTTTGGAACAATGTCTTAATTCTGTTCAAAAAGGAATTTCGGGAATTTCGGCTGAAGTTTTTGTTGTTGACAACAATTCAATTGACGGATCAGTCGAAATGGTTCGCAATAAATTTCCTTTTGTAAAACTGATTGCAAACAAAGACAACAAAGGGTTTTCTAAAGCCAATAACCAAGCTATTCAATTAGCCAATTCTGAATATGTACTTTTATTAAATCCTGATACTGTCATTGAAGAAGATACCCTTTCCAAGGTGATCGATTTCATGGATAAACATCCTAATGCAGGAGGATTAGGAGTAAGAATGTTGGATGGAAAAGGAAAATTTTTACCAGAATCAAAAAGGGGGTTACCTACGCCTTCAGTGGCATTTTATAAAATTTTTGGGCTCTCTAAAATATTTCCAAAATCTAAAAAATTCGGACAATATCATCTAGGGCATTTAGATGAATTTGAAACAAATGAAATCGAAATATTAAGTGGTGCTTTCATGTTGATGAGGGCTGAAGCGCTGGAGAAAGTAGGATTATTAGATGAAACCTTTTTTATGTATGGCGAGGACATTGATCTATCCTACCGAATTTTGAAAGGTGGTTATAAAAACTACTACTTTCCGGAAACCAGAATCATTCATTACAAAGGAGAAAGCACAAAAAAAAGCTCTGTAAATTATGTGTTCGTTTTTTATAAAGCAATGGTCATTTTTGCTCAAAAACATTTCTCTAATAAAAATGCCAGGCTATTTTCTTTTCTAATCAATTCCGCTATCTATTTTCGAGCAGGCTTGGCTTTAATAAATAGGTTCGTAAAGCGATCCATTCTTCCGCTTTTAGATGTATCGATCATTTTAACCTGCCTCTATTGGCTAACGTATCGATGGAGAATTGAAAATATTTCCTTTCCAGCAGAAATATTAAAAATTGCACTTCCCGCCTACACTTTGGTATGGTTAATTAGCGTGTTTTTTAGTGGTGGATACGATCGTCCAACAAAACTTATCAGCTTTGCTAAAGGAATATTTTGGGGTACACTGGGAATTTTAGTTATTTATGCTCTACTGCCAAAAACTTGGCAATTTTCTAGGTTATACATTATTATAGGTGCGGCATTAGTATATGCTTACTTCTTGTTGACCAGATTCGTTTTTCACTTGTTGATTGGAAGAGAATTCAGGTTGAACAAAACCAAATCAAAAAACTTTGCAATTATTGGAAGTAAGGAAGAAATCCAAAGGGTAGAAAATATTCTGAAACAAACCAATTCTCAGCTAAACAATATTTTGCATGTTTCATCAAATGAAGAAAAATTAGAAAACAGCGTGGGTACGGTTAATCAATTGGATCAGATTGTACATATTTTTGAAATTAACGAAATTATTTTTTGCGCAAAAGACAATTCTGCACAAACCATCATTCATTGGATGTCTGTAATTGAATCCGACGCTATAGATTTTAAAATCGCCCAACCAGACAGTCTTTTTCTCATTGGAAGTAACTCGATTGAAACAGCTGGTGACTTATATGTTGTGAATATCAATGCCATAGCAAAACAGGATAACCAAAGAAAAAAAAGAGTTTTTGATTTTCTTTTTTCTATTCTATTCCTTCTTTTAAGTCCTTTAGTTATTCTGCTCTATTCGAATAAAAGAAAGTTTTATAAAAATATTTGTCAGGTAATCATTGGAAAAAAATCTATTGTTGGTTATGCCCTAAAAAAGGACAGTCTGCATCAATTACCAAGAATAAGGGTTGGTATTTTAACTCCTATGGATGAAATATCGAGTAATGATGAATCTCTTATTGACAAGCTTAATTTAATTTACGCAAGAGATTATGCAGTTTCCAAAGATTTTTCCATTCTTTTAAAATCTTTGAAAAATCTGGACCGGTAATCTATTAATACCTTGTCAAAAAAGAATTTTAAATTATTTTTGTTGCGTTAAATGAAATCCTTTTCTTAGCATATGGCACAAATCGAAATAAGACTCCCGAAAATGGGTGAAAGCGTTACTGAAGCAACCGTTACCAATTGGCTCAAAAATATAGGGGATCATGTTGAAATGGATGAGCCACTTGTGGAGGTTGCAACGGACAAAGTTGATAATGAACTTCCTTCAGAAGCAAGTGGAATTTTAGTGAAACGCTTATTTGAAAAAGATCAAGTTGCCCAGGTTGGTGATGTTATTGCTATTATAAGCACGGATGGGGCAACAACCGCTGAAGATGATTCCTCATCTATGAATATTTCAAAGCCTTTAGTTGAAAAGGAATCTGAAATGGTGAACGTTATAGAATCTCAAGTTGAAGAGATGATTCAAAATGTTTCAGGAGGTGAAAGCATAAGTAAAAATGGGCCATCAGGAAAGTTTTATTCACCACTTGTTAGAAGTATTGCTGAAAAAGAAGGCATTTCAGTTACTGAACTAGAACATATTTCAGGGAGTGGACAAGCAGGAAGGGTAACTAAAAAAGACATTCTGAATTATTTGGATAATAAGCCAAATCCAATTGCCTTAAATACCAAGCAAACTACTACAACAAGTGATGAATCGAAGAATCAAATTGAAAAGGTAGCTGCGGTAATCACTAATGAACCTTCTGTTGCTCATGCACATATCAAAGGGCCAGTAGTTATGGCAAATCCTGGAGACGAAATAATCGAAATGGACAGAATGCGAAAGCTAATTGCCGAGCATATGGTGATGTCTAAGCACGTTTCACCTCACGTTACATCTTTTGTAGAAGCTGACGTTACGAATATTGTAAATTGGAGAAATTCTATTAAAAATGAATTTGCAAAACGAGAAGGTGAGAACATTACCTTCACTCCAATATTAATAGAAGCAATCGTTAAAGCAATAAAGGATTTTCCTATGATAAACGTTTCTGTTAACGGAACAACCATTATCAAAAGAAAGGATATCAATATAGGAATGGCTACTGCCTTGCCAAGCGGCAACCTAATTGTACCAGTAATAAAAAATGCTGATCGCATGAACCTTGTAGGTTTGACTAAAACTGTTAATGAATTAGCTAATAGCGCAAGAAATAACAAGTTGAAGTCTGACGACATTCAAGGAGGAACATTCACTGTAACGAATGTTGGTTCATTCGGCAATGTCATGGGTACACCAATCATAAACCAACCCCAAGTGGCAATTTTAGCACTTGGTGCCATTCGTAAAGTTCCAGCGGTTATTGAAACACCCGAAGGCGATTTCATTGGAATTAGGCACAAAATGTTTCTTTCACATTCATATGATCATCGCGTTGTTGATGGATCTTTGGGAGGGCAATTTGTTAAACGAGTGGCTGATTACATCGAACAGTTTGATCCTAAAAGAGAAATTTAACATTGCGTTTTCTCACAAAAACATATAGATGTCTAGCATGTGCATTTATCTTGCTTATTAATTCAAATCTTCTTGCCCAGGTATCTGAAGCTGAATTAAATTCTATTATTTCTGTCGCAAGCGAGAATGAATTGGTAATTGAATCATCTCGTATGCTTCAAGAAAACTACTATTATTTTTCTGAAATAATTGTTGACAAATTACTGAGTATCAATCCCAATAGCTCCAACTATAACTATCGCAAAGGTTTTATAATATTGGATGCGAGAATGGAGGCTTCTAAAGCACTCCCCTACTTCTTAAAAGCTGAAAATGATACAGATAAAAATTTTGACATGTATGCCGCTTCAGAAAAAAGCGCACCTTTAGATGTATTTTATCACATAGGAAGATGTTATCATTTGCTTGAAAATATTGATTCTGCAATAATTTATTACAATCGATTTTTAGAAAAATCAAATCCAAAATCAGCGCTTGTAGAAAAGGCTAAGCTGAAAATTGAACAATGCCTTGTCGCGAAAGCGTTAATAAAAAATCCAAATAAAGATAATGTTGTAAACTTAGGAAAGGTGATTAATTCAGAATACCCGGAATACTCTTCTATAATTTCTTTGGATGAACACGCATTGTTTTTTACTTCAAGACGCCCTTGGGTTAATGGAGAAACTGAGCAATTCAGGGATGAATTTTTAAATAATTATCCAGAAGATATTTATTGTAGCACGAATTATCCTTTATCTCCATCAAATACGGATTTTATCACGTGGTCAACTCCAAATAAACTATCTTTTTGTGACGAGGCAACCAATGAGGGAAGTGTATCAGTTAGTTGTGACGAAAGAAAGGTTTTTGTTTATGAAGATTTATCTGGTAACGGAGATATATACGTTTCTCTTCAAAATGGAAATGAATATTCTGCTATGCGTAAACTTCAAGGAAAAGACTTAAACACTAAATATTGGGAAACACACTGTACACAATCCACTGATGGAAATACTTTGTATTTTGTTTCTGACAGGCCCGAAGGATTTGGTGGTAGAGATATTTATTCAATTAAAAAATTAGCAAACGGAAATTGGGATAAACCCAAAAATTTAGGTGCAACCGTAAATACGCCCTACGACGAAGATTCTCCATTCATTGGAGTTGACGGAAAAACACTCTACTTTGCATCGAATTGTTCTAAAAGTATGGGGGAATTTGATATTTTCGTTGCTCACCTTAACGAAAATTCTGTTTGGAGTGATGTTGAAAATTTAGGTTTCCCAATCAACTCGACAGGTGATGATGTTTTTTACACCACCACAGCAGATGGTTTAATCGGTTATTTATCTTCTCATAGGAATGGTGGTTATGGGGATAAAGACATCTATAGAATTGAAAATGCTAAATCTAAATTGAATAAAGCTGCTGTTCTTT
>Ga0068876_10002805_pt1 | contig 12737 bp, 12 predicted proteins | sample NOAtaG_6_FD_66442 | JGI IMG/M metagenome (GOLD analysis project Ga0068876, IMG submission 66442) | Freshwater lake microbial communities from Lake Erie, under a cyanobacterial bloom - NOAA_Erie_Diel5S_2200h metaG | ecosystem: Environmental > Aquatic > Freshwater > Lake | place: USA: Ohio, Lake... | reverse complement strand
CGATGGCAGACGCTTTCTTTGGGCATAACGACTTCAGGTGATCTAGCGATCGTGAAGGATATTCCTGCAGATATGCCGGTAACGGATATTTCCGGCATGGTTGCATCTCCAGGTTTTATAGATATTCTCGCCGATAATGCAGCAAATCCAGAGCAGACCTATCGGATTTTTGAAAAATTTAAAGTGACGGATGGGGTCACCACTGCTTTGCAGATGCATGGCGGTAGCGAAAAAGTAAAATGGTACTACGATTACTTTGGTCAGCGCCCACATTTCATCAACTATGGCGTTTCTGTTTTTGTCATGCGGATTCGATATGCTTATCCGAATGTAAAAGACAGATTGCGCCTGGTAGAAGAAAATCTTCAAGCTGGGGCATTAGGTGTGTCTCACAGTATTGAGTATCAGCCAACGCCATATGAGGAGGTTCTTTCCTATGCCCGATTGGCCAAAAAATACGATCGTCCTTTTTTTCTTCACCTGCGCTATTCATCCGAAAGTCAGGAATTGCAAGGTGTAGACGAAGCCATACGCTTGGCCAAAGAAAGCGGGGCGCGTGTACATATTGATCACCTGCATTCTACCGGCGGCACATTCCATATGGAGCAGGCTTTGGCGAAAATACGTCAGGCCAATTCTTCAGGCCTTCAGCTTACGTGTTGTGTTTATCCGTATTCCTATTGGGCAACGTACCTTCATTCGAAACGTTTTGATGAGGGATGGCGTGAGCGTTATGGTTTGGACTATAAAGATCTACGGCTGGTTGGGAGTGGGGAGCGGTTGACTGCTGAGTCATTTTTGAAATACCGAAAGATGATGAAGCTTGCGGCTGTTCCGGAAGGAACGTTGCCTATGGATAAAACAGTTAATCTTGCGCTCAAAGAGTCCTTTTGTATGATTGGTTCCGATGGCGGCATTGAATCAGAGCCACGTGCAAATTCTCATCCCCGTGGTGCAGGTTGTTTTTCTACTGCGATCCGTCACGGGTTAAACATGGGTATGTCACTTGAGTCGATCTTGGAAAAAGTAACTACGATGCCCAGAAATCTTATTCTTCCGGCTATGAAAAACAGGGGAGTAATTGAAAATGGGTACAAAGCAGATTTGGTCATATTTGATCCAGCCAAGATTAATGGTAAAGCCAGCGTCGAAAATCCGAATCAGTTTTCCGATGGAATTAAACTGGTTTTTGTGAACGGAAAGCGAGCGTACGAGAATGGCTCACTTCTTGAATCTTCCGGGGTTGGGATTAACTATTGAGACTGGTGACTGAGAATAAGCCGATATTAATCATTACCTATTATTGGCCGCCATCTGGAGGTAGCGGTGTTCAGCGCTGGTTGAAGTTCGTTAAGTTTTTTCCCCAATATGGAATTACACCGATCGTATTTACCCCAGCTGACCCTCATTTTGAGATTAAAGATCCATCCTTGTTGGCAGATATTCCTTCCGAAACGGAAATTCTTCACTTTCCTATCTGGGAGCCTTATCAACTAGTTGATCGAGTAAAAAGATTTTTTGGAGACAGGAAAAAAGGCAAGACTCAATCGATAGCTCAACCAGAAGGCTTTTTGGGATTTATTCGCGCAAATTTTTTCATTCCAGATCCACGGGTTTTCTGGGTAAAACCTTCCGTTCATTTCCTGAAGGATTTTATTCAAGAACATAAAATCGAAAAGATTGTAACGACAGGGCCTCCGCATAGTGTTCATCTTATTGGACTTCGATTAAAGAAGGAAGTGCCCAATCTGAAATGGTTGGCTGATTTCAGAGATCCCTGGACAACCTGGGGCTTTTTACTAGGTATGCGCCCAACAAAATTAGCTCTGGCGATTCATAAAAAGCTGGAGCAACGTGTTCTGCATTCAGCTGATGCGGTTACAACCGTCTCCCCATTTTATGGGCGACAACTTGGTGGTTTGGCTAGCCGTAGGGTCAATGTTTTTACGAATGGGTTTGATGTGTCTGATTTTAAGGACCTTCGACACAGCTGGACACCTTCTTTTGTTATTCGACATGTAGGCATTCTTCACCCGGCTTGTGATTATGTGCCTTTCTTGAAGGTCCTTAGTCGATGGATCTTAAAAAATTCGCTTCAGGAATCAGTTGAGGTGCGGTTTACCGGACATGTTCATGATCGCTTTGCCACTTTTGTTCAAGAGGACGCCGTTCTTAAGCGTGTTGTTAAGGTAGAGTCGGCCGTCGATCATAGCGAGTTGATTCGCTTGTACGGCCAAACTTCTGCCGTAGTGCTTCTCTTAACCGGCTATAAGGATGCTGAAGGCTTTCTACCAGGTAAACTTTTCGAATACCTGGCCACTGGTCTTCCGCTGATTGCTGTTGGTCCTTCGCAAGGAGACGCCGCACAGGTTTTGAAGGAGACCCAGGCAGGTATGATGGCCGATTCTAATGATGAACAAGCGATTGAACAAAATATTGAAAACGCTTACTCATTGTGGAAGCAGAAAAAAGCGTTTATACCGATGCCAGAGTCGGCAATGGTTTTTTCACGTGAACGTATTGCTGCTCGTATGTCGGAATATCTAAAATCATTGTAAGCTATAAACCAAAATTTATGAAGACGTTCTTTTTGATGATCAGTTTATTTTTCTCCTTTTCTGCAGTTGGTCAAACCAAGGAAGAGACTGAAATCATGAATCTGGCTAAAAAGAAGTTCAGATGGATGGTTGAAAAAAAGATCGATTCATTGAGTGTGCTCGCCGACGATCGGCTCTCGTATATTCATTCTAATGGTTGGATTCAAACCAAAAAAGATTTTATCGATGATTTTAATGGCAAACTCATTTATCATGACATCAAAGTAGTCGAGCTTCATTCTCGTGTTTACCGGCGCTCGGCTGTCGTTACTGGGAAAGGTCATTTTATCGTAAGTCTGAACGGAAATCGAATGGAAGTTGACCTTTTGTTTACAGAGGTCTATATCCGCTCAGGAGGAAAATGGAAGTTGGTTTCGCGACATGCCAACCGTCTCGGTTAGGTGCAGGTTGGATTTATCTCTTTAGGCCAGCTGTCTTTAATAATTTATTAAACTGGATGTTTACTTCTGGTGAACAGTTCCATCCCAAAATAAGCGTTCCATAAAAAAGTGTCACCACGCTGGATCTGACCAAAATATCGATCCAAACATTTTTCATGGTTGGCATGGCCAAGTTGCATACCACTGTAAGCCCAATGACGATAATGGTTTTGAGCGTTCCAGAGTTGAAAGGTTGGATTCTTAGTTTGGCTAAGATGAAGAAGAATTTAAGGATGTTAAATGTAAAAATAGAAATCAACGTTCCTATTGCTGCTCCTGTAATGCCGTACTGAGGGATCAGAATCAAATTCAGCAAAATCGAAGAAACAGCTAAAAAACTGATTACGGCTAAATTAAACCAATAGTATTTCGAAAGGCCAATCACTTCACTGCTGGGCCCAAACGACATGTCGATAAGCCGAGTGAGTCCGATTAATAAAATTACGTTTGCTCCGGCCTGATACAAATTACCTTTTGGCATAATGGCGAAAATATTATCGGTATTGGCCCAAAGTCCCATCAGCAAGAGTCCCCCGATAATCATTTGATTTAAGGCAGTTTGTTGGTAGACCTTTTCACAATTCTTTATATCATTTTTTTCAAAAGACATGGACAGAATGGCTGTTGCTGAGGTAGTCATGGCTCTTTTTGGCACTTCAATCACCGTTGCCATATAAAAGGTTGTTGTATAAATGGCGGCGGCTTCAAGGCCCACCATTCCTGAGACCATCAGGCTGTCAACTTTTGAAATAATGATGGAGGAGCCGCCTCCGATGAAACTAATGGCTCCAAAAAGAAAAATCTCTTTGAATTCAAGTGATGAAATTTGTTTAGTTGGAAGTTCTGGCTTCGCTCCGAGAATGTTCAGATAAAAAATCAGAAAGATGACTAAGCCAGCATAGAGTAATACCGACAGAAGTAAAAATTGATTGAAGGTAATCCACTCCAATACATACATACCCAGGATAACGGCTTGTAGTAATCGAACGCCAACTTCACGTAAAAAGGCGGGAGTGGAAATCCGCAGCTGAGATCTGGCAATTTGTTCGAAGATACCGAAATAGCTCAATAAGAGGACCATCAATAGAATTAGTCCTGTGTGCTCCATAACTTCTGGAGCTTTTTGCCGAAAGGAGCTGAAAAGAAAATCCTGGCTGAAACTGAAAACGGCTGCAACGATGAGAAAGCCGATGGCAGCCCCAATGAGCAAGAGTCCTGTAAACGCCGAATATCGGTTTGCCTGTGCGGCATAGCGTGGATAATACCGGCTAATAATTTGTGGGAGACCCAGACTGGCAATAGGCACCATCAGAATGGACGCATCCTGAATGGTTCGTAATAAACCTACCTGGCTCAACTCAAGAAATTTCGGATAGAGATAAACGAGATTAAGGTAGCCCACAACAATCCCGGTGTAAGAGATTAGTGAGGTGATAATGCTTTGTCTGGCTACAATACCCATGAATTAAAATAGGCGTGCAATGGCTTCCCGGAAAATTACTCCATTTTTCTGAGCACAAAGATTTTGGGCAGCCAATACCGACTGTTGTTTCATACGATTGACCATCTCTGGCGTCAACGCATTAAGTTTTTGGGCCAAGGTGACCGGATCAAAATCATCAGCAATTACCCCGTTACCATAATCTTTAAGAATTCGCGCCATTTCCGGAGAGGGTCCTATAGCCACGGCGAGTCTGGCCTGGATAAAATCGAAAAACTTGTTTGGGAGTGCATTGGCGTAGTTGAAATTAATCGGAGGCAAAAGAAAGATTCCGAGGTCGTAGCGGTTGAGGGTAGGTACAATTTGATGTTGAGGTAAGGGGTCATGAATGCGGATACGTGGATTGGTGGCGAACCGTTCCTTTAACTCCTTAATGTAATTTTTGGTGCGTCCGGAGGCGTATCCGCTAGTCATTAGATATAGATCGAGCTCAAATCGATGGTCTAGATGCTGCATCAATTCGAACATCAAATCGGGACGTCGCGATGGATTGGCAATACCGTGGTGAACAAGTTTAATGCGATTCGGGTCGGCTGGTGTAGGCTCAATCTCTCGATATGGCGGTGCATTGGTGATGACCATTGGATGTACACCAAAATTTTTTTGATAAGCCTCGGCCAGTCCGGTACCTACTGTGAATACGAGGTCTGCTTGTGACAGCCAAGTCCTGCAAATCCAGTTGATCGAAGGTTGAAAGATTAGCCGCCACCATAATAAATTTTCAAATTGAAGAGGGGAATACTCATGGGCGTCGACAACTACTTTGGCGTTTGAGTTACCCTTAATAAAAAAGGCTAGAGGAAGACAATCAATATCGTTGGCTACGATAAGGTCCCAGGATTCTTTTTGAAGTCGAACTCCAACTTCGCTGATGGGATGAAAACAATTCCAGGATCGCCTGTAGTTTCTGGCTAAAGACCAGAAGGCAATCTCTAGTTTTCGCCAGAAGGTAAGTTTGTCTGGATGAAGATCAATATAGGCGTGCCCCGGTTGATCGTTATTTCCAAAAGCTGCTGCTGTTACCTGAAAATCGATGGATAAAAAGTCTAACTGTCGACTCACGCGCGCGTCATGGCGCAAATCGCTGTATACCAGCACCAATGCTTTTTTCATGGAATGAGGCAAAATTAGAAAAATTCAACGCCTTCGGTGCTAGGACTTATTTTACTCTTCCCGGATTGGTCTTAATGAACTGTGACCAGGAACCTGTTTTGGCCGATTTCTTTCCTCCTTGAAAGTGGTGACACAGCGCCACACCCAAGGCATCGGTGGCGTCGAGTAGCTTTGGTAATTCTTTAATCTTAAACAAACTCATCAGCATTGCTGCGACTTGCTCTTTGCTCGCATTTCCATTTCCTGTTACAGCTTGTTTTACTTTTCGAGGTGCATATTCCGTTATGGGCACCTCGCGGTATAAAGCTGCAGCCATGGCCACGCCTTGTGCTCTGCCAAGTTTTAACATGGATTGCACGTTTTTTCCAAAGAAGGGAGCCTCGAGTGCAACTTCATCCGGATGAAATTCTTCAATGAGGGCTAGTACGCGCTCAAATATTTTTTTTAATCGAAGTTCGTGCTCATCGTACTTATTGAGTTTGATTACTCCAAACTGCAGGACACTTATGTCACTTCCTTTTACGAGGATGACACCGTAGCCCATAATGGTCGTACCTGGGTCTAGGCCAAGAATAATTTTTTCTTTGATGGGTTTTTTAAGCATCTTCAATTGCGCCAATATACCACTTGAATTAGTTTAAACGATAACAGTTGTGCTCCTGACTATTTCTGCGTTTTTCCTGATCGTTTATGCACTTGGGTTATTTTTGGCTACACGGTACGAGCCTCAGACAGTTAACAAAGACCGGAAATCACCCGGTACTGAACAACCTCCCAGTGTTTCCGTACTGGTTCCCTTTCGAAATGAACGACAGCGGCTTCCTGAGTTGCTGGCTAACCTTTCTCGTATCTCTTATGCTGGTTCTCATGAATTTTTATTGATCGATGATCATTCAGAGGACAGTCCACTTGAGATTGTTCATCAGCACGGTTTTTCTCAACTCCGCTATCTTCCGCCTCTGAAGGGAGTAGAGGGAAAAAAACAGAACCTTCAGCGAGCTGTTTCAGAAGCCAAAGGGGATATAATTCTTACAACCGATGCAGACTGCAGGCATGATCCGCATTGGATTGAATCTGTTGTTAAAAATTTTGACTCCGACCAGGTAAAGATGGTATTGGGTCCGGTGCGAATCGAAGCAAGTAATTATTTCGGAAGGCTTCAGGCAATGGAGTTCTTCTCGGTAATGGGAGTTACCAGATTATCTGCTAAGCTGGGTTATCCATTCATGGCGAATGGAGCTAATCTGGCCTACCTAAAGAAAACTTTTTTTGAGGTTCAGGGCTATTCTGGGAATGAACATTTTTCATCTGGTGACGATGAGTTTTTATTGAGAAAGTTCAGCCGGAATCATCCGTTGTGTGTTCGGTTTGCTGATGAGGTTGGTGCGGTAGTGGAAACATCCTCTGCACAGAGTCTCCGTGAATTTTTACATCAACGAATTCGCTGGGCTGGAAAGTGGCGTCATAATACTGACCCTGTTGCTTTTTTTGCGGCCGTCTGGATTTTCAGCATTCAGATAATCACATTAGGGTTGGTTTTGACCGGTCTAGTTTCATTGGAAGTAGTTCATGTTTCTCTTCTGATTAAATTTTTTGCTGAGGGTTATTTTTTAAAAAAAGAGGCCGGGCGACAACACGCTTCGTTTCGTTTGGGTGACTTTCTTGTTGTTGGTTTACTCTATCCTGTTTATGTAATTGTGGTGGCGCTGTTTTCTTTCTGGGCAAAACCTAAGTGGAAGGGGAGAAAAGTCAACATCTGATTAACTTTTTTTCCCGTTGTTTCCCGTGTTAACTTTGTCCTTATGGATAAGCAGGATCTGCAGCATCGTTTGGAACTTAAAGAGCTTGAGATCAACGCCCTGCTGGAGATTACTCAGGCCATTAATAACAACGTGCCAGAAGAGGCGCTCTATAAGATCTTCAAGTTCACCGTTATCTCAAACCTAAAGTTTACCAAGCTCTGTTTATTCGTTCGTGATGGAAAATGGTTTGGAAAAGTAAGCTTTGGAACAACCACGGATTACACCCTTGTATCTCCGGATAATTCTCTTACTCAATTAAATGCAATCACCCGGTTGAAGGAGCTACCGGCATCAGGTCCATTTTCTGAATTTGAGTTGGTTATTCCCATTGCACATAGGGGCACCATTATTTCCCTGCTTTTTGTTGGCGGAGTCGAAGAGATTTTTTCGACATCGAGCAACGATGAACGACTTGGTTTCCTTCAGGCCCTGTGTAACATTATGGTGGTTGCGATAGAAAACCGAAAGTTGGCACGTAAAGAACTGGAGCAGGAAGCCCTTCGAAAGGAAATGGAAATTGCCAGTGATGTTCAGCAACTGCTCTTTCCTGAAAATCTTCCACGAGTTGGTCCGGTAATGGTAGAGGCTAGCTACTTACCTCATGATCGAGTTGGCGGAGATTATTACGACTACATTCCGGTTTCAGAAAATAAATTTCTGGTTTGTATTGCCGATGTGAGCGGCAAAGGCGTAAGTGCCGCGTTGCTGATGTCTAATTTTCAGGCCTCTCTGAGGACCCTCGTGCGGCAAGACCTCGATTTGACGGAAATCGTTTCAACACTCAACTCCCGCGTTCTGGAGATTACTAAGGGAGAGCGCTTTATAACTTGTTTCCTTGCCCTTATAGATTTAACAACTAATCGGTTAACCTATATTAACGCGGGGCACATTCCTCCAGTTTTGGTTGACGGATCCCTAAAAATCACCTACCTAGAGCATGGCTCAACCATCCTTGGTGCCGTAGAAAAATTACCTGCGATAAAAAAAGGAGACATCCTTCTTCAGTTGCCCGTGACTCTTCTCTGTTTTACTGATGGATTAACTGAAACTGTGGATGAAGCAGGTAAAGAATTCGGTGTTTCATGGCTCTCTGATTATTTGACAAAAAATCCTCATCCGGAACTAAATAGGTTGCACCAGGATGTGATTATTGCGCTTGATCGCTTTAAAGGGCGAAACCCTTACCGCGATGATATTACCATGCTTTCGTGCCGAATCAACTAACCACCTGAGCTTTTAATCTGCATCAATACGTCATGAGGTTTTATCGACCACCTGCCATTATCTCCAAACTTTTTTCTGATCTCGTTTGGAGAATACCTGTTGGTGCAAAACCTATCGTTTACTTGACATTTGACGATGGACCTATGCCGGGTCCTACAGACTTTGTTTTGGATCAACTGTATAAAGTCGATGCAAGAGCAACTTTTTTTTGCATTGGCGATAATGTGCGTAAACACCCAGAGACATTCCAAAAAATTTTGAGTTCCGGAAATGGTATTGGAAATCACACCTATCATCATATCAATGGTTGGTCATGTTCAGGTGCTGAATACCGCGCAGATATACTGAAGTGTGAAGAAGTTTTACGGGCTTCCAACCCATCGAAGCTTTTTCGGCCACCATTTGGCAAGCTTCATCCCTCTTATAAAAACTATATACCGGGGATGCAAGTCATTATGTGGGATATACTCACCTATGATTACGATTCAACGTTACCAGTTGATGGTGCACTCAAGAAAATTTGTGAACTCACCAGGCCCGGCTCCATTGTTGTTTTTCACGATAGTCTTAAAGCTGAAAAAAATCTACGCCTACTGCTTCCTCCGTATCTGGAGTTTCTCAAGAAGAGTGGTTATGAGCTGCATTCTTTACACGGAAACTTCTGATGGGAAAAGTTTTAGTAACTGTTCTGGATTGGGGCCTGGGGCATGCTTCCAGGAGCTCGCGCATCATCCGCGAGCTCAAAAACCTTGGTCATGACGTAATTTTAGCTTCATCAGGTTCCGCACTTGAATTTCTTAAAATAGAATTTCCACAAGCTCGGATTTTTTCTTTGCCTTCTTACCGAATTCGGTATGCAAAACATCAAACCCTCAACTTGATTTGGCTTTTTTTAAGGTTGCCTCATTTTTTTAGAGTAATTCATAGAGAGCATCTGGAGACGGAAGAACTCCTTCGATTGGAAAAAGTTGATTGGATCATCTCGGATAATCGTTACGGATGTTATTCCGGGAAAGTTCCTTCCGTTTTTTTAGGGCATCAACTCACGGTTCCCTTAACGGGATGGTATGCATTTTTTCAACCGATCATTAATTATCTGCATGTTCGCCAAATAAAAAAATTTAGTGTTGTTTGGGTTCCGGATGATCCCACATTTTCCGTTGCTGGAAAAATGGGTTACGTTCCCGGAATTTCTCCCATTCATATTGGATTCCTTTCACGATTATCAGCACCATCCCGAACTACTGAACATCCCTTTTTTATTACGGTCATTATTTCGGGTCCTGAACCGGCTCGTGAGAAATTTTCAATGCAAATGGAGCGTATATTACTTCAGTTTGATGAGCCGTGTATGCTGATCAGGGGGGTTCCTTCGGACCCCTTACCATCTGTAAAAAAGAAAAACCTCACCATTTGCCATTTTCTGTCTACAGCTGATTTGAATGAGGTCATCTTAAATTCGAAGTACATCATTTCGCGTTCTGGCTATTCCAGTATCATGGATTTTATAGCCACACAGAGTCGAGTATTGTTTGTGCCAACTCCCGGACAACCCGAACAGGAATTTTTGGCGAAACATCTCCATGATCAATTTGCATCTGTTTACCTGGAGCAAAGCGATCTTTCTCCCTCAGCTATCCGATCCGCTCTGACGCAGGTGAAACCTCTGGGAATAAAATCCACTGGAAACCTGTTACAAGAGGCCTTCCGCTCCATTACCTTTGCAGCCAATTGATTTCTCTGATGAGGTGGATTGATACGCACGCGCATATTTTTTCAAAGCAGTTTCACGATGATCGTGCAGAGGTTATCGAACGGGCACTGTCCATGGGGGTTGAAAAAATTGCCATGCCCAACATCGACCATACGTCCATTGATTCCATGTTGGAAACTGAGCTGCGCTATCCGGTTTGTACGCCCATGATTGGCCTGCATCCGTGTCATGTCGATCGAAATTTTGAAAAAGAACTGTATGAGGTGGAGGCTTGGCTGAACCGCAGATCTTTTGTGGCTATCGGAGAGATGGGTACAGATTTATTTCATGATAAAACATTTTGGCCTCAGCAACAGGAGGCCTTTCGTATTCAGGCCGATTGGGCGCTAAAATTCCAATTGCCGCTGGTTATTCATTGCCGTGCTTCCATCGATGAAACAATCACGTTGCTTGAGCCATACGCTGGTACAGGGCTTACTGGAATCTTCCACTGTTTCAGCGGAACCAAAGAGCAGTTGGATAAGATAATTGCTATGGGCTTTTACATCGGGGTTGGCGGGGTGGCTACTTTTAAAAACGGAGGATTGGATACCGTTTTGCCTGGAATGGATATTTCACGATTGGTACTGGAAACGGACTGTCCGTATCTTGCACCAGTTCCCCACCGCGGAAAGCGCAACGAGCCTGCTTATCTGGATTTGATTGCTGATCGGCTGGTTCACTTGCTTTCTATGGACAAAGAGGAGCTTTCAGGGATTACAACAGAAAACGCCAGGCGCATCCTTAAATTGACCAACTCCTGATGATGGAGTATCAGAAAATCAACATCAACACTGCAACTCCGGAGCCTGCCCGCTCTCGTGTGATGATTATATATACAGGAGGTACAGCAGGGATGATTCCGGATGCAGATGGCACGCTCAGGCCTTTTGACTTTTCTCTTATTCTGCAGCATCTTCCAGCTTTACGTAATCTTTCTTTGGAGCTCACAGTGCTTTCTTTCTCCGAGCCTGTCGACTCCTCCAATATAGGTCCGGATCAATGGGCTGCTCTAGCAACTATTATTGAGTCGAATCATTCGGATCAGGACGGATTTGTTATCCTGCATGGCACCGATACGATGGCTTACACGGCCTCTGCGTTGTCGTTTATGCTTAAGGGCTTGAACAAGCCTGTCATATTTACTGGCGCACAGCTCTCGATCATTCATCCTCGAAGTGATGCTCGAGAAAATTTAATTACAGCCCTTGAAATTGCATCCACCAAAACCAACGGGCAGGCTACTGTTCCTGAAGTGGCTATTTGTTTTGGCAATGAATTATTGAGAGGCAATCGTTCTAAAAAAGCTGAGAGTAATCAATTCGATGCTTTTCAATCCGAAAATCATCCGCCCTTGGCGAAGGCCGGTGTAAAAATTGAGTTTAATCATTCAGCTATCCGTGAAATTTCCACAGAGGTCTTTCAAGTCAGAAAGAAGTTCTGTCCGGATGTCAGCATTCTGAAGATTTTTCCGGGTATGCAACCTGCAGCGGTAACAGCAATCCTTTCTACACCGGGGCTTAAAGGAATCGTGATGGAAACATTTGGTTCGGGAAATGCACCGACTTATCCGTGGTTTTTGGAAGCGCTTTCCAAAGCCATTTCATCGGGACTGATCGTTGTTAATATATCTCAATGTGCTGGAGGAACGGTGCAACAGGGTCGGTACGAGACCAGCAGAGAGTTGTCGAGTATTGGAGTTATTGGGGGTGCAGATATGACTACGGAGGCAGCCATAACCAAATTAATGGTGGGTCTTGGTGAATTGAATATTTCTGAGATAAAGGAATGGATGCAGAATCCTGTGGCTGGGGAATTGACTTCAGGGGTTGCAGCCCGCTGATTTGACCTAGAATTTTCCTTTAGGTCTTTTACTGATTTTATTACCGGTGATGGTTCGTTGCAGCTTCGATTTAAAGCGTTGAATCTCGGCGGATCGTTTTTTCTGATGCTTGGTGCTTACACCGCTGTTCACCCGCTTTCTCCACAATTCAAAACTGTTACGCTTGAGACTTTTACGCATGAGCGCAATGACCTCTTTTTCAGGAAGCCCAAATTGCATCTGGATGGCTTCGAAAGGTGTTCGATCTTCCCAGGCCATTTCGATAATACGGTCGATATCAATAGGATTAAGCTCTTTCACGGTTCAAGAAAGTGAAAAATTGGCAGTTTTTGACTTTGTTTAAGGGGGGGGACACGAACCCAAAAGTTAGGGTTAACACCTATAAAAAGTTCCTCGGTTTCGCCTCAGTATTTTTTATCCTATGGATTTCGCTCATGCCTTTGGCTTGGCTCAACCTTCGGATA
>Ga0068876_10002798_pt1 | contig 12746 bp, 11 predicted proteins | sample NOAtaG_6_FD_66442 | JGI IMG/M metagenome (GOLD analysis project Ga0068876, IMG submission 66442) | Freshwater lake microbial communities from Lake Erie, under a cyanobacterial bloom - NOAA_Erie_Diel5S_2200h metaG | ecosystem: Environmental > Aquatic > Freshwater > Lake | place: USA: Ohio, Lake... | reverse complement strand
AAACTTGACCTGTTCCTCGGAGATGTTGAAGGCGCGCACGGTGACCCCGTAGCTTGCGGCGAAGTGTCGCGCGAGCCCGCCCCAACCACAGCCCGCTTCGTAGACCACCTGTCCCGGGACGAGTTGCAGTTTGCGGGCCACGTGATCGAGCTTGGCGAGTTGGGCCTGCTCCAGGGTTAAATCGGGGCGGGCGTAGTAGGCGCAGGTGTATTGCATGTGCCCGGCGTCGAGCCAAAGCCGGTAGAAGTCGTTCCCCAGGTCGTAGTGGTGGTGGACATTGGCCCTGGAGCCTGCAAGGGTGTTGGGCCGAGGCTTGTTCATCCAGCGCAGCAAACGCGCCTTGAAGGAGTTCTCCGGGAGGTTTTCCAGGCTGTTGTAGATGGTCTCCAGGCATCCCACGAAGTCGCCCTCGATGTCCACCTTGCCTGTGGCGTAGTCATCGCCGGTGTAGAGCTCCGGGTTGACCACCATGCGCAGCAGGGCGCCACGGTCCCGCACGTGGATGCGCGCCAGGGGTGTGCCCGCCACGGGCGAGAAATCCTCGCCGTTCCAGAGGGCCACGGCTAGGGGCGGATTGCCGGCCGCAGCCATCATCCGGCGAAGCAGCCTGCGCTCGAAGCCGCTGGCGTTGCTGCGGTCGGCAGCCCGCGTGGCGCCTTCCATCTGCGCTTTGCCGTCGTTTTGATCCATGGTCGAACTCCTGGAGGAAACGGGGGGCAGAGACTGGCCGATTTTGACGCAATGCCGAGGTCGCGCCAATGGTGCGCGCAACGCCACGGCCGATGGTTACGCGGGCTGCGGCACCGTCAGCTGTGTGGCACCCGCCGAAGCGCCTTCAGCACAGCCCGGGTGACGTCGGCGGAGCGAGCGGTGCCCCCCAGGTCGGGGGTGAACACCCGGGCCTCGGTGGCCGCCTCGATGGCCCGCATGAGCCGCCGGGCCGCCCCGGCCTCTCCCAGGTGATCGAGCATCATGACCGCCGTCCAGAAGGTGGCGATGGGGTTGGCGATGCCCTTGCCCTGGATGTCCCAGGCCGAGCCGTGGATGGGCTCGAACATGGAGGGATAGCGTCGCAGCGGGTCGAGATTGGCCGTGGGGGCGATGCCCAGGCTGCCGGACAGCGCCGCGGCCAGGTCGGACAGGATGTCCGCGTGCAGGTTGGTGGCCACCATCACGTCCAGCGAGCCGGGTTTGAGCACCATGCGCTGGGTGGCGGCATCCACCAGCACCTTGTCGGTGGCCACGTCCGGGAAGTCCCGGGCCACCTGGGCGAACACTTCGTCCCACAGCACCAGGCCGTGGCGCTGGGCGTTGGACTTGGTGACCAATGTCAGGCGGCGGCGCGGGCGGCCACGGGCCAGCTCGAAGGCGAAGCGGTGGATGCGCTCCACCCCGGCACGGGTGAAGATGGACACCTCGGTGGCCACCTCCTCCGGCAAGCCGCGGTGCGAGCGACCGCCCTGTCCGGAGTACTCGCCCTCTGAGTTCTCGCGCACGATCACCCAGTCGATGTCCGCCGGGCTGGACAGCCGCAGTGGCGGATCGATGCCGGGCAGCACGCGGGTGGGCCGCACGTTGGCGTACTGGTCGAAGCCCTGGCAGATGGCGAGGCGCAGCCCCCACAGCGAGACGTGGTCCGGCACTTCCAGGGAGCCCACGGCGCCGAAGAAGATGGCGTCGAAGCCCCTCAGGCGCTCGAGGCCGTCCTCGTCCATCATCCGGCCATGGGACAGGTACCAGGCGCTGCCCCAGGGAAAGTGCTCGAACTGCAGCGCGAAGCCGCCGTCGGCGGCAGCCAGCGCCTCAAGCACCTCGATGCCGGCGGCGATCACCTCGGTGCCGATGCCGTCTCCGGGGATGGCGGCGATGCGGTGGATTCGCACGGTCAGAACGCCACGTTGGCGCCGCCCTTCAGCTTGAGGATGGCCCGGGCGTCGTCGGGCGTGGCCACCTCCAGGCCGAGTTCCTCGAGAATGCGGCGGATCTTGGACACCTGCTGGGCATTGCTCTCGGCCAGGCGGCCGCGGCCGATCCACAGGCTGTCCTCCAGGCCCACGCGCACATTCCCGCCCATCACCGCGGATTGGGCCGCCACGTACATCTGGTTGGCCCCGGCGCCCAGCACCGACCAATGGTAGTCATGGCCGAACAGGCGGTCGGCGGTACGCTTCATGTGCATCACGTCCTCCGGGTGCGGGCCGATGCCGCCGCGCAGTCCGAACACGCTCTGGATGAACAGCGGCGGCTTCACTAGGCCCCGGTCGAGGAAGTGGGCGGCGGTGTAGAGGTGGCCGATGTCGTAGCACTCGATCTCGAAGCGCGTGCCGTTGCCGCTGCACGACTCCAGGATGTGGGCGATGTCCTTGAAGGTGTTCTTGAAGATGCGGTCGTCCGACCCTGCCAGGTAGGGCCTCTCCCAGTCGTGCCTGAAGTCCTTGTAGCGGTTCAGCATCTCGTAGAGGCCGAAGTTCATGGACCCCATGTTGAGCGACGCCACCTCGGGCTTGAGCTGCAGCGCGGGTTGCAGGCGCTCCTCCACCAGCATGGTGGGTGCGCCACCGGTGGTGAGGTTGATGACCACGTCGGAGGCCGCCTTGATGGCTGGCAGGAAGCGCCGGAACATGTCCGGGTCCTGGGTGGGCAGCCCGTCCTCGGGCATGCGGGCGTGCAGGTGGACGATGGCCGCGCCGGCCTGGGCCGCGCCGATGGCCGCCGCGGCGATTTCCTCGGGCGTCACCGGCAGGTGCGGAGACATGGAGGGCGTGTGGATGGCGCCGGTGACGGCGCAGGTGATGATGACCTTGCGTGGCTGTGCCATGGAAACTGGGCTCCGTGTGGGGGTCGGGTGCGGGCGCCGCCTTCAGCGGTGCCCCTTGTCTTGCTTACGCTTGTGGGCCACCAGCGCCATGAGCCGCCGGTCGCGCCACGCTTCGCGGGCGGCGTGCTGGTCCTGCGGCATGAGGGTGCGACGCTGCGCTTCCACGTTGCGCACCAGCTCTCCTTCCCAGCGCGGCGGCACCGAGGCCTTCATCATGGCGTGCATTTTGCCGCCGAAGCGCGCCGCGTAGTCGGCCACGCCGCCGGGCGCGTTCAGGTCGATGGTCTCGAAGGGGCCCATGAAGGCCCAGCGCAGGCCCAGGCCGTCGCGGATGCACTTGTCCACGTCGTCCACGGAAACCACACCCTGGTCCACCAGCGACCAGGCCTCCAGCAGCAAGGCCGCCTGCAGGCGGTTGAGAACGAAACCCTCGACCTCGCGATTCACCATCACCGGCACCTGGCCCACGCGCTGCTGCAGCGAGCGGGTGCGCTCCACCACCTCGGGGCTGGTGAAGGGCGCGGGGGAGATTTCCACCACCGGCACCAGGTGCGGCGGGTTGACCGGATGGGCCACGATGCAGCGCGCGCGCCCGGGCACGTGGCCGGCGAAACGCGAGGTCTGGATGGTGGAGGTGGAGGAGGCGAGGATGCAGTGCGGTGGCGCGGCGGCGTCCAGGGCCGAGAACACCGACTGCTTCACCGCTTCGTCCTCGGAGGTGTTCTCCTGCACGTAGTCGGCCTGGGCCACGGCCGCCTCCAGGCTGGGCGCGGCGGTGATCCGCGCGGCCACCGCTGCCGGGGCCTCGTCCACCAGGCCGGCGCGACGCAGGTCGTGCAGGCCTTCGAGGATCAGGCCCAGGGCCTTGTCCACGGCCCCGGGGGCCGAGTCGTACAGCTTCACCGGATGTCCGGCACGGGAGTAGACGGTGGCCCAGGCCCGGCCGATGAGTCCCGAGCCGATGATGGCGATGTGTTCCATGGTTTTCCTCAGGCGAGGGTTTCGAGGTTGCCGCACACGGGTATGGCCTGCCCGCTGATGTGCTGCCCGGCATCCGAGGCCAGGAACAGTGCGGTGTTGGCGATGTCCTGGGCGGTGACCATGGTGCGCATGGAGACGGCCTGCACCATGCGCCGCTTCTGGTCCTCCACCGCAATGCCCAGCGCGCCCGCCTTGGCCGCGGCCACGCGGTCGATGCGATCGCCCTCGACGATGCCGGGCTGGATGCAGTTCACGCGCACCTGGTCGGGGCCGGCCTCGATGGCCAGGCTGGCGGTGTAGCCCACCACTCCCCACTTGGCCGCCGCATAGGGCGAGCGCAGTGGAAATCCCAGCCGCCCCGCGGAGGAGGAGAGATTGATGATGCTGCCCCCGCCGGCGGCCTTGATCATGGGCATGGCCAGGTGCGTGCACAGGAACATGCCGTCCAGGTTCACGGCCAGGCAGCGGCGCCAGTCCTCGAAGGCGATGTCCTCCACCCGGCCCGTGGGTCCGGCCACGCCGGCGTTGTTCACCAGCACGTCGAGGCCGCCCAGGATGCGCTTCACGTCGCCGAACAGCGCCTCCACCTGGGCGGGGTCGGACACGTCGCAGGCGCTGGTGCTGATGGCGGGCCGTGCCCTGGCTAAGGACTTCAGCGCCGCCTCGTCCACGTCGCAGACGTGCACCTGGGCGCCGGCGTCGGCGAAGGTCTCGGCGATCACGCGCCCGATGCCGCCGGCGCCCGCGGTGACCAGCACCCGCTTGCCGGTGACCGAAAGGTCGGGTTTCATGGCTTTCTCCCTGGATTGTCGCTGGTCTGTGAACGGGCAGCATTTTAGGCCCGGACCTTACATGAGCCCAGGTGGCTACGTTGCGCCGCCTGCGTGAACGTCGCACGGCTCATCGGTGCAGAGGAAGACCTCCACCGTCACGTGGCCGAGCCCCTCCACGTCCCGGAGCAGCGCCTTGTAGTGCTCGGCTGATCTCGGGCGGTGCGTGGCAACGGACAGAATCAACGCGCGGCTCTCCCCCCCAATGTTCCACAGTCTGAGGTCGGCCACCACGTTGTCAGCATCGGCCTCGATGCGGCGCACTATCTCGGATCGCAGCGCTCCCTCGTCCTCGGCGTCGAGCAGCACCCTGCCAGTGACGCGCAACAGCCCCCACGCCCACCAGCCGATGAGCATGGATGCCGCGATGGCTACAGCGGGGTCCAGCCACACCCAGCCGCGGAACCTGCCGGCCAGCAGGGCGGCAATGGCGAGCACCGACGTGAGCGCGTCAGCGATGACGTGCAGATAGGCGGCGCGCAGGTTGTGGTCGTGGTGATGCACGTGCGGGTGACGATGGCCGTGTCCCGCGTTGTGGTCATGGGAGCTGCGCCCGTGATAGGCGCCGGGCCCGGCCAGCAGCAGCGCGCTTGCCACGTTGACCGCCAGCCCGATGACGGCGACCACGATGGCTTCGTCGAAACGAACTCCCACGGGTTGCAGGAGCCGTCCGGCGGACTCCACCGCCATCAGGACCGCGACCACGGCGAGCAGCAGTGCGCTGGAGAAGCCCGCGAGCGCCCCCACCTTGCCCGTTCCGAAGCTAAACCGTTCGCTCAAGGCATGGCGCCTAGCAAAGGTGTAGGCAAAGGCGGAGATCCCCAGGGCGGCCGCGTGGGAGCCCATGTGCCACCCGTCCGCCGTGAGCGCCATCGAGCCGGTCAGCCATCCGGCCACCAGTTCCACCAGCATGGTGATGACGGTGAGCGCGAACACTGCCTTCGCGCGCCGCTCTGCGCCGTGTTGGTGGCCCGACAGGCCGGTCCTGGCCTGCCGCCAGCGCCTCAGGGAGGCATGCTCGTGGTTGGAATCCATGGGCCGCAGATTCTATCCGGTTGCCCCGCAGGCGGTCGCGGCCCACCCGGGGCCTGGACGATGCGCAACGCGGAGCCCGCCGCCCGCGTGGCCCCCTGCTTGCAGGACGAACCGAGGATCCGCGCGTTCGGGCCTGCGCCGCGGGGTGCCTGAGTGAGGCCCGCCAGGCGCGGACGCGTCGGTTCAGGAAAGGGCGGTTTCCGCTGGCGCCTCGGCTCCCGCCACGCAGAGGGCGAGGCCTTTCTCGAACACTTCGCGAGGAAGGCTTCGTCCGATGAACACCATGACGCTCTCCCGGGGCTCGTCAGGTAGCCACGGCCGGCCCATGTCGGCCCCGAAAAGCATGTGCACACCCTGAAACACCGTGCGGCAGTCCCGGCCCTCCACATGGAGCACGCCCTTGTACCGCAGCATCTTCGTCCCGAAGTGCTGGATCAGCAGGTCCATGAACAGCTCCAGGCGGGAGAGGTCGAAGGGCCTGCTGTCCCGGTAGACGAAGGAGCTGATCTCGTCGTCGTGGTCGTGGGCGGTGTCGTCCAGAAAACCGGGGTCGATGGCGAGGATGGCGTCGAGATCGAACCCGCGAATGTCGAGGAGCTCACTGATCGCCGTGCGGCCGAAGTCCGCGCGCCGCAGCGGGGCGCGCGGATTCATGGACCGCAGGCGGGATTCGAGCGAGGCCAACGCCTCCTCCGTTGCGAGGTCGGTCTTCGAGATGAGGATTCGGTCGGCAAAGCCTACCTGCTCCTGCGCTTCGTGATGCTCGTTGAGCTGGAGCGGGCCATGGACTGCATCGACCACCGTGATGATGGCGTCCAGCACGTAATGGCGGTGAATGTCGGCATCCGCGAAAAACGTCTGTGCCACCGGTGCCGGGTCGGCGAGCCCGGTAGTTTCGATGATGACGCGTTCGAAGGCGATGCCACCGGCGTCGCGGCGCTGCCTCAGTTCACCGAGGATTCGAACCAGATCCCCGCGCACAGTGCAGCAGATGCAGCCGTTGTTCATCTCCACGATCTGCTCGCTGTTATCGTGCAAAAGCAGTTCGTTGTCGATGCCAGCCTCGCCGAACTCGTTTTCGATCACGGCGACGCGCCCGCCATGCTGTTCGGAGAGTATCCGGTTCAGCAATGTCGTCTTGCCGCTGCCGAGAAAGCCGGTGAGGATGGTGACGGGAATGGGGGAAGGGGTCATGGCGGGCTTCGTTGGGGGCTTGGTTGGAGTGAAGGGTGGGCCGCGGCTTTCAGGGTCAAACAGCCGCTTTCGGACAGCGAGCCAGCGCACGGCGGCGGGTTAGCGTCGCGCGCCGGGCGCGGATAACGGCGCCGCCCCCCCGGCATAAAATGCAACTTCGTTGCAATTATCGAAGTGTAGCCGGAAAACGGCGCTATGGCGTGAAGACGCAACTCCATTGCATAATCCTGCAACAGACGGCTGAGCGGGGGGGCGATGCTGGATTTCGAGAGCGACACCGGCGGAGGGCGTGTCCCGGTGACGGTTGTGGCCGGCGCATCGGAAGGCGCCTGCGTGAGCCTACTGGGGCGGCTGGATTTCGAAGCGGCGGGTGGCGGCGTCCTTGCGATTGTAAACGGGCCGATGAAGCAGGCGCCGGCAGTGGCTGGGCTTGTGGAGTACATCGGCGGCAGGATGGTTCCCCACGCCGTGGGTTGTCTGTGTTGCGTGGGACGGTCGCCGCTCACCGATGCCCTGCGCCGCCACTACGCCCGGCGTTCCCATGGGGAGAGCCGATTTGCGCGGGTGGTGATCGAGCTCGAGCCGGGGGACGATCCCGCTCCGGTCCTGCAGACGCTTCTCAACAACGCGCTGGTGACCCAGTACTACCGGCTGGATGGACTGGTGGCGGTTCTGAACGGCGCGGCCTCAACCTCTTTGCAGGCAGGCGTACGCAAAGCCGTCGCCATGGCTGATCGTGTGCTGTGGGTCGGCGAACAGCCCCTGCCGCCGTCGCTTGCCCATGAGGTTGCGGTGCTCGCGCCCGCGGCGATGCCGGTGATCGCCGAGACCGCTCCCCGACTGGGCGAGAGGTTGACCGGCTGCGGTTATCACGACGCGGTGCGGGACGGAAACGGGTTGGGCCGTTGGCTTGGCGCAGAATCCCTGGAGCAAGCCGGACCCGGGGCGCCGGGCGAGCGCGTCCAGCGTTTTTGCGTCGATCTGCCATCGCGGATGGGGTGGGAGGGTTTTCACACCTGGATCGACGCTGGCATGCGCATGAACGGGGATGTGATCTGGAGGGTTCGCGGAGTGGTTGCGCTGGAGGGCGAAGACGGGCCGATTCTGGTGCAAGGGGTTCAGCAAGTGCTTCAGCCGCCTGTCCGCTTGCCCGCCTGGGGCGACCTTCCGCGCCGCAGCCGCCTCAGTTTCGTGACCTGCGATCTGGATCGCGCGGCGGTGGTGGAAAGCCTTGCTCGCGACCTCCCGGTCTTCGATGCGCAAGCGCGCGAGCGGCAGCAGCGAAGAATCCGGGCCATGGCGGACCCGTCCCTGCCCGCCTAGGCAGTTGCGGCGCCATCAGCCCGCTCGGTCGGGCCGGCGCCGCGAGGCGAAGCCGAGCAGCGCGGTGCGGCAGCGGGCGCACAGCCCCGTCAGCTCCACCACTGCGCCGCTCACCGAAAACCCCACTGCCTTGGCGGCGGCGGAAAGGCGCGCCATGGCGGTCCGGGACTGCACCTCGGCGGTGGTGCCGCAGTCGGTGCAGATGAGCAATTGGCAATCGTGGTGGGCTTCAGGATTCACGCACGCAAGAAAGGCGTTGCGGGATTCAACGCGGTGCACCAGGTGCTGCTGCTGGAGGAAATCGAGAGCCCGGTACACGGTCGGGGGCCCGGATTCCCGGCCGGACGTGAGCACCCGATCGAGGATCTGATAGGCGGTCATCGGGCTGCGGGCGTGAGCGAGGATGGTGAACACCTCCCTGCGCACCGGTGTGAACCGCTGGCCGCGCCGGGCGCACAACCGCTCCGCCACCGCCACGAGCGCCTCGGGGCTGTCCTTCTCGCCTGGATTGCCACAGTCCACCAGCCCCTCTCCTGCGACGCGCGCCGGGCGTCACTTTGCAATGTTGTTCCACAAGGCTCGGGGCGTAGTCTAGGAACAATCGCAATGCTGTTGCAAGTGCGTCTGTGCAGCATGGCGCGATGTTGCTGTGCCCCATCAAAACGGAGGAGAGTCTCAAATGGATCAGGATTTCGACCAAGAAGCCGCTGCCCAGCAACCCGATTCGCCGCCGCGGCGCGATTTCATCCGCGGGGCGGCTGCTGCCACCGCCGCGGTGGGCGCCGTCACCGTGGCGATGCACGAGCTTGATCTGGTCAAGCGCGCCGAGGCTGCCGACGGCACCATCGACGGGACTCCGATGGCTGACCGCTGGTGGCCGTCGCGCTGGGGCAAGGACGATCAGATCGGCGCCACCAACTGGATGGGTCCGAAGACTACGCTCGACGCCGTGGCCCAGATCAAGACTGGCAAGGTCTATAGCCTTGGCAGGGTGTACGAGTTCGGGATGCCGCTGTTCGGGCAACGCGCCTGGGTGCTGCGCATTCCCGGGAATCCCACCGGGGGCGCGTACGGCAAGAACCAGGTCATCTGGCACGACGAGATCCTCAGCACCGAAATCGGCCAGGTGGGCACGCAGTTCGACGGTCTTGGACACATCGGGTGCCGCACCGGAAAGCCGGGCGACAAGACGCAGGAGGTCTACTACAACGGAGTCACTGGCACGGATCTGCATGACAGCGGCGGCGGCCCTGGCAGCACCACCGGAGCTTACGGGCTGCTCAAGCTCGGGGTTGAGAACGTGCGGCCGTTCTTCTGCCGGGGAGTGCTTTTTGACGTGGCAGGGCTAAAGGGGCGCATGCTCGACAAGGGCGAGGAAATCACCGTTGCCGACCTCAAGGCCTGCCTCTCCCGCCAGGGAATGACCGAGGCCGACATCACCGAGGGCTGCGCGGTGATGTGGCGCACGGGCTGGGGAGAAAATCTCTGGATGAAGGACAACGCCCGCTTCAACTCTGGCGAGCCGGGGATCGGTGTGGAGGCGGCGAAGTGGCTCGCCGCCAAGGGGGTCTCGGTGGGCGCGGCCGATTGCTGGGCCATCGAAGTGGTGCCGAATCCGGACCCGAACCTCGCTTTCCCCGTGCACCAGATCTTCCTTACCCGCAACGGCATCCACATCCTGGAGAACATCCGTCTGGATCACTTGGCAGCTGACAAGGTGTTCAAGTTCGCCTTCGTGATGGCGCCGTTGCCCATGAAGGGCGCCACGGGTTCTCCGGCCGCGCCCATCGCGGTGGCCTGAGGCGGCGGGGAGTTGTCCCGGGAGGGGGCTAACCTCCTCCCGGATCTAACGGCGCTGCGCGGGGGGCGCCGCGACGATTGCCACCGCGCCGTCGCTGCGCGATGCCGCGAGGTTGGAACCGTCGCCGGACCATGCCAGAGCCGTGATCGAAGCTCCGGCGGACTCCCACAAGGTGATGTCGTGGCCGGAGTCTGCGAGAGCCGCGAGTACGACACGGCCGTCCCCGCATCCGATGGCCACACGATCGCCACAGGGGTCGCAGGCCACCGCCGTTACCAGCGTCTCTGTGAACGGTCCGACCATGCGCGGCGGCTTACCCTTCGGCCCGGCCCCGGCGAAATCCCACGCGATGGCCGCGTCGGCGCCGCTCGTCACGAGCCAACGCGCGTCACGGGACCACGACAGGTGCCTGACTTTCAGGTGGTAGCCGCTCATGCGCATGTCGCTGCCGTCGCGAAGGCGCCAGACGTGCAGCTCCTTTTCCTGAGTGCTCGTGGCCACGTGCGCCCCGTCGGGGCTCCAGGAAACGTCCAGGTGCGAACCGGCGTACGTGAGCGACACCGGCGTCTGCCCGGCGCCAGCGCGGGCATCCAAGATGGTCACGCCATTGTAGTGACAGGCGGCCACGGCGGTTCCTTGCGGCGAAAAGGCGATGCCGGAAACAGTGCTCGGGAGCCCCGGCAGAACGAGGAGTTCCGAGGATGTCATCCAGTGGAGGCTCCGGCCCGCGGCAAACGCCTCACCCCCGACGCGGTGGCTGGCCACTGCTTCTACCCAGCCCGCCGGGTCGGGGCCAGCCAGACCGGGATCCGCGCCGGGCCCCAGATACCAGGCCCCCTGGTCGGTCGCCACCAGGAAGCCGTCCTCGCCGCGAGGCGCGATTGCACCGGTGTGCAGCGCCTGCAGACGCACGGGTTGGCTCCGTGCCCCATCGATCAGCCATACGCAGGCGTCGGCATCGGTGACCGCGATACAGGTGCCGTTGCGGTTCCAGGCAATGGCATTCGGGTGCCCGCCGATGGCGACTACCGGCGGATTGGTGCGCGAGTTCGACATGGGGCCGCGGGAAGGAGTCTGGGAAGAGGGTCTGAAACGGCAAGCCGTGAAATCTTACATGCAACACAACAGCACTTGCGACAAAATGGTGCAACCGGTAGCCTCGTCACTCGTCAAGTGGAGAGGCTCGCCGGAGGAGAATTCAGTGACCGCGCCGAAGATTCCAGTAACGGTTCTCACCGGCTTTCTTGGAGCCGGCAAAACCACACTGCTCAATCGAATACTGAGCGAGAACCACGGCCGCCGCATCGCTGTGGTGGAAAACGAGTTCGGCGAAATCGGGGTGGATCAGGACCTGGTCATTCGCGCCGACGAGGAAGTCTTCGAGATGAACAACGGCTGCATCTGTTGCACGGTCCGTGGCGACCTGATCCGCATCCTGGGCAGCCTGATGAAGCGCCGGGACCGCTTCGACCGCATCCTGATCGAGACCACTGGGCTGGCCGATCCCGGACCTGTGGCGCAGACGTTCTTCGTCGATGACGACATGCGCGAGGCCATGAGCCTGGACGCCGTGGTGACGGTGGTGGACGCACGGCATCTGGGGCAGCACCTCGACACCAGTGACGAGGCCCGTGCCCAGGTGGCGTTCGCCGACGTAATCCTCCTGAACAAGATGGACCTCGTCACCCCAGCCGAGGCGGATGCGCTCGAGGCGCGCTTGCGTGGAATGAACGGCATGGCCCGGGTGCGGCGCGTACACATGGCCCAGGCCCCCATGGAGGACGTGCTTGACATCGGCGGGTTCGACATTGAGCGCGCGCTTTCGATCAAGCCAACGTTTCTGGACCCCGAGTATCCCTTCGAGTGGGTGGGTGCGGTGGACATCCCTTCCGACGGCGCACTGTTGCGGCTTGCTCAGGGACCGGACCCCTCCATGAGGGTGTTGTGTGCGAGGCTGCTGCCAGGCGAGACGCTCGAGGAGGCGGCGGAGCGCATTCTCCCGGCGTTCTCGGGGCCTGCCGGCGCTTGCTCGATTGGCGCCTCGGTCTCGCCGGATGGCAGACCCGTGGTGCTCGACCTCGGCGGGCACGCGTCCAGCAGCTTCCATCTCCAGGGGGAGGGTGGCGGCCGGTTCGGCCTCTTCACAGAGCACCTGCCCGAGGAGTTCGACTTGGCCCTCCAGACTGCGGCGGGCACGCCACTGCCGCCCGCTGAGCAACGACGCTTCGCCGCCGCCCACGAGCACGACGCGGCGGTCACTTCGGTGGGCATCGAGTTCCGTGGTGCGCTCGACAGCGGGCGGGTCAATACTTGGCTGTCGAAGCTGCTGCAAACACGGGGGGCGGACATCTACCGAATGAAGGGGCTCCTGGATATCGCGGGAGAGTCGGAGCGGTTCGTGTTCCAGGGAGTGCACATGCTGTTTGACGGCCAGCCTGGAGGCGGTTGGGGAACCGATGGCCGCGTCAACCGCCTAGTGTTCATCGGCCGCGGGCTTGACCGCGAGGAACTGGAGTCCGGACTACGCAGTTGCCTGGTGCGGCAGGCGTAGGAGCCGGCGCCGCCTCTCCGGGGTCGCGGGGGGCCGTATATGGAGCGTGCCGCAGCGCCCGGGAGTCGGGTAGGCGAAGCGTTCCCCGGTTTGGGTTCTAGGGCTTCGCGCCCGGCCGGGCGTGGGGGGCGCTGCGAAGACGCCAGATGAGCCAGGCGTAGACGCCAACCACAGGAGCCACCAGGGTTGCTCCCACCAGCGTCCAGGCGTTGG
>Ga0068876_10002797_pt1 | contig 12749 bp, 20 predicted proteins | sample NOAtaG_6_FD_66442 | JGI IMG/M metagenome (GOLD analysis project Ga0068876, IMG submission 66442) | Freshwater lake microbial communities from Lake Erie, under a cyanobacterial bloom - NOAA_Erie_Diel5S_2200h metaG | ecosystem: Environmental > Aquatic > Freshwater > Lake | place: USA: Ohio, Lake... | reverse complement strand
CGGTAATTTTTCTGTTGGATTTTGTGCCTTTTTTAGGCGAATATCCTGAAGCCATCCTTGTAGCCCATCTACCTTTTCGGTACCGCCTCCCTTGATAGCCTTTTTGATACACTTGTCTTTGCCATCAACGCGATAAAATTGTCGGGGGCTGAGGTTTCTTGTTATTTCTCCCATAGTAAATGCTTTTCGTTAATGTTGTTAGTGAATACGTTTATTGCTTGCAATACCTCTTTGTTGAGTCGGTATGATGTCTCTTTTTTCCCGTTTTTGCTTTCGGTATTACTTTTCTCTGTAATACCGATTTTGGTTAGGTAGCGCATAGCTTGGCTAATGTCCGGCCAATAGTGTTCATTCTTTAGTTCCGCAGATACCTTTTTAGGCTTGCACGCGGAGACAATATCCTTTAGGCGGACAAAACTACCATCCTTTTTTGTGCCCAAGAACTCTATGAGCTCTCTGCGCTTTGGACTTTCGAGTGCCTGGAGTATCACTCTCAGGTTTTTGTATCGGTCAATTGAATCAATCATAATTTTCGATAATAGATGTAAGTTGATTAAGTGTTGATTGCTGTGCGTCTATCCTATCTTTTAGAGCCGCTGCGCACTCTTGCAGCTCTTTTTTATTTGCGGCCCACCAATAGCCTTTATCTGAGGAGCAGATGGGGTGTCCTTTATGTCGCAGGTAATTGATAATCTTTCGGATGACAACGGCATTTGTCTTTATATTGAAATTTGCCATTGAGGTTATCATTTGGGAGCTGCTTATCGCTTTCGCTTCCCCTGTGTGATTTTTAAGCCCGGCCTTGATTTTTTCCGCCAATTGGAGTTCATCTTGGGTGAGGGATTCAAATTTCTGTAGCGCCATTTCTCTGCAAGGTCTATTATGCTATCCTCTACTATTTCCGTAACAGTTGGGAGGATAGCGTATGTTGTGATGAAAATAACGATTCCTTCTGAGCGATTAAAGAGCCCCCACTCTATCCAAAGCCATGTAAGGAGACCGACAAGTATGCAGCTGATTAACTGCGCGATTGTTCTTGTCATGGCTTTAAAATTTCATTTAAGAATTGGGGATATTTCATTCTGAGCATACTTTTCAACTCTGCTACATCTTCAGACTTTGCGCGGCTGAGATATTTAAAATAGAATTTTCTACCATTTGCAATATTTGTACTCGCATGTCCGGTTCCAGTAAAATGCTTGTTAGCATACTGTTGGACGTTTTTTCGTAGTCCTGCGAGATTAAATGGAGTACTGAAACCATCTACATAAAAAGTTTCAGTTGACAAGTCATCGTCTTTCATGTGAAACTCAAAGATAGTTTCAGGCTTGGTAGTAGTTTCATGTACTACAGTTTCAGGAATGATAGTTTCAACAGCTGAATCTCTGTTGAAACCCTGAAACCCTTCATTTTCAAGCATTTCTTCATCTTCTTCCTCCTCTACTGGGATGTGCATAGGTACTTTTTGTACCTTTTTGACCTGTTTTATATGGGGCCCTCCTGTTAGGGGAGATGCCCCTGAAACTTTTTTGCGCTTCCTCCTGAAACTGCTCCATGCGTTAACATTGAAACTACAATTTGTAAAAGTAAGAATAAAGCTGTAGCACCTGAACCAAACATCTGCATGACCATCATAGCTGCACCAACTTTTGCAGCATGTGCTTTTTGCAAGTTTTCATTCTCTGTTTTGGTTTCAGCGATAAGCTGGTTGTAGGCAGCTCTCGCATCGTTTATGGCCAAGTCACGCTCTCGAATCATTTTTGCTGCTCCTGCGCTTTGGGTAGAAAAATCTTCTACTCTTTGCGCTGAGTCCTTTCGAGCCTTCATTAGGGCCTCAGTAACCGCGTAAGACTCTTTGCCGTATTTTTTGGTAGCGTATGCCTCAACATTTAATATCGTGCTGTGTAGGGAAGCTTTTAGGCTATTTAGACCTTCTTTGTCTTTTGACTCAGCTGATGCAACCATATTCCTATACCGGTTCTCTTCTGCGGTAATAGCTGCCTGCTTTTCTTTCTCAAGGGACTTGGTGCTTTTGATTTCCGGCGGCTTGATAGCTGCCATGACTGGGGTACTCGCTCCGTTGTACGTAAAGTACATTGAGAGGAATCCCATAAATAAAACCATCGCCCATAGGCCAATACCGGCAATAGCAGATAGGGTATTTTGTTGGATTTTACCTGAGATGGAAAAGTCCAAGGCGAAAGGAGCGAGCGCTCCGTAAGCTAATTCTATAAGAAATAGTACAAGCAAAACGCAGAATACGGTCAATGCCTGCGCTACGACAATAGGGAATACTCCGGCCCATAGCTCGTAAAATGTGGGGATGGTATAGCTCATAGAGCTTAATGCTCCCACTATCAAAAACCCTTTGCTCATAAAGTTGAGCATTTTTACACCCGAAGCTACGGATGGGTCAGGGGAGCTACTGAATAGCTGCTTGTACAGCCATGCAAGGGTAGAGGCTGTTTTGCTCGCTGCGGTTAGCGTACTGTTGAAAGATGTTTTGAAGCTCATTGACTGTTTTTGGTTTAATCTGATTCTGATTCTTTTTCTCGCTTTATTTCATAGGACTCTCGCAGTATTTCCCAAGGCGATTTCTCTAAAAGTTTTTCAAGCTTGCGGAGCTCTTCATTGTATTCTTTGGAAAATTCAATTTGCGCTATTTGGAGCTCTTGATTTTTACCTTTTGGGAGCATCCCAGGAGCAAATCGCCTTTCGTTTTCTATAATGTAAAGGTCATCAAAGCTGATAGGTGGGTCATTATAAACATGGTTTTTAGTGCAACATGTTTTGATTATTCTCCTACCTTCAATCACCATAAACTCCTCTCCTGATACAAAATTATGGATATACCATCCAATCGGTACTTTTTCTAAATCTGCTTTTGTCATAGCTTTGGATCATTTAAGCTTTTTTATCTAACCATTCTTGCCAAAAAGAATATTGCTTTTCAGGAGGAGGCTGTGATGAATAATATTTAGTTTTTAATAAATTTAGAGCTGGAAGGGTGTCTATTTCTTCAAATTCTATTTCTTCAAAAACACTCACCTCATTGTTATTGTCGCATGGGTCAATACCTGCGGAAAATTGTTTTGGCTTTGACATGGGTTAAAAATTTAGATTGTCGAGTAATGAAGAAAAATATGGGTAGTTGTTCCCAAAATGCGCATAATCAACAAAGGCGATAGTCTTACCACATTCGAGGACTATATCTATGCGGTTAAGCTTTTCGTTTAGTGTGTATCGCATTGGCCTCTGTTATAGAACATTTAATTATCTTAATACAAAGATATTAGTTCTTTTTGGAATAATCAAATATTTATCAAAATAAATGCAAATTATTTTCAAAAAAAGCTCATATTTGTACCAAGGGTAAATCTACATTTTGAGTTTTAAAAGTTAAAGTCCCCTGTCTATCGAGGCAGGGGGCTTTTTTATTGGCATCCATGCCCAAATTTGTTTGTCAGATAAAGTATTCCTTTTTGCCCTGAAAAATATCCGGTCTCTCTGTCATATTCGTAATCTGCCATCCTTTCTTTGAGCAAGGTATATGGCTCTCCTACTTTTATGGGCCTACCACAGCAGGAACACTTGTGTTCCTTTCTGGCGCTTTTGATAAATATTTGCTTCATATCCTTCTTGATAATACCTGATTGAGCTGTTCAATCAAGCTGAATTGGGAATAGTTTGTTAGGTCAGCTAACTCACGGATGAGAATGTCCCTGCGGATAGGGGTTGGGCAGCGAGAGATGATGCTCAGGATGGCATTTATCTTTTCCTCCTCATCATCAGCCTCAATATTTTTGCTCAAAAATTCCATAGCGGTTTCATCTGTAACCAATTCCAAGTTGGAGGCAACATCAGCTGCATCTTTGCCCTCCGGTAGAATAGCTACCTCTACTCCCTTAAATCCGGCAGCAAATAGGTTTTCTATCGCTCTGATAGTCGCTTGTCTTCCTGCTTTGTCCCCATCAAAGAAACATAGGGCCTTATCGCAGTAGCGTTTAAGGAACTCTGCATGCTCCTTAGTGAATGCCGTTCCGCATGTTCCGACTGCGGATGTTACATTGTTCGCGTGTAAGGCAATAACATCAAACGGGCCCTCGGTGATAACTACCATCTTGGAGCTCTTGATGCTCGCAATGGCTTGGCGGATTCCATACAGGGCTTTGCTTTTGTGGAAAAGGGCCGTTTCCGGTGAGTTTAAATACTTCGGCCCTGTTATGATGATAGATCGGGCGGTAAAGCCAAGTATTCGACCGGTAATGTCCTCGATAGGGAACATGATGCGGTCTCTGAATAACCAATCTCCTTTCGAGTTGTGAAGTCCTGCCAAGGCTTCAATTTTCTTTACGGTGTCCAATTCGTATGACATAGGGGCATATCCCAAGTTCCAATGCTTTACCATGTCCATACTGGTAATGCCTCGATTAACGATGTATCGCTTCACTTCCTTGTTATTCAGTAGGGATGATGTGAACTTGATGGCTGCTATTTTGAGCGTAGCTGCTATGTCTTGTATGTCGCTCGCAGATACATCAGCTGTTGCCTCCGGCATTGGAATATTGTATCTTGTAGCCAATAAGCGCATAGCTTCCATTGGGCTTATCTTGTCGTACTTTGCGACAAAGCTAATTACATCCCCACTTTCGCCGCATCCGAAGCACTTCCACATGTTCTTTTGCGATGAGAGGGAGAATGATGGGCTTTTTTCTGCATGGAATGGGCAACATCCCTGCATACTGTTGCCTACGCGTTTCAATTTGCCCATTCGGGCCTCGACCTCATATTGTAGGTCAGCCGCATTGACTACGGCTTCAAATATTGTTTTATCGTAAGTCATAATGGTAAATTTGCTAAAATTGTGGATAATACAGCGAGCGATATAACTATGATGACGATATATGCCCAAGGTTTGTCATATCCATCATTGTAGTTGCATCCTGCTTTTACTTCATCGCACTCTGCCAAAAATCGGTCAAGCTCTCTATCTGCATCGGCCAACTCTTTTTCTCTTAGCTTTATGCGCAGGTCAATCTCTTTTACTTCGTCAATTTTATTAACAGGTATTTTTATAGGGGTAGTAGCCTCATTTTCAGACTCTATGTAAATCTTACTTGGGAAATAAAATGTTGCTTGGCGCATTCTTTCATGGACTTCTAAGCAATATTGCTGTAGTTTGCTGAGTATTCTAAAGCGAACAATGTCTGACTCTTTAAAAATATTTAGAATTGTTTGCATTGGATATGACCAACTTAACATATCTTCTCTTGACCTAATGACAATAGAGAAATTTGTGTCATAGTGGTTATATAATTGCATATCCCGTTTCAATGCCTCTGCGCATGATAACTCTCCGCAATATATAAGCCTATGCTTTAAATAATCCCCATATATTGATGTGACTAATAAATAATACCCATCAGGTAATTTGTTAGGCTCATGCTGTTTGTATTTTGCTTTTTCGGGTTGGTAGTGCATAATAGTTCGTTTTATTGTGATTCTGATATTGTTAAATCTCTTGTAGCGTTTAGTATCTGCAAACACCCATTATGAATAACTGTCACAAATAAGCTAAAATCTTCATCTGTTTCGTCAAGGTATGCTATAATCCAACATAATTGACCTGTATCTTTAAAAATTGCCTCTTTATGCGGCCATTCAAATGTTTGTCCTGGGTAGCTCATTTGATTATTTTGGTAATGTATCTGCCATCTACAATTGGGTAGATGTCCTCATCGCATTCATACCCATAAGCGACATAAAGGCCCTCAGTCCTTAGATTGTCTCCTTGCTCTTCAAGGAAATATCTCAGCTGCTCGCGTACTTGCCATTTTTCTATTCTGTACATTCTTGCAGCCCTTGGGACTAAATGGCCTACCTCGACTCCGGCCTTTCTCATGTACTGCGTGAATTTCACGCTACGGCCAAGTCCAAAGTTAACGATAGCGTGCATAAATACACCTGAAGTCCAAGGGTCAAGGGCCGGATAGTCCTTGAGCGAATCATCCTCATCGTCGTCCAAGTCAGAATCATCTTCCTCAAGAACTCCATACTGCTCTTCTATCGCAGTAAGCAAGTCCTCCTCTATGTCGTCCGAATTTTCAAGACTGATTCGACTGTCTATTTGAATGAGCCAATAATATCCATGCTGTGCGCGTGTAGTGAGGCGGACTAATTGCAGCCCATCTCCATGAACTGCTTTGTCTTCAGGGATACATAATACTGGCGTATAGTTGTCTTGTGGCTGTAGCTCATGCTTTATCCATTGTTTGAGCGTTTTGCCTTTTATCTTTGGAACTCCCATTTTTTTGACTTTTTGTTGGTTAATAAGGATGGTGGTATGGGTTATTTATTTAAAAAGGGATGTCTTCACTCAGCGAACTTGAAATTTCCTCTACATCTACCACTTTCTTGTGAGTAATGCCGGAGGTGTACGTTGTTGGCCTGCGGTCTAAGTTCGTAAACTTAGTTATTGGAGCGTTAAAGAAACATTGAACGGTGCCAAGGGCTCCATTTCTATGCTTGGCGATGATGAGCTCTGCTACCCCTTGGGTATTACTGCGCTCGTCATTTTCCATTATTCCGTAGTATTCATCTCTATATGTGAAGATGACAATATCTGCATCCTGCTCGATGGCCCCTGAATGGCGCAGGTCAGAAAGTAGAGGGCGTTTGTCTGCTCTTGACTCGCAGCTGCGCGAAAGCTGTGACAGTTCAAATACAGGGCAATTCAAAGTTTTGGCGATAATTTTAAGCCCTCGGCTATTTTCGCTGACTATTTGCTCTGTGTTTGTGATTCTTGGGTCAACGCTGCCCATGAGTTGCACATAGTCGAAGTATATTCTGCGGATTCCGTGCTTCTCTTTTAGGAGTGTTGCTTTGTCGAATGCTTGTTTCCAATTTAGATTGGCCGTGTCGTCGATGTAGATAGGTAGGTTCGGTAGTTCCTCGGCCAAAAACTGATGCAGCTCATTTATTTTGTATTCAACTGCTACTTTTAAGCTATAGCCTTTGATGATACAAAACATCCTTGCTGCCAATTGTACTGCGGACATCTCCATTGAGAAAAATAGTACAGGGATTCCATTTAATACTGCTTCGCAGGCATCTGAAATCGCAAGCGCGGTTTTTCCCATTCCCGGCCTACCTGCAACTACAATTAAGTCGGAGTCTTGCCATCCGTTAGTCACCCTATCTAATTCTACAATAGGAGAGATGCCTCCGGTAAGGGTATCGCCTCGCTCCATCGCATCTTGGAGTTTTTGAACATATTCCCCCAATTTTGCACTCAGGTCTGAGCCATCAGAATGTGATTTTTTCTGAAACTTAGCGAAACTACCAAGCTTTTCGATGAGGGTGAGTCTAAAGTCAGTCGCCTCATCCGGCTCTACAGACATCACATCGTGTACTGCCTCTGCGCAGGTGGCCCATATCCCTCTTAGTGTATAATATTGGGTAATTTCTGCGAGCCTATCCTCGAAACCTGCCTCTGTCCCTTGGTCTTTCACTACGGCATTTATGTATCTCTTCCCTCCGGCACTTTCGAGCTTATCAACAGCCTCTAATGTACTGAAAATGCCATCCATTGTAATTCTTTTCGCGTCATCCCAAAGCGACTTTAGTGCGAACCAAATCCAAGCATGGCGATTGTCGTAAAAGTATTCGTCATTTACCTGCGTTGCCAATGGCATGAGCTTTTGAGGGAAAAGCATCGCTTTGCCAAGGAATGCTGCCTCTGATTCCAAGTTGCAGGGAGGCTTTTTTTGAAAGAGAAAGTCAGCTAAAGCCTCTTTTCCTATTTCGCTTTTCATAAGGAGAGAACGAATGCCCTCATCAAGCTCTTGTTGGATTGCTAATGATGTTTCGCGGTCGGAGCCTGGTATTCTGCGCATGATGGTATTAGTAAGCTCGATAAGAGCTTTGCTATTTACCTCTCCTTGTCTGTTTCTATTTCTCTTTGCCATATTCTAAAGTTGTTTTTTTAATGCTATCAAGTAGTTTCTTATAGTTTTGTCTCCAAGACTCGTTTGCGATTTTTTCAATCACATCCTCCAAAAGTTTTCTTGTCGCTGCCTTTAGGTCGAATGAGTAAGCCAATCGAATCCAATCATCCGTATCCGGTTGCTCCATTTTCAAGAGCGCAGGATACTTGCTAATGATGGCGCTAATCTTTTCTTTGAATAATTTGACATCACAAGCTTCAAACTTCTGCCAATTTTCATCGCCTTTCTCTTTTAGGTGGTTTAGAAAGTCATTCTTCCTATCCTGTATGTCATTCTTTGCCACTTTTGCGGCAACTTCTTCTCGTTCGCTTGACAACCATTGAGAAAAGCGAGCAATAAGCTCAGGAAACGACTGCATGTGTTTTATGTATTGAGTTGTGTAACTCTTCTGAACAAATGTGAGCACATAGGCTCGAATTGCTTCAGGAGTTTTCTTGGTTCTTGCTGTTTGTCGCACCCATTCAAGGTTTGTATCCTCGGATAAGTAGAGCTCCAACTTCTCTTTCGCATCAACCATGTCGTATGCCGACATTCTCGGCTTGTACATTTTTGAAAGCTGAGATAACTTGTCCTCAATTTTTGAGGGAGCCTTCTCTCTACTTTCATTCTTATTACTATATATATTATTAGGTAACGGGTTTTCCGTTTCCGGATAAACCGTTTCCGGAAAAGCCGTTTCCGGTGGAGTAGTTTTTTCGGTCTCATCTTTTACAGGAACTTCAAAAACTTCATATTCGTACCCTGCAAACATACCTGATTCTCTTTTTAAGGAACGATGTATGTATCCGGCGGTAGTAAGTTCGGCGATACCTGATAAAGTGCTGTCACGGCCATCTTTTGACCTTGCTATGAGGTCATTGATAATTATCTGCCAATTATCGGGTTTTGACAGCAGGTAGGCGAGGATGCCCTTAGCTTTCCAACTCAGGGCTTTGTCTTCTAATGGACGCTTATCTATTTGCACGAAGGGGGTGTCCCTTGGTGTTCTTTTTATGGTTCCGTTCATAAATCAAACTTATTTGTGGATGATAATTTGCTGCCATTAAATTCGCTCGGATTATCTTTGAAAGAGTACTTATGCGAATCCGATAAATCCCCATATTTTTTAATGCCTGCTTCTGTTTGAGTTATCAATTTATGTGAAATCAAAAACATAAATAAAACTTTCTCAATGTCAATTTCTTGACGCAGCATCGTAAATTTAATATTACATACAGCTTTTAGGACTTCTTTTGCTGCTGCTTCAAAAAGTTGGTACTTGAATGGTTGCTCAATTAGATTGAAATATGGAGATAGTTCATCAAGATCGAACTCTAATGTAACCTCCTGTGTATAGCTTATTTTACCGTTCATTTGTTCATTATATATTGAGTTATGAATAGTTTATTTCTCTTTAATGGCCATGTGTTTGCCATTAGGTGTAAGAACACTTTTCGGGAGGCTCCTACGGTGATAGGCTTTCTTTGCTCATTGTGTGCTCTTGGCCATAATTGCTTTGGGAGTTCAGGTGCTATATAAGCCGATAAATGTGCTCTGTGATGGTCTATAACCGCAGTTATGCCTACTAATTTTGAGTTTGCCATGCTATAATTGATTATGAATTTTAACAAATGATTGGAATCTTGGGGAAAATACAAAGCAATCAATGTTTGCCTCATGTAGCATTGAAATCATTGATTGTTGTACAGCGAGCTCAGAAAGTAAAAAAATGACTTTTGGCTGTTCATAATCAAGTATTTTCTTTGCTATACTTTTCGCGTACAGATATAGAAAATTACCCTGTAGCTCAGGATGGTCATATTCGCTATGAGCGAGCTTGTAATTATATTCTAAGAGAAAATTTACTCTTATTACCTCTAATTGCTCTTTGAATTGAATATCAATGAGATTCTTTTGATGTGGAGGGATTGATAAAGTACCCTCTATTAGGACATATAGCATATTCGTAGAAATAAAAAAGGCTCAGAGCACTCGTTGCAGGTAGGATGCAAAGAGGTCTAAGCCTTGTCAGCGAATGGGGCAGAAGCCCCTTGGTATATATGTCTTTTCAATTGCAGTAGAACATCCTACCTTTCAACTACAATGATTGATGGTACAAATATATGAATATTTTTTTATTCTATTATATTTTTATCATCTTTTTTTTGAAAATTTTCTATTGCCTTGAAAATCTCATATACCAACTGCGGTACTACGGCATTCCCATAAGCTTTCAAGGATTCTGCTCTCCATTTAGAAAAGGTAATAGCGTCCAATCTTTCGGAAAGCCCATCATTTCCCCTACAAACTGGGTGCTCAGATGGGAAGTTTTGCCAAAAATTGAGAACGTTTGTTGTAAATTCGTTCCCCTTCCATCTTCTTTGATCATTCCTCTCTTGATTATTGTCTCCCTCTTTTCTACACCCTTCCACATGTTTGCGGTTGGGGTAGGGAGCAATCCTTTGGCAAGAAGCCCCGGCAAGCTTGGAGTAAAGTCTAATCTGTCCGTACCGGTTATTTTTGTTGCTCTCGGAGTAGGCAATAAACCAAATTCTATCTCGCTGATGGGGAGCTCCGATGGCACAAGCTGGAATAAGATACGTTTCGACCTCATACCCTTCATTTTCCAAGTCAGCGCACACCTCGTCGAATACCATTCCTTCGTCCCAAGAAAGTAGTCCGCCAACGTTTTCGCCCACAATGAACGTTGGGGCAATTTGCCTAATCGCTGCAAGCATGAACGGCCAGAGGTGCCGCTCGTCATCTTTTCCCATTCGTAGCCCTGCTGTAGAGTAGGGTTGGCATGGGAATCCTCCGGTAAGGACATCAACTCGACCTCTCCAAATAGAGAAGTCTGTTGTTTTGATATTTTGATACGTTTGCGCATGTGGCCAATAGTATTTTAAAATTGTTTGGCAGATAGGATTTAGTTCGCAATGGAATACGTTTTTCCATCCCATCCACTCAGCAGCAAGGTCAAATCCGCCTATGCCGCTGAATAAGGATGCGTGCTTCATTATTTTTTAGTGTTACCAACTTGTGATATTCATGCTATCTATGATGTCAAATAGTTCATTATGGCTTATTTGCTCGCATTGAACATCTAAAAAATTAGCTATTTTTTCAATAATTTCCATAGGGTCTATTTTGCGCCTACCTAATACTATATGCAAATATCCATCAATCCCCACACAATCTAATCCCAAATCGTCAATAAAAAGAGATAGTTTATTTGCATGATGGCCTACCGGCCTTTTAAGATACCCATGCCCTCTTTTTTTTGGTATAAGCATAGAAATGCTTTTTGGGGAATCATAAATACAATACATTAATGATGTCTTAATCATACCTCCTTTACGTTTTTAAACCAAATCAAAGAGGCAACAATGCCCTCAATGTAGTGCTCTTTTAACTGCTCTGAAAATCCGAGATATGTGAGCATTTGGTCAAGGCTGTCAAATCCATCCTCAAGAGCTAACTGCTCCATGCGCTCGATGGTGATATATGAGCCCTCTATGGTCATTTGGATGTAACGCTTGCCAAAAGGGTAGCACATCTCAGGTTTTATCAACTTAGAGCTTTGCCAGTATGGGTATTTGCTCATATCTATATTAAGGCGCTCTACTTTTGCAACTTCAGCTTCGCCGAATTGCTTGTAGAATTTAGTTCTCGCACCCTGTGCGAGATGTATCTTCATGCCATCCTTCCAACGCTGATTAGGGTCAAGCCGGATAGTATGTTTTTTGACTCCGGTAAGGATTTTTTCAGGAGCATTGAAGTCCCAATTGCCCAATCCTTTGAGCTTTTTACTGAATGATAAAATCATGTTCTGCTGAGTTTTAATCGTTGTAATAAAATTTGATTCTAACGTACCCACTCCCAAATGGGGTATATACTTTTGACAGTCCATTGGTGATGTTCCAAATGGCTGAATCATTCTTGCCTATTTTTTTGTAGAAAATACTATCTACTACAGCCTTGTAAATATTATCTATGTCCGGCTTTTTTAGATGCTCTTGGCCGATTCGAGCTAATTTTTCTGCAATTACCTTTTTTGTCCCGATAGTAGGATAGGGGATGGGCAGCCCAAATTCCATTGAATAAATCTTGCCTGGTAATACTGAATTGCCTGGGATGCCTGCCTTGATGCAAGCTTGGGCCCAAAGCCATCGAAAACTGTCCATCCAATGATGATAAGCTACAGCTCTTGGCGTTTGTTTGCCCTTGGCATTCACACGAACGGCCCCCATAGGGATGATGTCAATGTCTATTTCGATAAATTTCATGGTGTGTGTAATTAAAAAAGCGTACTCCAAGAATGGAGTACGCTTTTGCGATTTTCTTGATAGTACAAAGCTATCACTATTTTGTTAGAATAACAAATTATTCTTACAATATTTTATTTTATTTACGACTTTAGGCCAATTATTTTTGCGATTGCCTCAAATAACTCTTGATTCGTAGTTATATCTGTACCTACAAGCATAGCTCCTACAGAGGTGACATATTCAATCGTAAATGAGAACTCTTCGCCCGATTTCATCAGTACATCTACACCTTGGTTATTTGTCCCCAATTTAACCGACTCAACATCTTCTATTCGATAATACCCTTCTGCCCAATCGAATGCAGGAGATAGGCTTGGCAAGTCATTCGTTTTTACATAAATAGACTTTGAGTTGTTTGACAATTCTATTGTCATGTAAGTTGCAGGCATAGTTAGTATTCTTGAAAGTTGAATAATCCATAAACATCGGCATTATT
>Ga0068876_10002790_pt1 | contig 12770 bp, 11 predicted proteins | sample NOAtaG_6_FD_66442 | JGI IMG/M metagenome (GOLD analysis project Ga0068876, IMG submission 66442) | Freshwater lake microbial communities from Lake Erie, under a cyanobacterial bloom - NOAA_Erie_Diel5S_2200h metaG | ecosystem: Environmental > Aquatic > Freshwater > Lake | place: USA: Ohio, Lake... | reverse complement strand
TTTTCGGCGGGCTGGTTTTAAGGGTTTCTTTGCCATAACCTTGTAATTTTACTTTAATATTAGTGGAAACTTTTTGTTTTAAAAAATTCTGGCTAAAATATTTACAAAATTCCTGTAGTTTACACTTAAAACACTGAGGGTTACGGGCCAAGCACACATACCTGCCATGTAAGATCAGCCAATGATGAGCAATTGGGATCAACTCCTCCGGAATGCCCTTAACTAATTGTTGCTCAGCTTGCAATGGGTTTTTTGCACCAATTGTGAGGCCCAAACGCGCGCTAACCCTAAACACATGGGTATCAACAGCCATCGCGGGCTTTTCATACACCACCGAAGCTATCACATTGGCTGTTTTGCGGCCAACCCCCGGTAATTTTTGAAGTTCTTCAATATCACCGGGCACCACTCCACCAAAATCATTCAGCAACATTTTGGCCATACCAACCAAATGTTTGGCTTTGTTATTGGGATAACTAATACTTCTTATGTAGGTAAACACTTCATCACTACTGCTATTGGCCAAGGTTTCTACATTTGGGAATGCTTCAAATAGAGCCGGTGTAACCATATTCACCCTTTTATCGGTACATTGCGCCGAAAGAATAACAGCCACTAATAATTGATAAGGATTAGAATACTTTAGTTCCGTTTCCGCAATAGGAACGTTATTCTTGAAGTAATTGAGTACTTTTTCATATCGTTCTTGTTTATTCATTTGAAAAGTAAATGTAAATGATTTTTAAGCAATTCCTTAATTTTACAACAGTGAAAATTCTATATAAATATCTTTTTCTATGTGCACTTACAATTTTTGTAGGCTGTGTTGATCATTCTTCCGAACAAAAAAAGATGAACAAGCCAATTGATGAAGCTGCACTCAAAAAACAATTTGAAAAAGCGAATCAGGCCTTAATTCAAAAAGAGAACGATGAGATGGATCAATATGCCAGATCGCATCAAATGAATTTTGTAAGAACAACAAGTGGCATTCGGTATTATGTTTACCAAGCATCCGCAAAAGGCGATAGTATAAAGGAAAGCATGGAAATTACGATGAGCTTTAAAGTAAGTTTGATGGATGGTACCGAAGTATACAATTCGAAAGATAGTGGCAAACGCACATTTAAAGTTGGATACGAAAATATTGAAAGCGGAATTCACAAAGGCGTTCAATACTTAAAGCGAGGCGACAAAGCCCTATTATTGGTGCCTTCGCATTTAGCGCATGGATTATTGGGCGATTATAAAAAGATCCCGCCTCAAATGCCGATTGTTTATGATATTCAGATAGATTGAATATGAATAATAAGATCCTCATTGCTATTTTTATTTTTGCGCTTTTTTCGTGCGGCCGAAAGAACGAACTCTACACCAAACACGAAAAGGGGTTTTACTACCATTTGCTTGCATTTAATACTGATGTAAAAAAAGACAATACACATTTTATTGCGCTGTTAGATATTAACTACTCCACGCAAGGCGATTCTGTATTTTGGAATAGTAGAACCGATTATGATGACAAATATTTTATGAATATTGATCCTGATAAAACAGGAAATTGCATTGAAGCTTATTTACAAATGGCAAACGAAGGCGATAGTGCATGCCTGCTTATTCCAAAAGAAACATTTTTCAAACAGCAATTCTCAAGTCCGCGCATTCCAAACTTCGCAAAATCAGATTCGGTAGTTAAAGTATATCTTAAGATAAAAACCATTTTTAATACCTCGCGTGTTGATTCACTCATTACCGAATGGGCTTTGAATGAATCCTTGTTAATAAAAGACTACCTTAAAAAAAACAATATTTCAGATTATTATAAGGACTCTTTGAATGTATACTGGCTGAGCGGAAAACCGGATCTTTCAGCCATCAACCAACTAAAAAATAAGACCGTTTCAATGACCTACAAAGGCTACTTATTAAATGGGAAACAATTTGACGAATCCCCTGACAATTGGCAGGTAAATACCTCAACCCCCGACCAAATGCTAAAGGGGTTAAATTATGTGATAAAATTTCTAAATACGGGACAAAATACCAAAATTATACTACCTTCGTACCTCGCATTTGGCGAACTTGGCGCCGGAAATATCATACCGCCATACACGCCTCTGCTTTACGAAATAAATATAAATAATATAGTAAACTAAAATGGTATTAAAGTCACTCCTACCCATCGCAGCGGTTCTAATGTTAACTTCTTGCGGTAGCGATTCACAATTTGATGGTTTTACCCGTGCCAAAGAAACGGGAATTCATTACAAATTCTTTAAACACAACGAAGACGCCAAAAAAATTGTAATGGGCAGTGGAATTAAATTCAGCTGGAGCTTTAGCATTTGGCCAAAAGATTCTATCATCATGGAATCAAAACAAACAACTCAAGACGGATCACGTTACACTAACTTTGGTGTGCGTGAAGTTACATTTAAAGGAAGTTTTGAAGACGGTCTTTTAATGATGCATGAAGGCGATAGCGCTGCATTTATCATTTCTGCAGATTCATTCTTTTTGAAAACAATGCGTGGAAACGAATTGCCTCCGGGAGTAAAACCTGGCGATTTCTTAAAAGGTGTGTTTGCTATCAAGGAAGTAAAAACCAAGGAAGAAGTTGATAAAAACGCGGCTGAACAAAAAGCTGAAATGGAAAAGAAAATGCAAGAAGCAATGATGAATGAATCTGTTGCTCGCGATAAATATTTAGCAGATAATAAGATCACAACCAAACCTACTGAAACTGGATTGATCTACATCGAGTTAAAAAAAGGTAAAGGTGATAGTCCAAAACCAACCGACATGGTTAAAGTACATTACCATGGAACATTTTTAGACGGAAGCGTTTTTGATAGTTCAGTTGAGCGTAATCAACCAATTGAATTTCCTTTGAATCAAGTGATCCCGGGATGGACAGAAGGTGTTGGAAAGATGCAGAGAGGTGGAAAAGCTAAAATGGTTATCCCTTCAAATATTGCCTATGGCCCTCAAGGAAGACAAGGAATACCTCCTTTCTCTACCCTGGTTTTTGATGTAGAGCTTATAGATTTTAAACCACAGCCTGAACAACCACAGATGCAAATGCCTCAGCAACAACAGCAAGGTGAGCATCATCCAGGTGACGGACATAACCACTAAAAACTGGCAAGATTTTTGTAAATTTTATTAGAAATTACAACAACATGAAAAAAATAGTAATGATCATTGCAGCACTAAGTCTTCTAAGTTTAGGATCTTTTGCGCAAAAAAAACAAAAAATAAAGTTAAGTAAGATGGACCAAGAATTTCTAAGCAAACAGCCTGATGGCATTTATGCAAAAATTGAAACTAGCAAAGGAACAATTATTACAATGCTAGAATTTACTAAAATGCCTTTAACCGTTGCCAATTACGTTGGTTTAGCTGAAGGTACAATCACCAATACAGCAAGACCATTAGGAACTCCTTATTATGATGGTTTGATCTTTCACAGAGTAATTCCAAGCTTTATGATCCAAGGCGGTTGCCCAACAAAAAATGGTACCGGAAGTCCTGGTTACACATTTGTTGACGAAATGGATGCAGCAAGCGATCTTGCAAAAACAGGTTACGTGAGAGGAACACTTGCGATGGCCAACGCAGGACCAAATACAAATGGAAGTCAATTCTTTATCATGCATAATAATGGGTCATTACCTCCGAGCTACACCATTTTTGGACATGTATTAAGTGGAATTGAAGTTGTTGATTCGATCGCAACTACGCCACGTAATCCTAATGACAAACCACTTACAGATGTAACGATAAATAAAGTATCTATTTTACGTAAGGGTAAAGCGGCTACAGAATTTGATGCTGCAAAAGTTTTTACTACTGAGCAAGCTAATTTTGAAAAGAAGAAAGCCGAAAAATTAGCTATACAAAAGGCAGAAGATGAGAAAGCTTTGGTAGAATTAACTAAAGGTTTTCAAAAAACGGCAAGCGGTTTGTATTACTTGATCGAAGCTCCGGGTGCTGGTGCTAGTCCAACAGCAACAAACACTGTAAAAGTACATTACGAAGGTAAATTCATGGATGGTAAGATCTTTGATAGCTCACTACAACGTGGTCAGCCAATTGAATTTGGTTTAAATCAAGTTATCGCCGGATGGACAGAAGGAGTTCAACTAATTAAACCGGGTGGAAAAATAAAGCTAGTTATTCCTCCGGCTTTAGGTTACGGAGAGCGTGGCTATCCTGGAGCTATTCCTCCAAACTCTTGGTTACAATTCTATGTTGAATTAATTGACTTTAAATAGTTTTTGAAAGAAAGCAAAAAACCCCGACATAACTGTCGGGGTTTTTTTTATTCTCCTAACTCCTTTGGATAACATAAATAATATTTGGTCACCGTTTGGCTTAGCTTCTGCAAATTCAACTGATCACTTGCTTCGGCCACATCCTTTAAGCTGCCATCTCCCATTAAAATATTAATGTGGAACTTACTATCCAAATAAGCACTATTATTTACGCTATCAGAATACACAAAATAAGAAATTTCCTTTCTACTCACCTTGTATTTCTTCATACCCAACTCTATCATTTTATTCTTATGCGCCGTAAGAATTGGTGTACTTTGCAATTCTGTTCTAAATAATTTACGATCCACTAATTTGTTACATAATAAATTCAATATCCGATCCTCACTATCCGTCCAACCTTTTATACTTGCCGAAATGTCTGTATCATCTAATCGCGCAAAAGCATTTAATACCTCCGGATCATTCATAAAATCCTTCTTGGTATAATCATTTTGCAAGAATTTTTTAAACGTTGGTGTAGCGAACAGATCTTTTCCTTGGGCACTTAACTCCTTTGCACGCTTTAAAATATTCACTAATAAGGTTTCGGCACTCAATACAGTTTTATGTAAATACACTTGCCAGTACATCAACCTACGCGCTATCAAGAATTTCTCTATACTATATATACCCTTGATCTCCACCACTAAATTATTATTCACCACATCCAACATTTTAATGATGCGATCGCTACTAATAACACCTTCACTTACGCCCGTAAAAAAACTATCGCGCTTTAAATAATCTAATCGATCCATGTCCAATTGCGAACTCACCAATTGATGTAGAAATCTTTTTTTGTAGGCATCATTAAAGATCTTGATGGCCAGAGTAAGCTTGCCTTTAAATTCCTTGTTCAAGGCCTCCATTAATAAGCTGCTAATATCCTCATGACTCACTTCTCGCACAATACTATGCTCAAGGGCATGCGAAAACGGTCCGTGACCAATATCATGCAATAATATGGCGCATAAAGTTGCTTGTTCTTCTTCCTCTGTAATTATAACGCCTTTTTGTTTTAAGGTAAGTAAAGCCTCGTGCATGAGATGCATAGCACCAATGGCATGATGAAAACGGGTGTGTAAAGCGCCCGGATACACTAAATTTGTAAGTCCCAGTTGCTTAATTCGTCGTAAACGTTGGAAATATTTATGATTGATAAGATCATAGATCAGATCACTAGGGATAGTTACAAAACCGTAAATAGGATCATTTATTATCTTACGTTTGTTTTTGGTCATTTAAAACTAAATTCTGTTAAGTGATATAATTAATTTAAATTTAATACGTTATTTGTAATATAACTAATTAGATGGACAAAATTAATATTCTTTGGGCTGACGACGAAATTGATCTTTTAAAACCACATATCCTGTTTTTGAATGGAAAAGGATATGAGGTTGTAACCGCTTGCAGTGGCGATGAGGCTTTAGATATTGTGAAAGACAATAACAACCTAAGCGCCGTATTATTAGATGAGAATATGCCCGGTTTAACAGGACTTGAAACCCTGGTAAAGATAAAGCAAAGTCATCCACATTTACCTGTGATCATGATCACAAAAAGTGAGGAAGAGCACATTATGGATGATGCTATTGGTGGGAAAATTGCTGATTATTTAATTAAACCTGTAAATCCGAACCAAATATTGCTTTCCCTTAAAAAAGCGCTTGATAATAAACGCTTGGTTTCTGAAAAAACTAACACCGAATATAGAAAGGAATTTGGGCAAATTGGAATAACGTTAAGCGATAAATTATCGTGGAAGGAGTGGACAGAAGTATACAAAAAACTGATCTTTTGGGAATTGGAATTAGACAAAGTACAAGACAAAAGCATGTACGATGTTTTAGTGATGCAAAAATCAGACGCGAACAGCCAATTCTTTAAATTCGTTGAAAAGAATTATTTCAGTTGGTTAAATGGTGCAGATAAAAATCCGCCTGTTATGAGCCATACGCTGATCAAAAATAAATTTGCAAAAGAATTAGAGGGGCCGGATAAAGTATTCTTGATCGTGATTGATAATTTACGTTTTGATCAATGGAAGATCATTCAACCTATTATTGAAGATTATTACAAAGTTGATACGGAAGAAGTATTTTGTAGCATTTTGCCAACGGCCACTCAATATGCGCGTAATGCCATTTTTAGTGGTTTGTTACCAAGTGAAATGGAAAAGCGTTTTCCAAAACTATGGCTGAACGATGATGATGAAGGTGGAAAAAACATGCACGAAGAAGAATTTATGCGTGAACAATTAAAACGCTTGGGCAAGGATGTGAAAATGAGTTATACCAAGATCACCAATTTTGCAGCCGGAAAAAAATTAACCGAGAACCTAAGTAATTTATTAACTAATAAACTGAATGTGATCGTTTATAATTTTGTGGATATGTTGAGCCATGCCAGAACTGATATGGAAGTTATTCGCGAATTAGCCGATAACGAACCTGCTTATAGAAGTATCACCAAAAGTTGGTTCGAACATTCGCCATTGCATGATATCATTAAACAATTAGCTGATAAAAAAATAAAATTGGTGATCACTACCGATCACGGAACAGTGCACGTAAAGGAACCTACAAAAGTATTAGGAGATAAGAACGTGAATAATAATTTACGCTATAAACAAGGTAAGGCCTTAGATTATAATCCTAAAGAAGTTTTTGAAGTTAAAAATCCGAGTGATGCTTTTTTACCAAAGGTAAATGTGAGTCAGCGGTTTATTTTTGCTAAAGAAACTCGTTTCTTCGCCTATCCAAATAACTTTAATTACTACGTTAACTACTATAAGAATACGTTTCAGCATGGTGGTATTAGTTTAGAAGAAATGATCATTCCATATATTACACTCAGCGCAAAATAAAAAGTAATGGAGTTCGAAAGAGATATTACTTCTTTAGAAAGCCTTGCACAAGTGGCAAAAGAATTATTACAAACGTTCAAAGATAAAAACGTATTTCTTTTTGATGCGCAAATGGGGGCCGGAAAAACAACCTTCATAAAAGAACTTTGCAGGCAATTAGGTAGCGATGATAATTTTAGCAGCCCTACCTATTCTATCGTTAATGAATATAAAACCCCAACACACAGCATCTTTCACTTTGATCTGTATCGTTTAAAAAATAAAGAAGAATTATTTGATATCGGATTTGATGATTATCTGAACAAAAACGCTTATTGCTTTATAGAATGGCCTCATTTAGCGCAAGATTTTTTAAGTAGCGGATCTTACGTGAAGGTTTCAATAGAATCTGATGGAAATAACCGTGTTTTAAAGGCTACAACTAGCTGAAATCCAAAATTTTATACAAGGTCTAATTTTACATCATTTGTTGATAAATTTCGTTCACTTATTTTAACACTTTAGGCAATAAAGTGGCTACTTATAAGTTTCTCTTATTGGTGTTTTCTGATAAGATCCATAGGACTATTTTTTTATTTGGTTGCTGCGCCCTTTTATTTGGGGTAATGTTAGGAACAGTTCCAACAAGTGTACCGCAATTTATTTTGTTAGGCAATTGGTTATTGGAAGGCAAATTTATTGCCAAGTGGGAAAAACTAAAAAGCAATAAATTATTCTGGATACTTAGCGCCGTCTTTTTCATTCACGTTATTGGATTGTCTTATTCGGAAAATATTTCTGATGGCTTAAAGGATGTACGAACAAAAATTCCATTAATTCTACTTCCCTTGATATTTTTTACAACGGCACCGATCATAAAAAAAGAATTGCACTATCTTTTTTACAGCTTTATTCTTGGAGCATTTTTTAATATCGCCTGGTGTTTGATATATAATAAATTATTGCACGATACAGAAACGGTTAGAGATGTTTCGCGCTTTATGAGTCACATCCGACTTGGTTTTTTAATTGATATGGCCATTATCTTTTGTGTTTACTTTGTTATGCAGGTGAAGGCATTCAAATTAAAAGCCCTATTTAGTTCTCTGGTGTTATTTTTCATATTTGGTTTATACACTTTAGGATTAATGACAGGGCTGGCGAATCTTACGATCATTGCAGTGCTCTTTCTAACTTTTGTTTTATTTAAACAAAGTAAAATTGGATTTGTGGCGCTTTCCATTGTTTTCATTTTAGCTACCCTCTTTTTTATACATAAGATCCAGAATTTCTATAAAGATAACTTTGATGTGAAAAATGTATCCGTAAACAAAGATCTTCATTTATCAAGATCAGGAAGAGCGTTTGATACTTACGTATTTACTAATCAAGTTGAAAATGGCTTTATTGTTAACAACAACATACAACCTTATGAATTACAAAAAGAGTGGAACCAAAGAGCGCCAAATGATTCGTTCAACCTTAAACAACAATACAATACCGAAAGATTCTTTACATTAGTTAGATACATTAGCAGCAAAGGCGAAATTAAGGATTCGGTGAGTATTAGTAATCTCAGCAAAAGTGATATTATTGAAATTGCAAAGGGGGTTTCAAATGTTAAGTATCAAAACTGGTCGTTCTTTAATAAACGCGTTTACGAATTAATGTACGATTATTTTGAGTACAAGAATAACGGCTCGGTAAACGGACATTCATTTACCATGAGGTTATTCTATTTAAAAGCCGCTTTATGTGCGATAAACGAAAAATGGTTGTTCGGAACAGGAACTGGCGATGTGCAAGATAAAATGAACGAGTGTTACGAACACTCTGGTTCGCCATTAGATAAAGTTTGGTATAAACGTCCGCACAACCAATTTGTAACTGTGGTGGTAGCTTTAGGATTAGTTGGGCTTGGCATATTTTTACTATCGCTGTTTTTTCCGGTGTTCTATTTACGCCATCAGCTCGATGCTTTGTATTTGCTCTTCTTTATCAGCGCCATCATTTCCTTTTTATTTGAAGATACACTTGAAACGCAAAGCGGCTTAAGCTTCTTTGCCATTTTCAACACCCTGTTTTTGAGTAGGGCGTATTTTAAAAAGAAACAAATTCTTCAGGATTAACAGGAGTTCCGTTATACCATAACTCAAAGTGCATATGAGGGCCTTTGCTATTTGTACCAGTATTTCCAACACTACTAATTACTTCTCCTGTTTTTACGCGTTCGCCTGTTCGTTTATTTAAATGCGAGTTATGTTTAAAAACACTCATTAAATTATTGCCGTGTTGAATATGAATGATGTAACCATCTTCAACGGTAAATCCGGTATAAATTATTGTTCCGTCTAAGGGTGCTTTAATACTTTCATCCGGCTTGGTTACAACATCAACACCAAAATGATCCTCTTTTATATTGTACGAGGTAGTTACCATTCCTTTTACGGGACTATAAAAAACCAGATCATTCAAGGCCTTTGTTTTTGTATACGATACCGTTGTTTGATTCCCTCTATTTTCTTCTATTTCCTTTCTAAATTCAAGATCATTCTTTGATGGCTCATTATTGATCTTTGAATAATCTTTTAATGAATCCTTTTTTGGTTTTAATGGATTAGGCTCTTCTTTTTCATTAAACACATTGATCAGGTTATTTATGTAAGCTTCTTTAGCGTCTAATGTTTGCTCGATCGAATCAGCCCTTTGAGTGATCTTTAAAAGCTCGCGCCTATCGTAAACATTACCGTAACCGGGAATATACTCTCTTAGTGAAGTTAAGGCTACCAAACTGATAACCAGGGTGGTCATTACTATAGTGATTGCAGAAATTGCAATAATAAGGCCTAATGGCGAGAGTTTTACGGAGAATTTCTCTCCAAATGTCTCATCATTAAGTATAACCAAGCGATAGGCCGTATTAAGCCAATGCTTGGCTCGTTTTAAAAAACTCTGCTTTTCCTTTGCCATTAACAACCGTAAAGATGCGAAAAAAATATTTTATAAAGGAAACTTGCAAAACAATTAAAGTTTCCATAGTTTTGTGCCCAAAATGTTGAAAGTATAAAAATGCCTACCAAAGACAAGATACTCCAGGGAGCAGAAGATCTGATATTCAAATATGGTATCAAAAATATCACTATGGATGATATTGCACGCCATTTGAGTATGAGTAAAAAAACCATTTACAAATTCTATAAAGAAAAAGACGAGATCGTACATTCATTAATGCATTTATCTATAGAAAAAGACAAATGTCGTTTCAAAAAGATCTATGACAGTTCGCATAACGTAGTTGCCGAAGGATTTGAAATGATGAAAGAAATGCGCGAAATATTCAGTAAAATAAACCCTATTGTTTTTCATGAACTCAATAAATACTATCCTGAGACATGGAAGGAATTCCAAAAATTCAAAAATGGGTTTATACAAGAGATGGTAGAAAGATCATTGATAAACGGGCAAAAGGATGGCTACATTAGAAATGATATTGACACAAAACTAATGGCAAAGTTGCGCGTGGAGAATATTGAGATGACACTTAATGGCGCCTTATTCACAACCGAAAGACCCAACCTCATCGATACACAGATGGCGATTACGGAGCATTTTTTATATGGTGTATGCACCTTAAAAGGACATAAATTGATCAATAAATACAAAAACATTGAAGAAGAATAATATGATAAAAAAACTATTAGCAGTTTTCGTTATTTTCTACGGATCTGCATCTGCCCAACAAAAGGCTTCTTTTAGTTTGCAAGAAGCCATAGAGTATTCCATTAAAAACAGTCCAAATTACTCTAACGCCGAATTGGATTACAAAAGCGCTGAGTACAAAAAAAATGAGATAACCGGTATAGGTTTGCCTCAAATAAGCGGAAGTATTGATTTTAAAGATTACTTGAAGATCCCAACTTCGCTTATTCCATTAAGTGCGTTCAATCCAGCAGCGCCAAAAGACATGTATGCTGCAGTTCAATTTGGCGTGCAATATCAAGCAACCGCAGGTTTTAGTGCCTCACAATTGCTCTTTAGTGCTGATTATATATTTGGATTAAAAGCTTCAAAGGAATTCATGAACCTATCACGAATCAATGTTCAGCGTACAAAAACTGAATTAGTAGCTCAAGTTTCAAAAGCATATTACGGCGTATTAGTTGGAAGAGAAAGATTGAAATTGTTAGACATCAATATGGCAAAACTTGACCATTCTCTTTCGGATCTTAAAGCATACAACAAGCAAGGTTTCGTAGAGCAAATTGATGTTGAAAGATTAGAGGTTGCAAATAATAATTTAGTAACTGAAAAAGAAAAGGTTACTCAACTTATAAAAACAGGAGAATATTTGTTGAAATTTCAGATGGGATATAAGATCTATGATGAAATTACTTTAACTGATAGTTTAAATCTTACCGAAGATCTTAAGCAAGATCTTGCAACAACAAGTATCGATATTTCAAAACGCAGTGATTACCTACTACTTAAATCTCAACAGAAACTTTCAGAGACTGACATGAAACGCTTGAAGTGGGGATATTTACCAACTCTAGCGGCATACGCCAGTTACCAATTAAACACACAAAGAAATACAACAAATATTTTCGAAAGTGATAAAGCCAATGCCATGAAACAATGGTATCCAATTGGTTTAGTTGGGGTAACATTGAACTTGAATATTTTTGATGGTATGCAACGCCATTTTAAAATACAACAAGCTAAGATCGCCGTTGAAAAAAACATAAACAATATCAGGAACCTGGAAATGGCATCGCAAATGGAATCAAGTATTGCTGCTATCATGTACAATAACACCTTAAAGAGTCTTGAAACAAATAAACGCAACATGGAGTTAGCCAAACACATATACGATGTTGTACAAAAAAAATATGATCAAGGTGTTGGTAATAATTTAGAGATCCTAAATGCGCAAACCTCAATGCGTGAAGCGGAAGTTAACTATTACAATGCTGTTTACGATGCACTCATCTCAAAAATAGATTACTTAAAAGCAACTGGAAATTTAATTAAATAAAATTAATATATATGATCATGTCATTCACACACAAAAAACAATTTACCTCTCTGGCAAAAACAGCCATTGCAATAACGCTCACTATGATCCTTACATCTTGCGGCGCCAAGGAACCTGAAGATCTTGCAGGCTTAAAAGCCAAACAGGCCGAACTAAAAACGCAGTTATCGGAAATAGCCGCTAAGATCAATAAATTAGAAGGCGATTCTGGTAAAAAATTCATTTTAGTTGAAGCAGCCCCATTAGTTCCTGAAATTTTTAAAACCTATATCAACTCGCAAGGAAGAGTTGAAGCGGAAGAAAGTGTTTCATTGGCCGCGGAAATTCCAGGTACTATAACCAAAATAAATGTAAAGGCCGGCGATGAAGTTTCTAAAGGTCAAGTTCTGGCCGAAACAGACGCAAGAGCCATACAACAAACCATTGCAGATCTTCAAACAAACACCGAACTGGTGAATCAACTTTACGAGAAACAAAAAGCATTGTGGGATCAAAAAATTGGAAGTGAAGTGCAATTCTTACAAGCCAAAACGCAAAAAGAAAGCATGGACAAAAAAATGAACACTCT
>Ga0068876_10002783_pt1 | contig 12785 bp, 6 predicted proteins | sample NOAtaG_6_FD_66442 | JGI IMG/M metagenome (GOLD analysis project Ga0068876, IMG submission 66442) | Freshwater lake microbial communities from Lake Erie, under a cyanobacterial bloom - NOAA_Erie_Diel5S_2200h metaG | ecosystem: Environmental > Aquatic > Freshwater > Lake | place: USA: Ohio, Lake... | reverse complement strand
AGTTGGGGTGTGTAAATATTGAGGTTGTCTCATAAGCATTCTTCCACCATCGGCGCCAAAGGAGTGGTGAGACAGGGGGGGAAGCCTCCGGCACGTCCTTTTTTCGGAGCTGCGTTTTCAACGATTTTGCGAAGCAAAATCGTTGAAAACGCAGCTCCGAAAAATTTAATTTTTCCGCCATAGGCGGCAAAATACTTTTTACACAACCCCTTTTTACAAAATCCCACACCTCAACCGCGTACTTATGTAACGGCCTCATCCGGGTCAGATTTTTTTGACGATGTAAATATAGACTGGAAAGTGGTCGCTGTACCCATCCAGGAATTCGTTGCCGGCAAAAGTACGCAGAGGATAGCCTTTGAAAGGTCCTGAACTCTGGCTCATAAAGGGAGGGTTGAAAATCCTGGCCTGGTAATAATAATAGCCCTTTTCCTGTGGCCTGGCAAATCCTTCTGTTATGACGATCTGGTCGAACAGGCTCCAGGCATCCCGGTAGGCGAGGGTCCCGATGCCTTTTTTAAAGAACTGGTACATAGGGTTGAACATATCCCCTGCTGAGACTTCTGCAATCTCCCTTCTGCCCTTGAGGACTTCCTTGACACTCGGGCTTACCGGGTCGTCGTTCAGATCGCCCATGACGAGGATTTTTGCCTTTGGATCCAGCTTTTGAAGGGAATCTATGACTTCCTTACAGAGCATAGCGGCGGCATTGCGCAAGGGCTGGGTCGCTTTTTCGCCACCCCTGCGGGACGGCCAGTGGTTGACCAGGAGGTGGATCGGCTCACCGTCAAAACGCCCGCTGACGTATAAAATGTCCCGGGTGCCGCGTACTTCGCCTTCCTCAGAATACGCACCCATGGGGATGGTATGGGCATGTGTAACTTCGAAATATTTTGGCTGATAGAGAAGGGCAACGTCTATGCCGCGCGGGTCAGGGGAATCAAAGTGTACAATCTGATAATTCCGGGGTTTAAGGCCGGGGTGCTTCACCAGGTCTTCAAGGACAGCGCGGTTTTCTACTTCTGCTACGCCGAGAATGGCTATTCCATCCGGGCTATACTCCATGCCCATTTTTCCGATGACCTCACTGAGCTTGCCCAGCTTGCTCCGGTAGCGCTCGGAAGTCCACTGGTTAAGACCTGACGGAGTGAAATCGGAATCGTTGGTCTCCGGGTGATCTTTGGTATCGAAGAGGTTCTCGACATTGTAAAAACCAATGGAGGCGATTTTGAATTTATCCTGTGCCGCAATCCTGCCCATCGCCAAAATGACTATGGAAAAACACCATATTAACTGCATACCTTTGATCCAAAGCGCTTTAAACATCTCTTGCTTATTTTGGTAACCTGCCAATACATCGAACAGGAAGTTTACAAGATTTTAAAAATAGTAAAAAATATATTGGAAGGGCACACATTTTTTCAGGATAAAACCTCATTGAAGTACTGTGACCGTCCGGAAAAGACATCAGAGGCCTAAGTTGGGATAAGCGATCGTATCATTTTCAATGGCTTAACGCACTCCAGCCCTGAAAGGGCGAAATATTCTGGCAGGGCTAAAGTATGAATACATCGGCGACAGGCCTTCGTTCGCTGTATTTTTCCCTTTTCCGGATTTCAAAGAACCACTTCCGATGTTCAAACTGAACCTTTTTTAAAAAAATAGCAAGAGATTTATGCGGATATCGGGAAAACATCGTTTTTTGTCGCCGAAAGAATTGAACATAAGCGGGAGTGCGTAAACAGGATGTCCGGAGCCTTGCGATGGTATCCTGGTATGCTCATGGCCCCTTTCCCCGGGGTTAAATTCAGCTTGTTTTGACAGGATTATTGCGAGCCAATTTTTTTTGTGTATTTGATGTATTTTCTCGGTCTGGACAGTGCGCTCTGAAAAGTTTTCATGGGCGTAAAAAGTGCATAATTTTCATCAGGCTGATTTATTTCAACTCGTCTGATGAACGATTGGCTGTTTTTTTGATTTCACTTTGCGAGGTTAAAAAAACGACTAATCGTTCAGAACTTTCATTTGACGGCCAAAGATGAAAAAATGCTTTTCAAACGGCCAAAAGGTACTTTCGGAAACATTCTTTTTCACGCAATTGATTCAACCTTATGCGGATACTGCAAATTGTGACTACCCTTGCCTTCATTGGATTTTGCCATGGTGCTTTTGCCCAGGGGAACTATGAAGTTCGCGGAAGGGTGTTGGATGCTGCTACCGGCCAGGGCCTGCCTGGTGTCGAAGTGCGGTTTTTGACCACAGTATTTGTTACAGAGGATAATGGCGAGGTTACTTTTCAGGCCTCGGCACCTGCGGGCAGTAAATTACTCATCACGCTGGGCAAACCGGGGTTCCAATCCCGGGAAATTATCGTGGAAGGCAACAGTGGAACGACGATCAACCTGGGTACGATCCGCCTGGAAGCCCAGGACGGTATTGGGCAGGTGAACCCGGAAGACCTCATTCCTGTGATTACGATGAGTACGAACGAACTGGGCGGCGAAGGAGAACAGAATGTAGCGAGCCTGCTCACTTCCTCCAACGATATCTTTCTTTCCCTGGCAGCGTTTAACTTTAGCGCCGCACGCTTCCGTATGCGCGGATATGATGCCCAATATACCGAAGTCTTCCTCAACGGCGTACCTGTAAACGACCTCGAGAACGGTTTTCCGGGCTGGAATTCCTGGGGCGGCTTGAACGATGTCGTCCGGAACCGCCAGAATGTACTCGGGCTTGCCATCAACCCCTATGCTTACGGCGGGGTGGGGGGGTCCACTGCATTTGACACCCGGGCCTCCCGGCAACGCAAGCAAACGAGGATATCCTACGCCTTGTCCAACCGGAGCTACCGCAACCGGGTCATGGCAACGTATTCTACCGGAATGCTTAAAAATGGCTGGGCTTTCACGGTCTCCGGCTCCCGGCGCTGGGCAGAAGAAGGGTATATCCCAGGTACACCATTCGACGCGTATTCCTACTTTGTATCCGCCGATCGCAAGCTGGGGGAAAAGCACCTCCTGAACCTCACGGCTTTCGGCGCGCCTTCCAAAAGAGGTAGGGCCGGGGTATCCACCCAGGAAATGAACGACTTTGCCGGCACTAATTTTTATAACCCTAATTGGGGCTATCAAAATGGGAAAAAACGCAATTCGAGAATCGCGAATACCCATGAGCCAGTCGTAATCCTTCGGCACGACTGGTCGCCGGGCGAACGGACCCGCCTCACTTCGTCCCTTTCTTATCAATTTGGCAGGGATGGGGCAACTGCCCTCGACTGGTATGATGCCCGCGACCCCCGCCCGGATTATTACCGCAAGCTGCCCAGTTATATCCAGGATGGACAGGGCGGGCTGGTTGCTGAATTGCTGCGCAGCGACGAAAACGCCCGGCAGGTGGACTGGGCATATATGTATGAAGTCAACCGCAATAGTATCGCAACGGTCTTGAATGCCAATGGTATCCAGGGGAATACAGTCACCGGTAAACGGGCACAGTATGTCGTCGAGGATCGCCGATTCGATTCCAGAAGGGCCAATGTGCATATCAACCTCGAACACAGGGTCAACGATTATCTGAAGGTGAGTGCCGGAGCACACTTTCAGAAACAGCGTATCCGCAACTTCAAGGTGTTGGAAGACTTGCTGGGCGCGGATTTTTATCTGGATATTGATAAATTCGCCGAGTTTGACTCGACAGCGAATACAGCATTTATTCAAAATGACCTCAATATCCCCAACCGGCTGATCCGGGAAGGGGATGTTTTCGGATACGATTATTTCACCCAGAATATCCGCTCCGGGGCATGGGCCCAGGCGGAATACTCGCTGCGCAGGTTCGATTTTTTTGCCGGTGCCAATGTCTCGCAAAATGCTTTCTGGCGGGAAGGGAACGTACAGAATGGAAAGTTCCCCGAAAATTCCCTCGGCAAGTCGGAAGTCGCCAGTTTCACCGATTATGGCGCCAAGGCAGGGGTTACGTTTAAGCTCGATGGAAGAAACTATTTCCTGGTCAACGGAAGCTATCAGTTACAGGCGCCGCTTCCGCGAAATGCATTTATCTCCCCCAGGACACGCGACCAGCTCGCAGGGGGGCTCGGCCAGGAACAAATCCTCAGCGTTGAAGGGGGCTACCTCCTGAGGGCGCCTTATCTCAAGCTACGCCTCATCGGGTACTACACCCAGTTTACAAACCAAATCAATACCCAAAGCTTCTACCTCGACAACGCCATCATTACGGAAGACGGATTCAGAGGAGGGTTCGTGAATTATGTCATGACGGGAATCAACACCAGACACATGGGCACAGAGCTGGGGGCCGAGGTGGCAATCAATGCCGCTTTGCGCTTCAGGGCAGCAGCAGCTTTCGGTCAATTCATTTATTCGAACCGTCCGGACGTATCGGTTTATCTGGATAATGTTGCGCAGGTCGTCCGACAGGAAAAAGCATATATCCGGAATTTTTATATTCCCAATACCCCGCAAACGGCAGTCACCGCAGGCTTCAGCTACAATGCCCCAAAATTCTGGTTCCTAAATGCCAATGTCAATTTCTTCGATGATATCTGGATTGACTTCAACCCCGACCGGCGCACTACTGCCGGGGTGGCCTACGTGGAAAACCCACTGTTCAGCGATCAAATCGTAGAACCTGGGTCAGCACTATGGAAACGTATCCTCTATCAGGAGAAAGCACCCGCTGCATTTACCGTGGATGTATTCGGCGGCAAATCCTGGAAGCTCGGAGATAATGTTTTCCTTTACCTAAACGTCGGCGTCAGCAATATCCTCGATAAACAGGATTTCATTATCGGCGGGTATGAACAGTTCCGTTTCGACTATGCGGAAAAAAATGTGGACAGGTTCCCTAACCGCTACTTCTATGGTTTTGGAAGAAATTATTTTGCCAGCCTCGCACTGCGTCTTTGAAAAATGTGCCCCGACAGGAGGAATGTCTTTGCTTTAATGATGAACCGCAACAATATTACAGATATGAAATTATTTAAAAAAATCGGAATTTCCCGCCTGTCATGGGCTTTCTTCTTCGGTTTGACGATGCTGGCCAGCTGTGTCGAACTGGAATTCGACGAGCCACCAGTCGCTAAAGTGACTGAAATCGAGGCGAACACGACCATCGCGCAACTCAAGGCGCGTTATACCACCGGACAGCCACCCCTCGAAATTAAGGAAAATGTAGTCATTCAGGGAACGGTAATTGCCGATGATGCTTCGGGTAATTTTTTCAAAAATATCGTCATTCAGGACAATACGGGCGGTATTTCGGTCCGTATGAACGCCAACGGGCTGTTTGGTACTTTTCCAATCGGCAAAAAGGTGTTTGTAAGCTGTAACGGGCTCTTTCTTTCCGACTATAATGGTGTCATGCAGCTTAATGGCAGTGCCGAGAATGCGATCGAAGAACTGTTGATCTCGCGTCATGTTATCCCCTCAAAGGATGCACTGGCACCGGTCTCCCCCCGAAAGGTCACTGTTGATCAACTGAATACGTCTATGATCAATACCTTGGTAGAAATCGAGAACGTACAGTTTAAAAGCGGCCAAACGGGCGTACCGTATGCCGATGCAGTGAGACGCTTTTCCCTCAACCGCGATATCGAAGACTGCAACGGCCGCCCGATTATTCTGCGGAGTAGCGGCTATGCAGATTTTGCAGCAGCACTGACCCCGGCAGGCAAAGGAAGTATCGTCGCAGTTTACAACGTTTTTGGCACAACAAAACAACTCAATATCCGCGATCCGAAGGATGTCAAAATGAGCGATCCGCGCTGTACCTCTGGCGGTAGTTCCGGCGGTGGTAGTGGAGGCGCTTCCGTAGGAACCCCGGTGGCAGAAATCAGTGAATCCTTCAGTACCGAAGTCAATAACCAGGCGGTAGTGAAAAACGGCTGGAGTACAATTGCCTCCGTAGGTACCCGCGTCTGGCTGGCAAGGGTCTTTAGCGGTAATACCTATGCCCAGGCTACAGCCTACAATGACGACAGCCCCAATATGGAGTCCTGGCTGGTTTCCCCCCCACTGGATATGAAACAGGATAAAATCCTTACCTTCGAAACTGCAATGGCATTCTGGGTCCACGACGGACTGAGTGTATGGGCAGCGGAAACTTATGATGGTAAAAATCCCAATAATTCCAATTGGACCCGGTTGACAGCTACCTTTGCAGGTAAATCTTCGGCAGAAAATGCGTTCGTGCCTTCCGGAGATGTCCAGCTTAAAGCTAATGGGGGCAGACTTTATATCGGGTTTAAGTATGTCGGCAACAAAACCAATGGCACAACAACCTATCGGGTAGATAACGTGCGCGTACGCAATAAATAAATATCCGCGTTCCCCGGGTTGTGGAAATCGCCTCAGGGCTTTCGTGCATTTGTGTAAAAAGGCCGCAGCCCGTCATTTGGCGGCTGAAACCGCCAAATAATATTTTGGGCGAACACTTTTTTCACTGATTTTGCCTCGCAAAATCAGTGAAAAAAGTGTTCGCCCAAAACTTTCTTTCGCCGCCGAAGGCGGCGGAAGACTCATGAGACGGCCCTTTCCGTCCCTTCCTCTACAAAAAACCAGCAGACCGCTGACAATGCGAGGGTAAATGCAGAGATATAAAAAATAATCTCCTTGTTTGCTGCCTGGCTGACCAGAATCCCGATGCCCAGGCTGCATACCAACTGTGGCAATACCACAGAAAGGTTGAACAACCCCATGAATTGTCCCATCCTGGATTGATCCACCTTTTGAGACATGATGGCGAAGGGCAGGCTCACCGTCGCCGCCCAGCCAATACCCAAAAGGGCCATAAGGGCATAAATGCCCATTTCAGATTTTCCAACCACCAGAAAAGCGCCATACCCAAGGGCCATGGAAGCAATACAGGCTGCGTGAATTTTTACCCGCCCATACTTACGGGTCAAGGGTTCCAGGATCAGGGCAGGGAGGATAGCGGCTACTGCGTTGAATATCAGGAAGGCTACGGAAACGACTTTTCCCATTGCCGCATCGTCGAGCCCAGGCAGGGTGTCCTTTACGTAGGCGTACATATACACAAACATCGTTTGAATGCCAATCCAGGTGAAGGAATGCGCTGCTAATACTTTCTGGAATCCAATGAGGGAATGGCTGCCCGTTTCCTGCTTTCTGAGTGTATTAATGATTGCAACAAAGGTAAAGCCCAGACAAAAATATTCGATGAGGTTTCCAGGGACCGACCATCCGGTGCTTCTGGATACCATACCGTACAGCGCATAGAGCAAAAAACCCTTCAAGGGATAAATATCCTTTAGGAAAGCTTTTAGTTCAAATCCACCCTTTGTTTCAGCCTGAGCTGAACTAGTGCCTTGAAGGTCCCTGGGCTCTTCGATGAAAAAGGGTGGAATCAGGGAGAGCAGCAGTACCAAACCCGCACCAAAATAGATTAGGGCATAATTACCCCAAATTGCCCCTACGGCGTAGGCCGCAACCCCAAATGTCCCCGAGATGGTCTGCATCCAGGTGTACCCCTTGGTGCGCTGCTCGCCCTCCGGGGTTACATCGGCAATAATGGACCGGGTCGGATTAAAGCTGACATTGATGGCAAGGTCGAGGGAGAGGGCAACCGTAATAGCCACTCCGAGGATACCCGCCGTTCCCAGGGCAGCGCCGATGAGGTCAATATTGGGCAATGCGAGCAGCATGAGCGCAGCCAGGAAACCGCCAATCAGGATAAAAGGGCGGCGGCGCCCACCCCAGAACCATACCTTATCGCTGATCAACCCCACAATCACCTGTCCGAAAATACCAGCCAGCGGCCCTGCGGCCCATACGAGCCCTACTTCCTCTATTTTAAGGTTGTAACGCGTGCTCAAAATCCAGCTCAGTGCGCTGATTTGTACGGAAAGCGCAAAGCCCATCGCCGTGGAGGGCAGACTTAAAATCGCGTAAAAAGAATTGGTCAGTCTTTTTTGAATGTCGAGCATAATCAGGTGCATTTTAGGTAAAAGGAAAATACTGCTCAAAAAAATATTAACCGGGGTTTTGTAATAAGTATTCCGACGCCTTCGGCGGCGAAAGAAAAGGGCTGTCCTATACGTCCTTTGGCGGCTTATGCCGCCAAAGGACGTATAGGAGGCTTTTTACACAACCCCATTATGCCGGCTAATGAAAAAAGTCCGGCTTTTTCCCTTGTCGGGTGGCATTGGCCACCATGAGCATTTCAATGATATTTTCGCGGTTTAAGGCACCAACAAGCTGGTCCTGCTCCATCACCGGGGCGATTTCAATTTTTTGCTGGTTCATCTCGAGAAAAACCTCTTCCAGGGGCATATCCGGATGCAGGTAAAGCAGGTTGCGGTTTGTGATGGTGCCAATATTACCTTCTTGTCCGTATTGCCCCAGGCCTGCAATAAGCTCATCTCGGGTGATCGAACCAATCAGCCGGCCGCCCTCCCGGACGAGAAACTCTTTTTCCTGCCCGTCGAGCAGCAACTGCACTGCTTCCCGGATAGTAGCTCCCGCATCAAAAATGGTGTGCTGGTGCATTAGGGCATCTTTGACGGTATATCGGGCCAAAACGGAGTGGGTGGCCTCATAGCTCGCCTCCGCACCGGCACCCAGATAGATGAAAATGCCGATGAACATGAGCCAGATATTGTAATACAAGCCTAAAAATACGAAGCCGATGGCCAGTACCTGGCCAATGCGTGCCGCAATTGCCGTGGCTTTTGCCCGGTCGTATTTAAGCGAGAGGAGCGCGCGCAGCATCCGACCTCCGTCCATCGGGAAAGCCGGGACCAGGTTGAAGGCAAACAAGACGATGTTGACGGCCATGAGGTTTGGAAGAAATTCAGGTCCGAGTTCAAACAGGGACTGCGGGGAAACCTCCAACTGGCCCCGGAAATACAGGATTCCCCCAAACGCCAGCGCCAGAAAGAAGTTGACTGCCGGACCAGCTACTGCAACCAGAAACTCCTCCATGGGCTTCTCCGGCATGCGTTCCATGGCAGCTACCCCTCCGATAGGCAGCAGGGTGATGCTCGAGGTGCGGACACCAAATCGCCTGCCCATGAGCGCGTGACCAAATTCGTGCATCAATACAAAAACAAAGAGCATTATCAGCGACCAGAACATCGCTATTCCCCCCTTTTGGGTGCCGCTTGTAGCGAGGGTACTCAACCCCACCCAGCCAAGCAGGATGATAAATGTCCAGTGCAGATATACGTCAATACCGGTAATCCGGGCGATTCGGAGGGACCACTTCATGTTTTTTTCCTTTAAAATACGTGTTTTTGGGGAAAAATAAAATTTAATTTATCAACACTTATCTTCTTTGATTAGGGTAGTGCTAAAAATACGCTATTTTTCGACCACATGAAGGCTGTTGAATGAAAATAACCTGGTGTAAGGTGATCGTTGATTCTCGTTCAATATTTTGATGCTGTTATATAAGGTTTTGCAGGGGGTTAAAAAAGCATTTTTTCGCCTTTGACGGCAAAATAATATGCTGGACGAACATCATTTTCGTTGATCATACGAAGTAAAATCAAAGAAAATGATGGCTAAAAAAATGTTACTCAACAGCGTAAAGCACTAAATGACCTGCGATGTAAGGTAGAGACTATTTATACAACCCCAAATGAATCTTTGGGATAACGATTGATAAACACCTACATAAAGCACATTTATGACCACTTTTTCACTCAAAAAACACCTTTTCTGGCCAATCCTGGCCATCGCTTTAGGCACTCAGGCCCAGCAGGTGATCGCTCCCGATGCATGGAATGGCCTGCAATTCCGGAGTGTAGGCCCCAACCGCGGCGGACGGGCTACAACGGTTACCGGACACCCCGGTCGGCCCGGAACTTTCCTCATGGGCGCAACCGGGGGTGGGGTATGGAAAACCGCCGATTACGGCCACTCCTGGGAAAATATTTCCGACGGCTTTTTTGCTTCGCCTTCCATCGGCGCCCTGCGGATGGCCCCCTCTAATCCCGATGTAATATATGTGGGCACAGGCTCCGATGGGCTCCGCAGCAATGTCATAGAGGGTAGGGGAGTGTACCGCTCCTCCGATGCAGGAAAAACGTGGACCCACGTCGGACTTGAAAAAACAGCTCATATCGGGGCAGTGGAAATCCACCCCTCCAACCCGGATGTCGCTCTGGTCGCAGCTATCGGTAATGCGTTTGCCCCAAATCCCGAGCGCGGGGTGTACCGCACCCTCGACGGAGGAAAGTCCTGGGAAAAAGTACTTTTCCTGAGTGATACCGTAGGCTTTACCGACCTCGAATTCCATCCTTCCGCTCCCAATGTCCTCTATGCTGCTGCCTGGCGCGCAGAGCGCAAACCCTGGACCATCGTCTCCGGCGGTGATGTCGGGGGGATTTATAAATCCACCGATATGGGCAAGACCTGGCGCAAACTGGGCAACGGCTTGCCCTCCGGAATCATCGGAAAAATTGACCTCGCCGTTACGCCCGCCGCCCCCGGCAGGGTCTATGCCCTCATTGAAGCCCCGGAGCCTGCAGGAGGGCTATATCGCTCGGAAAATTCCGGGGAAACCTGGTCCTTGATCAGTACCAAAGCCGAACTGCTCGACCGCCCTTTCTACTATTGCAATGTAGATGTACACCCCCTCAACGCAGATGCGGTATTCGTTTCCTCAACCAGCTTCTGGCGCTCTAATGACGGCGGCAAAACCTGGCAAAGTGTAAATACGCCACACGGGGATAATCACGACCTGTGGATCAACCCCCGGGATACCTCCGAATGGATTCAGTCCAACGACGGTGGAGCCAACGTTACCCGGGATGCCGGCAAAACCTGGTCCACCCAGGAAAACCAACCCACTGCCGAACTGTATCAGGTCGAAGTGGACGATCAGTTTCCCTACTGGTTGTATGCCGGACAACAAGATAATACGACCATCGCTATCCCTGTAATTCCTCCTTACGATGCCCCCGGCGGCGCAAAAAGCTTCTGGATGGAAGTCGGAGGCTGTGAAACCGGTCCGGCAGTGCCCAAGCCGGGCAGCCCCCATATCGTTTATTCCAACTGCAAAGGCTGCTTTGGTGTCTATGACAAACGCACTGGTCAGGAGCGCAAATATTTTGTCGGTGCTTCTAATATTTATGGGCATAATCCCAAAGACCTCAAATATCGCTTCCAACGGGTCGCACCGATTCACGTTTCCCCGCATAATCCGAATGTGGTCTATCATGGATCCCAATTCGTCCATAAGACAACCGACGATGGCGTTACCTGGGAAACCATTTCTCCCGACCTCACTGCCTTTGAACCCGACAAACAGGTCATTTCCGGCGCCCCGATTACCCGGGATATCACCGGGGAGGAATTCTACAGCACTATTTATGAAATTATTGAATCCAAACGCCAGGCCGGTCTGATCTGGGTGGGTGCCAACGATGGCCCCATTCATGTTACCCGGGACGGCGGCAAGCGCTGGAGTAATGTAACGCCAAAGGATCTCCCCAAAGGTGGAAGGGTGGACGGATTGGAGCCATCCCCGCATCGCCCGCAAAAAGCCTATGCCACAATCCTCCGCTACCAGTTGGGCGATCCCCGTCCTTATATCGTTAAAACCGAAAACTTCGGCCAATCCTGGACACTGCTCTGCGATGGCAATAACGGTATCCCCGCCGATTATCCCGTCCGTACAATTCGTGAAGACCCCGAACGGGAAGGCCTGTTGTTTGCAGGTACGGAGTACGGACTGTTTATCTCCTTTGATGATGGAGCAAATTGGTCTTCTTTTCAGCAAAACCTCCCCATTACGCCAATCACTGACATCCGGGTTTATCGCGGGGATCTGATTCTCGCTACCATGGGCAGGGGGTTCTGGGTGCTGGACAATCTTTCCGCACTTCGCCAGATGTCCCCGGAAATCACTACCCGGAGTGCCCATCTGTTCAAACCAGCCGACCAGTACCGCCTGCGCTACGCCCCGGTACGGGGCATTCCCGATTACCCCGCTCCAGCCATCGTATTTGATTATTATCTGGGCAAAAATGCGGAAGGCCCGGTAAAGCTCGAAATTCTGGATGCGAAGAAAACTGTCATCCGCTCCTTTACCTCCGAGCGTCCGGCAGGCAGCAGGGCAAACGCGGTATCCCCACCGGATATGGCAACGGGTTTCGTCGTGGCGGGGTACAGCGATGGGTTGAAAAAAACCAAAGGACTACACCGCTTTGAGTGGGATATGCGCCACCTCGGCCCCTGGACGCCTTCGGGTTCCCGAAACAGCCGTGGGGCTCCGCTGGTAAGCCCGGGAAGCTATTTCGTCCGCCTGGAGGTGGACAGCGTTTCCTTCTCCCAGCCTTTTAATTTGCTAATGGACCCCCGGCAATTATCCACCGGGCTGAAACCTGCCGACCTGCTCGCACAGGAGGCCCTTTCGCTACAGATCGTGGCTCTGGAAAGCCAGGCCCGGCAACTAAACGCACAAACCGAAGAAAAGCTAAGAGCAACCGCCGAAGGACTCCCGGCTTATTCGGTGTTTAAGGATATCCAAAAAGCCTTGAATACAGAGCAGGGGCGCTATACGCAGCCTAATTTGCTGGCGCAAATAGCCTATCTCCGCAGCATGATTGACCAGGCTGACCAAAAGCCGGGGAAGGATGCCTTTGAGCGCTATCGCGAGCTCAAAGGCGCTTATGATGGATTGCTGAAAGCGTTCCGGCAAGTTGTGGATTGAAAGCTATTTTAAGTGCGGAGTAAAAAGTATTCCGCCGCCTTCGGCGACGAAAGAATATTTTGAACGAACGGTGTTTATATTGATTTTGC
>Ga0068876_10002781_pt1 | contig 12789 bp, 9 predicted proteins | sample NOAtaG_6_FD_66442 | JGI IMG/M metagenome (GOLD analysis project Ga0068876, IMG submission 66442) | Freshwater lake microbial communities from Lake Erie, under a cyanobacterial bloom - NOAA_Erie_Diel5S_2200h metaG | ecosystem: Environmental > Aquatic > Freshwater > Lake | place: USA: Ohio, Lake... | reverse complement strand
TTCAACATCTGCTTCTTGGGAGGCATCTCTAAAGCCATCATTTTGTACACTGAAGAGGCAAGATTTGCGATAGCGTGTTTGTTACTGCGACTTAATATCAATCCGTCTTGAGCCATTAAAGCCCACTCATTTAACGTGTACACTGGTTCAGCCTCATCAACATTCTTGCTGGCTTCCAAGAACTCTTTTGCTTCAATACCCTCCATCCATTCGCGAAGTCCACCTAATTCAACTCTAGCGGCGCGATACCCTTCAGTTTGAATGAGTTGCACCTTCATTTCAGTAATCTCTGAAGCCATCAAGTTAAGTTGACTAGAAATCGACTTGAACATTCCAGCAATGTCGTTGGATTCGGCAAAACCAGTGACCTCTTTAATCCAAGTGTCAATACCAATCTCAGCAAACTTACCAAGGGAAAATTTAGCTTCATCTGTCTGTTTAACTGACTCAAAAGCAAAATACCTAATGATACGTGCCGCAACTTTTCCGTTAATGATTTTAGCTTGCTGGTTGCTTCCAAGTGCGAGGTATAAATCCTTACCCTTCAAGTCTTTGAGGAGATTTTTTGCCTCTACAGTGCGAACGCTAGAACCACCTAGTTTCGTTAAAAGGCTCCGTATACCAGACTCACCAACTCCGCACAACCTAGCAAGACCTACTTGACTTACACCACAATGCTTTCCGTCAGTACTCACATAGAACTCAATACCGTCAACAATAGTGGGAGAAACAATTTCGATAGAAGACATACAAAAATACGTGGTTAATTGATTACTTTTTTACTATAGCATAGGTAATTTGCAAGTAACTGTATCTTCAGGGGTATATCTAGTCACGGTATAATGAAACTATGGAAGGAAAAACACTCGCAAAATACCTAGCAAGCGCCGATGCCACTAACTCTGTGGTCGAGGACGTATATTTCAACGACGTTATCTTGCTCATATCAGGCAACGCAGCCGATAACAGTCGAGGTTTGCCTTTCAGCCGAGATTACTCCAGATATCAGCGCCATGTCAAAAACTACACTGGCACAAACACCGAATCTTCAATAAACTACCCTATAAATGATATTCCAAGTCTTGCTGGCGTAACCTCTTGTCTTTACATACCCAACTACCTCAATCGCATTAATAGAGCCGCAGAGCTTAATACTGGGCAAAATGTCTCTAATGTCCTTCCTACCTATGCTGATATTCAACTCAGTGGTTGGTCAGATGGTTTCAGTCTTGGTACTGGTAATTTCACTATCGAGCTTTCGTTTTTCACGGACAATATAGTACCAATACAAACTATCTTTTCTGTAAACACTTGCCTCAACTCAAATGTTTTTAATCCTTCCCAATTGCCAGCATTAGGTGCAACTGGCGGCTATGGCTTATTTTTAGTCAACTCAGACCTTTATTTTTCTGCTAAAGGTGCAAGCTTTAAAATAAACAACTCACCAATTGTTACTGGAACGTTCTACACGGTTTGCATTCAGCGTATTGGCAATACTTTACAAACATTCCTTAATTTCCTAGAAACTCATGTATCAGCTTGTAACTTTAACTTGGCACATTCTGTAGCTAATAATATAGATACAAGAGACTATAGGCTATTCTTAGGTATTTCACCATTTTTTAGTTCGTTCGGCAATCAAGTAACTAACCTAATAGATGCAAGCTTTAGCGGTGGTATATCCAACTTTCGTATCACTGAAAATATTGCTAGATACCCCTCGACATTTTATAGCGTCACACTGCCTTTCCCTAAGTCTGGAATAGCCAACCGTATTGACCCCAACTACTCAGATACTCTTTTCAACTTTCCTCTCCAATTTGACGCTTACAATTACGCCTCAAACCTAAAACGCCTAGCCAGCCCTACTCTCCGCCAGAACACTCCAAATTTCAATACTGGCTTCTTAGAACTTGACGGCAATACCACATACGTCTCAGAACAAATTACGACTAACCTATCTACCTCTACATGGACGCTAGAACTCTATTTAGGGCTTTTTGAGAATAGTGCGCCTCTTACTACAGCAAAAACATTGCTAGATTGGTTAGCAAACAATCTTTCAAATACTGAAGGTGTCGAAAAAGTCAATCTACTCAAGTTGACATCTAACGGTAAGCTGGTTGCTAGTATCGACTTCAATTTTTATGCAGATTATGCTGGTCAAGGGGGTTTTGCACGAACTGCCCCTTACATTAGTTTTAGTGTAAGCGAAGACGGAACCACTTGGCGCAGCTTTGCTTCGGAAACAAATAACAGCGTCAACCCAACATACCCAACTACAAATTATTTCCTGCCAAGTTCAGATATTATCTTTTATCACAATGCTAGTATCACTTCTAACATAACTACAAGCACAACAGCTATTGCCTCTCCTTTTTCTGAACCCAACACTCATTTTGCAGTTTCAAGGGAAGAAAATAACCTATATTTCTATGTTAATGGGGTTTTGGTTAAGACAGTTGCATATTCAGGAACTTTATACCAAGAGAGCGCTAAGCTAGAACTTAATTTTGGTAGTTTGTATACGCCTTGGGTGTCTTCCAACGCATCGTCTAAAAGAAGTCTTGGGGTCAAAGGTTTACGAGTAACAAATACAGCTCGATTTATAAGTACGACAGTTCCTAACGATTATTTCTATTCTCATTGTCTTCAACCACTCCCTACTACTACAGGTGTCCTCACTCACCCTAAAGCACGTATTCTTGCAATAGTTCCTGTAATCAATAATCCATCTATCAGCACAGGTACTTGTCAATGGTATGTTTACGTTGCTCAGGCGTTTGACAGTTTTGTTCTAGCGGATTTTAGCTTGACTCAGATAGAAGGGGTGTCAGGTGCGTCCCTCGTTTCATTGGTTAAGAATAATGAGTTGGAATATGTTGTAACTGCTAATACTGGAACTGGTAACGGTAAGCTGACTCTCAATTTTGTAGATAGGCGAACGGTTAAGTATAAAGGAACTAATACGCTTATCTCAAACTACACTGGTGAACTCAGTTTTACTGGTCAAACCTATGTAATTAATAAAAATGCCCCTATACCCACAATTACTAGTGGTTCAAGTCCTTATATTAACGAGTCATTTACTTGTACACTCACTTGGGATGCAGCAATCATTACATTTGATATCACTAAGGTTGGAGTTAGTAACGGAGTTCTTTCCAACTTAGTTTTGATTAACGAGATTACGCAGACATATCAATTCAACGTTACGCCCGAAAAACAAGGTGTAGTATATGTTCAGGCACTAGAAGGTGCTGGTGTAACCGATGGAGCCATTAGTTCATCGAAAAGCAATTTATTGGCGCGAGTTTATGCCGAAGCTTTCCCAATTTTACAGCTACCTTTAGATTTATCCAACACGTTTTACGATGTTTCACCAAACCAATACCAGCTTGACGAAATAATCCCTAACAACACGTTATTTAGCTCGACGGTCTTTCCTATAGGCACAAACTCCTCTCTTGCCGTAGTGCCTCAATTAGAGCAGTCTGGATTGACGTATGATAACTTCGAGGCGATTGGTCAGGGGTCGTCTTTGGTTATGAATGGGGATTGGACTATTGAGTTTCATTATCGCGGCAACACTTTCAATCCTCAAAACACCACTCATCTCTTTTCTGTAGAAAAAGAAGGTACGGGCTTTGCAATCTTGGCAGTAAATGGGAATATTCAGGTAGTTCGCAGCATCGATTTGACCAGTAACCTGTTTCCTGCGGTCACTCTGCGAGAGTCAGACATTTTCTCAAGCGGAGCGCCCATTTATCCAGCCTACGAAAATGGGGCATATACTCTTCAACAGAAATTTCCACACTTTGCAATTACTAAGAAAGGTAATGTATATCGCTTTTACCGTAATGGACTGCGTATCGGGCTTGTAGAATCTTCCACAGTACTAAATATCTCAAGTGGAGCGCTCAAAGTTGGTTACTATGAGAATAGGGTTACCCAAGCCCCTTATTTTCTGTCGAACTTACGCTTGACTGTAGGGAAAGCACTCTACACAGCTTACCAACATGATGTACCTCTGATTCCGTACAACCAAGTGACAAATATCCTTGATGTTAGCGAACTGCTTGACTACATTTCGCTAGTGTCGGACAACAATGTGCCAAATAAGGCTATCAACGGCAATACGCTGTCGCTTACCTTCAACAGTATCATCGCACTTACTAACTTGCCTGTAGTGACAATTTTAGGGCAAGCTGCAACTGTTACCAACACCATTTACAATACTTATGTCGCCACACTTCTAGTAGACGAGACAATTGACCAACAAGTATATTTCAACATTGCTATTCACGATGAGCCAAGCCTACCTAACAAGGATTTTAGCGCGACTACTAACGGAACTTCAGTATTTGTTGAGAATAGCCCTTTTACTATTGTTTTGGCGACTACGCAGCCTAACGATAACAGCTTTAAGCTCTATGCAACTGCCACACTCAATAAAGATGCCCCAGCGTTCAGTTTGGTTTCGCTGACACTCACTAATTGTATTGTAGGCGGCTTAACAAAAGCAAGTAATAACAACGTATACACTTTTGAAGTGCAAGCTCTCACAAGCGGAGATTTTAGCTTAGCAGTTTTGGCTAATGCTGTCAACTCTGCAATTGGAACACCTAATTTAGCGTCAAACACATTGACTAGGGCTGCTGTAGTTCCCGCTTACCTTCCCGACCCCTACTACAACAATTTGCTGCTCTTCATTCAACCCACTGGAACAAATATTATTGATGAGAGCCAATACGAATGCTCAATTGCAGTAAACAATGTGACCGTAGTAAATGATACTTTCCCTACGGGTTTGCTTAAATCGATGAAGTTTTCAGGTCAGGGTTCAAGTTTGGTAGCGACACTGAATCAGCCCCTATCAGCCAATCAGGATTATTGCATCGAGTTCTATATCTATCTGTCATCGCTGACCACATTCTCTCTTTCTGCCCCTATTGCAAGTCCTGCATCGTCGGTTACACCAACTTCATTTGATATTAGTTGGAGTGATGTTGCTGGAGCTACTGATTATGTAGTTGACATCTCAAATACGAGTGATTTTTCTAGGAAAGTGGATGGATTCGATAATAAGTTGGTCGGTGATGTAAATAGTGTCTCAGTTACTAGCAATTCAGCATTGGAATCACCTATTGTAGAACTCAATAGAGTTAAGGCAGAAAAAGGATTTGTTGCGGAATGGGGAAAAAGAGCTGGAAGTATAGGATATCGCGTAGTAACTTCTCTCAGTAATACATTCAATAGTGCTATTTCTTCTGTTTTTACAAAAAGTAACAATGTGTCAGTGGGAGATTTAACAGATTCATTTGAATATGTGCCAGAATCTGTAGTAATCGATGGGGGCTCTTCAAGTGGTTCTTTTTCCTCTAATAGCATCCTTCAAGGCATTCTCTCGTCGGGTTCTAATTCACCAAAAATCTTTGCCTTTAATGACGAAAATACAATTCGCTGTTACAAATCACAACCAAACTATACAAGTCCGATGGTAGCTGAAGACATTGAATCAAAACAATGGTTCCATTTGAGTATGGTTAACTCCTCAGCTACAAAATCTACAAAATTATACCTAGATGGTATTTTGGTTGATAAGCTCAAGAATAGTGATATGGGTTGGGATTCCACCCTAAATTTAGGCTATGCCATAACCAATTTTAGCGGTTACATAACTGGATTCAGGGTCACGTATGGTGTTCAAAGATATCTGATGGAATTTACTCCTCCGACGCTCCCCCTTCCAAAAAACTAGTAATTTCTTCCTCAGTAGCAAAACGCCACCCTAACCATTCAGGTTCACAACTTTTAAATCTTCTTTGAGCGGTAATGAGAGCTATTTTTTGAAATCGGGCAGCTTGAGAAATTGATATATAATATTTATCGTCTATTATTACAGGTTTGCTATTAGGAGAAGCTGCCCTCATGTTAGTTTTAGCTTCTTCTGTAACAATTTTCCCTTTGGCTGACGCACTCATTTTTGCTCTGGTTTCAGGTGAGAATACCCTTCCTTTACCCGCAGCGCTTATTTTGTCTCTAGTTTCTTTACTACAATTTTTACTATTAATACTAATTTTAGCTTTAGCCTCTTCAGTATGACGATAACCAAGACCATTAGTATTACCTTTACAAGAAATACTTCTTTTGGCTCTGGTTTCAGGTGATTGTACCTTACCTTTCAGTGAGTTACTTATTTTTTCACGTGTTTGAATATCACGTTCTTTCCCTTTTTTAGCAGCCGCAATCTTAGCTTTGGTTTCTTGTGTAATAACCTTACCTTTGTTAAAAGCACTAATTTTTGCCTTATGCTCTTCTGTAAGAGCTAAGCCTTTACATCCCCTTCCACCAATTTTCATATTGTAGATATCTTCACGGCTTATAAACTCTTTATTGACCATCTCTTCTTCAGCTTCATAAGCATCATCGGCGCAGCTAAATTCAGCTAACGTAGCTCTAGTAAAATTTTCTCTGCCATGTTTATTGATTGCCGCACGTAGACCGTCACCACTACCTAAATATTTCCTAGATTTTGCAGTATTGGCAACTTTATGTACCCCAACATAAATCTTGCCATTCAACAAATTCGTAGTTTTATACAAAATCCAAGTGTCAGCCATTGCAAATATCCCATATCCATGTATAATAAATACAGTATAACACACGTGAGTACAAAATGCGTCCTGATAAAAGCAAAAGATTAAATGCGAAATTGTCCGTAAAAAGACATGAAAAGTTGATGAAATATGCCGAGTCGCAAGATAAGGATATGACATCAGCTATAGAGTGCTGGATTGATAGTCTTCCAGAAGTCCAAGTGTTAAACTAAAGTAAACACTTCCATTACCAACCCAATGACATACCAAACTTCAGACTTCTTTTTTAAAAGTTTAGCTACTCAAGGTCAAGCCATCATAAACACTTTGAAAAACAAAGGTCAACAAGCGTTAGTGCCTAAAACAAAGCAAAGCGCTATAGATGCGTTCAATCAAAAGAATGTAGCAGCTATTGGCAATCAAAAACTGAATAACTCACCATTCTCACTAACTCGCGACCAACGCTCTGCAAATGTGAAGTATGGAACTGCTCCAGATGCCCGTGTAGAGGCTTTGGCATCACAGTCTGTAGGCAGAGGATTATCTAAGCAACAAGCTCCTAGACAGCCCCAAAGAAAGCTTGCGCCTGATGAATTCTATGATGCGGCGGGAGTGATACGTCGAAAAATGAGTGTTGGTAATTGGAAGAGTCAACAACAATTCCAGACGGGGCAATATGGAGGATTTTCAGCGCCTAATTTCGTACATTTTGCAAATTTCTAAAAATGGGGAAATTTGTCAAACGTGAGAACAATGGGCGCGTATTCCTAAAAGACTCGCAAACAGATGAGTGGTTACTTATATCGAACCAATCGACCGTAGACACAAAAGTACAAACGAGAACGAAACAAAGAACCAGTAAGGAATCCCTCTTTAAACTTGTTACAGTAAAAAGATTAGAAGGTATTTCTTTAGAAACTATCACTTCTCGACTAAGAACTTCTCAAGCCAACTTAGAAAGAGCTGCTGTATTAGCCCAATTTCCTATTCCAGCGCCTGTTAAGTTCCCAGAAACAGATGAGGATGCTATAAACTATTTCTCTGTTTTTATTGATGAAGATTTGAGGGGTAGTAATGAGCCAATCTTCACTTTTTTCTCTTCTAGCTACCAAACACAAATCCGCGCCTATGTTAGCGCCAATTCTGCCAATCGTGGTGGTTGGAGTGTTCACTTAGCTTATGTCAAATCGGTTAAAGACAAGCAAGATGGGCTTAAAGAAATCGACTGGACTTTGGTTAGCATCGATAACGCAGATATAGCCCCTTATGGTGGTTCTACGCCTATAACAGAGCGTCAGACATACCAACTAGACCTAGATGCCACTGGATTGCCTCGGTGCTTCAAGTCAAACTTCTCACTCGATAATTTGACTTATCTTGGTGGAGGTATATGGTCATGCCTAGTTATCGACCCAGAAGACCGCATACCTGTTTACGGTGTAGCTTCCACCAGCGATACCCGCTATAAACGTATTTCTAATGGTGTAGGAGGGAACTCGGTCACTGTGACATCATATAGTGTCACTCCAACATACTCTTTTACGTGGTGTCGTGGTCAGTCAGTACTTAGAAAGCGTACTCGTAGTGCAGCAGTTGAGTTTGACCAAGAAGCATTTGATGACAGCGCTGTGCTTGTGCAGAAAAGGAAATCATTCTACTCTCTTGACCTAACTTTGCGTCCTGAAATGTCGAGCAATCAATTGGTGCAAAAGACAATCACTGAAGTATGCAACTCAGAGGCTACTTATGTCGGTAACACCAATTATTTTCTGTTCTCTCCAAGGCAGTCGCCCGATTATGGGACAGATTTAGCTCGATTCAGCTTACAAAAATATCAGCAGCAGTCTAACGTCATTCGTCCTAATGCTTGGGGTGTTTTGGCAGCATCTAAGGAAGGCTCATTGCTTTTGCACCTCGATATGGGCATGGCAGAAGGAAAAATCGAGCATCCTTACGAAATCAAGAGTACGGTTGGCAAAAGAGGTGTTAGTTACGAGTGGCAATACAAAAGTTGGTGGGCATACGGGAAAATTCAGGATTATTACCCATTAACTAAAAATCAGTATACCTATTTTGTCAGTCGAACATTTGGCACTGAGGTTCCTTCGACTTTATTTGTTGATGGTAGTGCGCCTTATGGAGCTTTGATAAAAACTGCGCCAAATCAAGTACAAACTACTTGGGATGCACCGCCTTTGCCTGAGACTGGCTATTTTCCGATTCGTCGAGGAGAATTTAGCTTCGTGTTGCGGTATTCGATGCCACCATTCTTTTCGCACGAAGGTTGTTACTACTATCAAGTCAATCCAGAGCGTATAGGCTCAAGCTCGTCATCTGGTGACAGGGTTTACGATAATAGTGTTGCACCAGCACAGCCTAGCTTCAGTCTAGCGCCATCTTTCAGTTCACAAGATGATACTAACCCAAATTCCAAGCAAAACGGCTATATAGCTACATACACGCAAATTTTAGGGGCTTTAGATGGTGCAAGTGTTAGTAGCTTCAATATTGGATATAGACCGATTGCTGCAAGTGATACTGAGTCGATTTTGGTACTTTCACCTAATCCAGAGCAGAAGTTGAGATTGAGCCAAGAGCCATCGTTATTTCCTAATGCTTTTATAGGAAGTGTAAATGAGAATATTGTAATTAATGATTAAGCGGTTGAGGAATTACGATATCCTGACTCCTACTTGGAAGGTAGGCATATTTCCTCTATACTACAACCGCATGAACACCAATATTAGCTTCCGTCTCCACCTGTGGTAGCCTAGCCTTTATGCGGCTAGACGCAGCGTTGAAACTGCCACTTTCACTAAGCAATCCGAGACACTCGGAAGGGTGTAAGCCAGTCGCGGGAATCGAACAAACCGCTATCTGTTGGTTATGAGCCAACCGTGATTATTATCCATGTCACTCCACTGGCATTTATTAATATAACACAATATTATTGACTTACATATCTATCTTAAGGACTATTCTGCAAATTCTCCATATTTCAAGTATTTTTCCAAAGCTTTGTGTGAGGCAATATATTCTTTACGCAATCGATGAAACTGTTTGTCAGCAATCTCGTTGAAATGACTATAACAAAGGAAGCAGTAGCTAAATCCCTCGTTGTCGATACGGTCGTGAAGTGCTTGCAAATCTTCGTCACTAAGGTTGATACTAGTAGATTCCACAAGCTCTACAGTATTAACATTTAGTCTTGCAGGAGTAGTTTCACCGTTAACCCAATATACTTCAAAATGACCACCAGCTAAATTAGCTTCATCGTAGTCAGATACTGTACCAACTGTACCTGACGGAATTAAAGCTTCACCGTAGACTATTTGTGCAATAGCTACAACTTTGTCGCCTCTGTTTATTGACATATTATCTCCAAGGAACAAATTTCATAACAAGCAAAATTGCCAAAATCCAAGTAATCACTTATTTTTCCTCGTCAGGTGCAACTTCGTAAACTTCAGAAATCAGTAATCTATGCTGACCGAACAAAGACGTGCCAACATTTATTTCTATGTCCGTAGTGTGAAATTCACCTTGGTCAAGTCCAATAGTTGCTTCTGGGTATTCTGCTTCAAAAGATTGAAGATATTTGATAAATTCTGGAAGTGTGTATTTCATAATTACTAGTTAACCATAAAAGCATGAAACATTATATGTAACCAGAGAGGTATCTTGCTGTTCTGGTCGAAAACTGCGGTCTTCGCTGTAAGTTTGTAAATATTGCACATTGCTGCCAAAAATGCCGTAAATATCAGCCGTGAAAATTGATTGTCGTTCTGGGAGTTGTTGCCAAGAGGTATTGCTGCTACTTGGGTAGGTTTTGGTAGGTTCTAGGCATCTGTAGTAGCGATTGGTGTATTTTACTAAACTTCCTTTTGCGAATGGCTCAAAGACGCTGCTAGGACTTGCTCCAAGGTCTGCGAATTGGTCTGTGGGTTTTTGGATTGTGTTGGTTATAAACTTGCTGTCAACAATCAGAGAATAACGTGGGTCAAACTTGGGAATGAGAAACTCACGAAAATATACGGTACTCAAGGCAAGCCCAGAATTACCTAGAATTGGATGAATTTCGCTTTTTCGACCGATTTCGCGCCTGTTGATTTTCTCTTTAAAGATTTGTGGAGTGACGGAGCCTGTAAGTCGGGTTTCTGTGCCGAGACGATTTATGAGTGAAATCGTTGGGCGGTAAGAGGTGGAGGCATTTATGATGTTGGTAAGGGCATAGAGGGGGAAGTGCTTGTCAAAACTTCCGTTTAAGCTGAAATGGGCATCATTGTCCTCAGCGATGAATAGCGTAGAGAATGGTTTTCCAACTTGGTTTCGAGGAGCGAGGAATGAGTGACCAGAGACGACTGGGAAGGTGAAATCGGGCATTATTTTGCTGTTGTGTCAGGTAAAGAGTCAATCCAATCCTCAAAAAGACAGGTCATCTTTTTTTGGCGGGAGTCAGCATAGTTCTTGAATTTATCCATGCGCTTCTCAGATATAACCGCATTAAATCTTTTGCTTTTATCGATATTGCTCATTGTTTATGTTTTTTATATGTTATACTGTATTTATTATACATGAAAGGATGGGTATGTGCAATGGCTGAGACTTGGATATTATATCGAACTACGAATTTGTTGAATGGCAAGATTTATGTTGGGGTACATAAAGTATCTGATACCAAGCACTCAAGACGTTATTTAGGTAGCGGAACAATTCTAAAGCCAGCTATTGAAAAATACGGCAGGAAAAATTTTACTAGGACTACATTGGCAGAATTTAATAATTGTAAAGATGCCTATAAAGCTGAAGCAGAAATGGTTAATGAGGAGTTCCTTAAACGCACTGATATTTACAATGTAAAACTGGGAGGGGAGGGTAGTGTAGGCTTTAAACCTACCGAGCAGACTAAAATAAAGATGAGTATTGCAAACAGAGGGAGAGTTGCTAACGAAGAACAAAAGCTAAATTACAGCAGAGGTCAACTTGGTAATAAAAAATGGTTAGGTAAACACCATACGGAGGAGTCTAAAGCGAAAATCAGTGCTGCTAACAAGGGACATACACGCACTGTAGGTAAAATTTTAACTCCAGAAAATAAAGCTAAACTAATAGCTTCAAATATAGGTAGGGTTAAATCCAAAGAAGAGATTGAAAAACTCAGGGTAGCTAATAGCGGAGCAAATAACTCTGGAAGTATAGCAGTTGTGATAAATGGGGTATATTATCCTACAAAAAAATTTGCAGCCGAAGGGGAAAAAGTAGTTCCAGCTACTGTATCGGACAGAATTAAAAGTCCTAAGTCGAAATGGGATGGTTGGAGACTGGCTACTGATGAAGAAAAATCTATCTATGGTTCTAGTACGCTAGAATAGACTAATACTTTAATATAAAAACTAAAAATGCCTGTCGCAGAAGAAGCCATACAATTAAGCTTATTAGAAGACCTAGACGATTCTTTGTTGTTTGCTGGGACTCCTACTCCAATGGCAGCACTTCGCCAAGGGCAATATACGAGCGAGTACCAGAGCCTCACGACAGACGCACTTGCATCGATAACTCACCCTAACGAAAACGAGCGCCCTCCACTGAAATTGCTCAGCGAGATGGCAAACCGCGACCCCATAGCTGCCCAGTGTCTAGCTTTCAAGGCACTACGCGCCCAAAATTCGTTTGGTTCATACGTCCATCCTAAGAAAGAGATAGAAGCTTTTGTAAATAGCAATCTCAAAACTCTCCCTAAAAGTTTTAAGAAAATTCTGTTTCAATTATTCTCCTCAGTCATCCTACACGGTGTCGCGGTCGCAGAATTTACAAAATCATCGAAGGTGCGAGGATATAGGGGGCAGTGGCGAATTGCGAATATTAACGTATTAAATCCTGAAAATATCATTAGTTTCGGAAAAACGATAAATAAGGGTGGGCATATAGAATTTATCGAGTACGACAATGGAAATGGAAAAATAGTGAAAATTCCATATCAGAAATGTCTGCATATTACGAATAATTCAGGTTCCGCCTTTGACCGCATGGCTGTTTGGGGTATTGGTGACGGTCTGAGCGCTCTGAATTATTACAAATTAAAAAAAATTGTGCTCACACATCTAGCTCTCCGCATCAAAAACGACAGCGAAGGTCTACTCTGGGCAAAAACACCTAACAACGGCACAACCACAATGGTTGATACCCAAGG
>Ga0068876_10002780_pt1 | contig 12789 bp, 11 predicted proteins | sample NOAtaG_6_FD_66442 | JGI IMG/M metagenome (GOLD analysis project Ga0068876, IMG submission 66442) | Freshwater lake microbial communities from Lake Erie, under a cyanobacterial bloom - NOAA_Erie_Diel5S_2200h metaG | ecosystem: Environmental > Aquatic > Freshwater > Lake | place: USA: Ohio, Lake... | reverse complement strand
TCAGCAACCTGCTCTTTTGTGTTCCTACCTGAGGTGTGTTTGTTACTCGTACCGATCGCAATCGCCCTTATAACCTGTCCTGAAAATGAAAAAACAGCACAAGTTATCAACAAAAAAAGGTCAACACCCTCACACTGATCAAGGAACTGATAATCAGTGAAATAGACAGCTGGAATAGAGAGAAAGAACAGCAACAAAGGAATCTGTCCGCGGTATTTGAACAACACATTCCCGCTATTTTCAAATGAGTGAACTAAAGCCATTAAAAAGATTTGTGTAAATTGCAATTAAAGTTGCGAATTTAATACAAATTGACGACTACTATGACTGATAAAAAGAAATTCGAGCTCGAATACCTGCTCAAAACATCTCCTAAAGTATTGGAAAACATGTTGTGCACACCAAGTGGGTTAAGTGAGTGGTTTGCCAATGACGTAAACATCAAGGACGACGTTCTGACCTTTTTCTGGGATGGTGACGAAGAAAGTGCCCGTCTGTTGTCAAAGCGCCAGAATACAAGTGCAAAGTTCCAATGGCTCAGAGATGAAGAAGAGGGCAATGAATATTTCTTTGAAATGGGTTATGACGTAGATCCGGTAACCAAATCGGTCGTGATGACGGTAACTGATTTTGCCGAAGAGAACGAGTTAGAGGAATCCCAGTTATTGTGGGATCAACAAGTCAATGACCTGCGCAGAGTACTCGGAGCCTGATAGCTTGTTTTATAGAATAAATCCATCATTTCTGCGTTAATTGCTTACTTTTGTATGCAATTAATTTCGAGCAGTTGAAGCGCCTGTCCGTATTCAGTATTCGTTCTTTCGTCGGACCATTTCTGGTTACGTTGTCTATATCCATGTTCATTCTCATCATGCAGTTTCTCTGGAAATACATTGATGACCTAATGGGAAAAGGACTAGGGGCTTTTGTTATAGTGGAACTATTGTTTTACGTATCTGCAAGCCTGATTCCATTAGCATTGCCTCTCGCAATCTTGCTGTCATCCATTATGACTTTCGGGAATTTATCTGAGAATAACGAACTTACAGCATTAAAATCCAGCGGCTTATCACTCTACAAGATCATGAAGCCGCTTACGGTAGTGGTACTTGTAATTGCTGGCTTCACCTTTTATTTTGCAAACTACGTCATACCTGTCGCCAATTTGAAATGGCATTCTCTTATTTATGACATTCAGAATACCAAGATCTCAGCAATCATTACACCCGGTGTGTACAGCAAAGAACTTGATGGTTATGCTATTAAAGTGGAAGAAGGAACTGATGATCATTTCAAGGGAATCCTAATACACGATCATACAAATCCAAAAGAGATAAAATCTATTCGTGCTGATGAGGGCAGAATTTACAAATCTGAGAACGGTAAATACCTTTTTTTCGAGTTGAACAATGGCTTTGTAACGGAGGAATTAGCTCCTCAATCACCTACTTTCTCGGCAAATGGTGAACTGCACAGGAACAAAAATAACAATCGCCCGAACCGAAGGTCAAACTTCGAGAAAGCAACCTATAAAATCGACTTGAGCGGGTTTTCACTTCAACGCTCACAGGATGAACTTTTTGCAGACAAACATGAAATGCTGAATGTTTTTCAGATTTCAGAGGCCATTGATTCAGTGAGGATGAATGGTCAAAAGATCCAGGAAAGTTTTGTGAGGAACAGTAAGAACGATCATGCTTTTTTCCAATCGATAAATTACAAACCCGATACATTAAACTATAGTGGCGCAAAACAGTTGCCAGGTCCGTCTGTGCAAACCTTAAGGTATAGTGAACTTTCGGATTTGGATAAATATCTCGCCATAAATGCTGCTCAGTCGAAGCTCAGAAGGAAGAACAGGAATCTAGAAGCACAGATCGAACACCTCAATAGCCTTGATGGTGATACAGATGGGTACTGGATCGAATTCCATAGAAAATTTGCACTCACCTACGCCATTATTGTGCTTTTTTTCATTGGAGCCCCACTTGGTGCAATTGTCAGAAAAGGAGGCTTTGGTGCTCCGGTAGTGATTGCAGCATTATTATTCATGGTCTATTTTGTTCTGATAAGTATAGGAGATAGCTTGGCGACTTCACGTGTTGTATCCCCGTTCATTGGAATGTGGTTTGCCTCAGCCGTGCTAACGCCCATTGCGTTTGTTTTTATGCGGGCAGCAGCTAATGATTCACCCGTATTTGACAAGGATGCATGGAACAGATACTTTAAACGATTTAAGCGGAAAAATGCAGCTACTCTATATCACGAATAAACCCGTATTCCCGCTTGTTGATGGAGGTTGCAAGGCCATGGCGCAGTTCCTGAACTGCTTGTTAGAAATCGGTTTGGATATCGACCATATCTGCGTCTCAACGCACAAACACCCATTTAGTGAAGAAGCATATCCAGAAGCAATTCGGAAGAAAATGTTGGTTGAACATGTAAGGCTAGCGACAGAAGTAAGACCGAAAGAGGTCATTAAACATATTTTCAACCGAAAATCGTACAATATTTCGCGCTTTGATTCTGCTCTTTTACACGATAGGATCAAACAGAAATTAAAAGAAAGACAATATTCACATGTCATTTTAGACAGCCTGTATGTTTGCCCTTACCTCGATACCATTAGAAACAATTCCGAGGCGCGGATTATTGTCCGAACGCACAACGTGGAACATCTTATCTGGAGACAACTGGCAACGAATCAGAATGGAAGCATCAGAAAATGGTACATGAAACGACTTGCTGAGGACCTTAAACGCTTTGAGATCGACGCATTGAACAAGGCCGACCAGATCTTCACGATCACGAAGGATGACGCAGAAAATTTCCGAAAACATGGTGTTCAAAAACCCTTACATACTGTACCCGTCGCTGTATCAATCCCCAGTCGTGCTGCTGATACTGTCCAAAATACAATCTGTTTTATTGGCTCGATGAATTGGGGACCAAATATCGAAGCAGTAAACATCCTGCGTACATCTATTTTTCCAAAATTGAAGAAGAACTTCCCGGATCTTCAATTCCATCTGGCAGGATCTTTTATGGATGATCAATTTCCCTCTGACCCTGCCGAGTATTTTGTGAATCATGGCTTTGTTGAAGACAGTAATGCTTTTCTCGGAAAACATGGCATTTTGGTTCTACCGTTACTTTCAGGATCAGGTATAAAAATAAAGGTCCTGGAAGCTATGGCACTTGGAACTCCTGTAGTGACAACTTCGGTCGGTGCAATGGGTATAGACAGTAAGAATGCCATGTTGATTGCCGATAAAGAAGATTTAATGATTGATATGATCTCCCAATTGATCAATTCGAAGGAAAAAAGAAAAGAACTGGGCGACGCTGCACGCCATATGATTGTGACGAATTACTCTACGAAAACAATTTCTGAGAAGATCCAAAAACTCTTGAATGATCACTAAGGAAAAGATAGCCGTAATCCTTCCGCGCTTTCCATATCCATTGGAAAAGGGCGACAAACTTCGTGCATATTATCAGTTAAGAGAATTATCAAAAAAATATGAAGTTACACTGATTGCCATCTCTGACCGAAAAGTGGATAAGTCGCATATTGCGAAGCTAACCGTCTTTTGTGACTCAATTCATATCATTCGCATAAATTCTATTAGTATATTTTGGAATCTTTTTCTGTGCTTATTTTCGGACAAGCCTTTTCAGGTTGGTTATTTCTATTCTGCAAAAGGGAAGAAAAAAATTAAATATTTACTTAAGGTAAATAGGCCTAAACACATTTACTGCCAACTTGTTAGGACAAGTGAATACATTAAAGACATCTACTCCATCCCAAAGACGATCGACTATATGGATGCCTTATCGATGGGGATCGAAAGACGAATTAATAAAGCTCCGTGGTATAAAAAGTGGTTGTTCAGGGAAGAATCAAGAAGGCTCAAGCAGTATGAAAGAACAATATTCGACTATTTTGAAAACCAAACAATCATAAGCGAACAAGACAGAGATCTCATCCCTCACCCGCAAAGAGCGCAGATCACGTGCATACCAAATGGAATTGATGAACAGTTTTTCGAAAAACCTGAAATTGAGAAAGAATTTGACCTCGTCTTTGTTGGCAATTTAAGTTACCCTCCGAATATAGAGGCCGTCGAGTACATTTCAGAGCAATTACTATCGCGTGATAATTCATTAAGTTGCCTTATTTCAGGAGCCACTCCCCATGCCAGGATAATCAAACTCAGCAAGAGCAATTGTAACATTACGTTAACAGGTTGGGTTGAAGATATTCGAATATCCTATTGCAGGGGAAGGATCTTTTTAGCACCAATGCTCATAGGTACGGGAATGCAAAATAAATTACTTGAAGCAATGGCTTTGGGAATACCCTGCATCACAACATCTCTTGCTAATAATGGGATTAATGGAAAACACAGAGAATCTGTTCTTGTGGCCGATTCTCCCGAAGAATTTATACGTGCCATTCATGAACTTTTGAACGATCCGTTGCTTTACAATTTGTTGGTCAAAAAAGGACGTGAACTTGTCAGAGAAAAATACAGCTGGAATAAGACAACAGATAATCTGATAAGATTGATCGAAAACTCGAACAACCCAAATGATTTAGCTGTTTAAAAGATGATTTTACCCTATTTTTACATATTGAAATAATGAACATGGAGTTTACGCTAAACACAATTGAAGAGGCAATCGAGGAGATCAGGAATGGCAAAGTGATAATTGTTGTTGACGACGAAGACCGCGAAAACGAAGGGGATTTTCTTACCGCTGCACGAAATGTCACTCCTGAGATCGTGAATTTCATGGCTACGCATGGACGGGGACTCATCTGCGCTCCGCTAATTGAGGATCGATGCGATGAACTTGGCCTGGATCTCATGGTGAGATCTAATTCCGCAACTTACGAAACCCCCTTCACAGTATCGGTAGATCTTATTGGAAACGGATGCACAACAGGAATCTCCGCTAGTGACCGATCCATGACGATACAAGCACTGATTGATCCGAACACAAAACCGGAAGAACTGGGAAAACCGGGACATATTTTCCCTTTGAGAGCGAAAAAGGAAGGTGTCCTGAGAAGAGCGGGACATACAGAGGCTGCAACCGATCTTTCGAGATTAGCAGGTTTTGAGCCTGCCGGAGTTATCGTAGAAATTCTAAACGAGGATGGGACAATGGCACGCCTTCCTGAGCTGATTGATATCGCAAAGAAATTTGAGTTGAAGATCGTATCCATTGCTGACTTGATCGAATACCGAATCAAACATGAATCGCTTATAGAACGTCTTGTTGATGTTCAAATGCCTACTACAAATGGTAATTTCCAACTTCATGCATACCGTGAAATAAATTCAGGGATGGAACACTTGGCATTGGTAAAAGGGACATGGGAAAAAGACGAAGCAGTGCTGGTCAGAGTGCATTCCTCCTGCATGACCGGAGATATTTTTGGCTCTTGCAGATGTGATTGTGGTCCTCAGCTGCACAAGGCAATGGAAATGATTGAGAAAGAAGGAAAAGGTGTGATCATTTACCTTAACCAGGAGGGGCGCGGTATAGGACTGACAAATAAACTTAGAGCCTATAAACTCCAGGAAGAGGGTTATGATACGCTTGAAGCAAACATTAAACTTGGTTTCAAAGGCGATGAACGCGAATACGGAATTGGAGCACAGATCATTCGCGACCTCGGCGTAACAAAAATGCGACTCATGTCAAACAATCCAACTAAACGAACTGGACTGGTTGGATATGGCCTTGAGATTCTGGAAAATGTGCCACTGGAGATAGCGAGCAATGTTCACAATGAACTCTATCTCAAAACAAAACGTGATAAAATGGGGCACTCCCTGAAACTCAAATAGACATGCTGAAGGCAAAAGGAATTTTTAAATCATACGATTCGCTTCAGATCCTCAAAGGAATCGATCTGGAGGTAGCACAGGGAGAGGTTGTTTCGATCGTTGGTTCTTCAGGCGCCGGAAAAACAACGCTTTTACAGATATTGGGTACCTTGGACCATCCGGACAGAGGAACTGTTGAGATCGCAGGTATAGAACCGTTTTCGCTTTCATCAAAAAAACTTTCAGCGTTTCGGAACCAATCGATCGGTTTTATCTTTCAGTTTCATCAGCTACTTCCTGAATTCACGGCATTGGAAAATGTGATCCTTCCGGGTTTGATAAAAGGAGACAGCATGGAGGATACGAAAAAAGAAGGCTTGAGATTGCTCGACATGATCGGCCTGAAAGAAAGAGCACAACACAAACCCAATGAACTTTCGGGCGGTGAACAACAACGGGTGGCAGTTTGCCGTTCGCTGATCAATAAACCAAAGGTGATCTTTGCCGACGAACCTTCCGGAAACCTTGATTCTGTCAATTCTCAGGAATTGCATAAACTGTTCTTTCAGTTGAGAGATGAATTCGGTCAAACCTTTGTCATCGTGACACATAACGAGACACTGGCAAACATGGCAGATAGGATGTTGACCATGAAAGATGGCATAATTGTTTGAATATCCTGACATGAACTTTCATGAATTGAAAGAATTCCTTGATTTCAAGGCTGATCAGTATGAAAATCCGGAGTTCCTCGTTTCGGATCCAATTCAGCTTCCCCACCGTTTCTCAAAAAAAGAAGACATTGAAATTATTGCCTTTCTCGTATCGACAATAGCTTGGGGTAATCGGAAAGGAATCATCAAGAGTGGTGAGCGTCTTATTGAGATCATGGAGAACGAACCAACTGACTTTATTCGAAACTATAAATCTTCTGTGATCCTCCAATCAAATTTCGTTCATCGAACTTTTAATAAAGAAGATCTCGATTTTTTCTTCAGAAGCCTTAACAATCTCTACGTCAATCGTGAAGGTTTGGAAAAAGCCTTCAGTACCATACCGGAATATCCCGGATTACTTGGCCGAATTACAAATTTCAGAAGACAATTCCTGGATATCGAGCACCATGAAAGATCAAAAAAGCATGTTAGTGATCCCTTGAAGAATTCAGCAGCAAAGAGGTTAAACATGTACCTGAGATGGATGACACGTGATTCGCGAAAAGGTGTTGATTTCGGTATTTGGAAAAGCATATCACCTTCAGAACTCTATCTCCCGCTGGATGTACACACAAGCAATAACGCAAGAAAACTGGGGATATTAACACGTAAACAAGATGATTGGAAGGCATTGGAAGAATTGATGGGAACATTGATACAGATGGATGCGGCAGACCCGGTAAAATATGATTTCGCACTTTTCGGACTCGGGGCGTTCGAAAAGTTTTAACAACTAACTAACACCCCCAATTTCATGCTGATTTTTCATTAAATTTGATGCATGAATTTTGTCTATCCTGAGTTCCTTTGGGCATTGTTCGCGCTCGCGATTCCGGTCATAATTCATTTATTCAATTTCAGGAAGTACAAAACCCTTTATTTCTCAAGCTTAAAATTTATCAAACACGTTGATCAGCAAACTCGTTCAACACAAAAACTAAAGCACTTACTCGTTCTGGCTTTGCGTCTATTGGCACTCGCTGCTCTGATATTCGCTTTTGCTCAACCATACATACCGGTAGAATCCAATTCCGGTTCTGGCGGAAAGCCTGTACTTGCGATCTATATTGACAACTCCTTTTCCATGACAGCCAAAGGAACGGAAGGTGAACTACTGAGTGAAGCGCGGGAAATGGCAAGGAAAATGATCAACAAAGCTTCATTAGACACACGTATACTACTGAATACCAACAAAATGAGTGGGCTTGAGCAGCGTTTGATCACAAAAGTAGAAGCCATTGAATTATTGGATAAGATTGAACCTGTTGCACTGGTCAGACAACTGGATGATGTTCTGAACTGGCAACGGGCTTTTATCGACAAACAAAGTCAAACAGATCAGAAGGTAGGAACAAGGCAATATGTGTTTTTCTCTGATTTCCAAACTTCCAGCTCTCGCTTCATTGAATTAGAGCAAGACAACAGTGCATTTTATTATCCTGTTCTGTTGAAGCCGCAGGAAACAGGAAACATTTACATAGACTCTGTATGGTTTTCATCACCTGTGCAAAAAATTGGACAAAACAACGAACTCAACGTAAGAGTTGTTAATTCCGGTGATCAACAACTCACCAATGTAGAACTACACTGTGAAATAAGTGGCATTAAACGTGATGTATTCCTTGATATTCAGCCTGATGAAAAAACAGTCACGGTGATCAATTACACAGATCAAAAGGGTGGCTATCGAAGCGGGAAGATCTCGATAAATGATAAACAACTTTACTGGGACGATGAATACTTCTTTTCGTATTTTGCCGATGACAGGACAAATGTGCTCGTTATCAATGGTGAATCTGCGGTCAATGCCGTATCGCAGGTTTATCAGCTGGAAAAGTTCTACACCCTTCGAACAATCGATGAAAGTGCATTCACATTAGATGACCTCAAACAAACGGACTTGGTTTTTCTCAATGGAGTGAATGAGATCCCTTCAGGAATGAGTGAGAACCTTCTGAATTATGCACAGACCGGTGGTACATTAGCACTCTTCCCCGGAAACAAATGTGAAACGGGATCCTGGAATCTTCTGTTGGATGAACTGGAATTACCTTCTTTGGGAAGGTTAATGACAAGCGGTACGAAGATCGACAAACTGATCTATGACGACCCTTTCTTCTTTGGAATGTTCGAAAAGAAAAAAGAAAATCTGAACCTTCCATCTATTACAAAAGTCTATCAGACTTCATCACAAGGAAAGAACAATGCCTACGAATTGATCCGACTACAAAATGGCATGCCGCTCTTTCTCCGAACGGGTGGAAGCATGAATGCTTTTCTTTTCACGAGTTCTTTGGCGTCTGACTTCGGTAGCTTTACATCAGATGCGCTTTTCCCTTCTATTGTTTTGAGAATAGGAGAAATGAGTCAGCGCAAAACTCCGATATCACTGACGATCGGAAAAGAATCCTTCTTCCCATTGTATAAAAAGACGGATAGTGAAACACCCATCCATCTGAAAAACCAAAACATCGATTTCATTCCACAGATACGCAAACAAGGATTGATAAGCTACATAACCCTGGACGGTCCGGAAGCCCTTGAAAATCTTGATGCAGGAACGTATGATCTGATCGACGAAAAGAAGGAAGCGACCCTTTCATTGAATTATGACCGAACTGAATCAGACATGAGTTCATTAGAGAAGAATGAAATAGTATCCCGGTTGGAAAATGAGGGACTGAAAAATGTCTCCTTCAGCGCAATTACAGATGGTCAGAGCCTTACCAGAATAGATATTCAGAAACCATTTGAATATTGGAAATTATTCGTTCTTTTTGCCTTACTCTTTTTCTTATCTGAATTACTGGTCTTAAAATTTTGGAAATAACGATTAAACAATGAACAATGAAAATTCTCATTAAAAAAGCAACGGTTCTGGACCCATCCTCAAGCTACAACGGCAATGTGGTGGATGTGTTGATAAACGAAGGTGTGATCGAAGACATTTCGAATGACCTTTCAGATCCGGAGGCGAAAGAGATTACCGGTGAGAATTTAATAGTTTCCCAAGGCTGGGTAGACCTGAAAGCTCACTTCTGCGATCCAGGTGAAGAGCACAAAGAAACGATGGATAGCGGACTGGATGCTGCTGCATTCGGTGGATATACACATGTGGCTGTGCTGCCGAGTACACAGCCGGTTGTAGACGGAAAAACTCAAGTAGAATATATTCTGAGGAAAGCAGAAAATCATGTGGTAAGTATTCATCCGATTGGAGCGATTTCGGATAAAATGGCCGGCGAGAATCTTTCTGAAATGTATGATATGTACCAATCCGGTGTGCGGATGTATTCTGATGATCTGGTTCCGGTAAACTCTGGAATTATGTTCCGGGCTCTTTTGTACTCAAAGAATTTCAATGGCAAGATCATCGCTTTCAGCAGAGACCATTCCCTTGCGGGCAAAGGAATGGTAAACGAGGGCCAAGCATCAACGCGCACAGGCCTTAAAGCAGACCCTTCGATCGCTGAGGTAATTCAACTTGAGCGTAACCTCCGCCTTCTGGAATACACGGAAGGAAATCTTCACCTTACGGGTCTCTCTTGTGCAGAAAGTGTAAAACTAGTGCGAAAAGCAAAAGCAAACGGAATGAAAGTAACTGCTGATGTTCATGTAATGAATCTATTGTTCAATGAATCAGCGGTACTCGGTTTTGACTCAAACTACAAGGTTTTACCGTCACTAAGACGTGAGGAAGATCGGATCGAACTATGGAAAGGCCTAAAAGACGGAACGATCGATACTATTGTATCTGATCACAGGCCGCATGACAAAGAGGAGAAAGATGTTGAATTCGATAATGCTTCGTTCGGTTGTATCAATCTGCAAACAGTGATCGGTTCGCTGGCGAATGATCCCTTGTTCGACCCAAAAATAGTCCTGAATGCACTTTCAATCAATGCAAGACATATCGCGGAGATACCTCTATCTCCCATTGAAAAAGGAAACAAGGCAGATTTAACTGTTTACGATCCAATAACAACTTGGACATTTGACAGAGAAATGATTATTTCCGAAACTGTCAACACAGATTTTGTTGGTAAACAAATGAAAGGTTCGGTTGTAGGAGTGATCAATAACGGTAAATTAGCATTAAGAGAGTGATCAAATGCCTGAAAAGAAATCGTTCATAAAGCAATTTTGGAAGGAAAAGAAAATGGTTGGTGCAATGGCCCCCAGCTCTCGATTCCTCGCTGAAAAAATGCTACAGAACATCGATTTTAAAGAAGCTAGAGTTATCATTGAACTAGGCCCTGGAACCGGCGTTTTTACGGACCGAATCCTCGATAAAATGGATCCGGAAGCAAAACTTCTGGTCTTCGAACTCAACGATAACTTCTGCAATGCTCTCACAAAACGAATCACGGATACCCGGGCGATTATTATTCATGATTCAGCAGAAAAAATTGAAGAATACCTTGAGAAATATTCATTAGGAAAGGCGGATGTAGTGGTCTCCTCCCTCCCACTCGCAAATTTTCCCGTAGCGCTGAGACAAACTATTCTCGAAGCATCGCACCGTTCTCTTAAGAGCATTGGAAAATACATTCAATTTCAATATTCCCTGCAATCTAAAAAGCATATCAAAAAAACCTTCGGAAAGGTTGACATCGACTTCACACCGCTGAACTTTCCCCCTGCATTTGTCTATACGTGTCAAAAGAAATAATGAAGCTTCGTTATTTTCTGTTGAATAAACCCTATGGGGTCCTCTGTCAGTTTACCGGGGAAGAGGGCGACCAACTGCTCGGACACTTATTTCCATTTCCGCAGGATGTTTATTCGGTTGGCAGACTTGACAAAGACAGTGAAGGGCTGTTGCTGCTGACAAATGACAATGATTTCAAAAACAAATTATTGGATCCATCCCAGAAAAAGATGAAAGTCTATCTGGTTCAAGTTGAAGGTGTGATAACACAAGAAGCGATATCCAAGTTAGAAAGTGGTATGATTCTGATAAATCATAACGGTAAAAAACACAAAGTAGATAAAGCAACCTGCAAAAAGGTTAGTAGTCCTGACATTTGGGAAAGACTACCGCCAATTCGTTTTCGTTCCTCAATCCCCACATCATGGATGGAATTAGGCATCACCGAAGGGAAGAATAGACAGGTTCGAAAAATGACTGCAGCAGTTGGATATCCGACCTTAAGGCTGATTCGAATACGAATGGGTAATTACACTCTGGGAGACCTCAAGCCTGGTGAGGTTCAGGAGTTTTTCCTAAAAAAGTAAAAAGTTATTCGCGAAGATATTCTATTCTTATTGTCCGGAGCGGTTTTATTTGAACAACAAATGTTACGGTTAGCAAAAAAGTTTCTTGAGATCTATTAGAGCTAAAGTGAAGATAAAGACTAGAAAAATTCAAAGACGTTCTGAATGTACTGACGGTAAAATTAAGGCGATTCATGCAGGATTAACGCCAATTGACATGTCGGTAAGATACCAAATGGATATCAAATAGATCACATTTCAAATCCTCCATCTCCTCCACTCTGCTTTTTGTTAGAGATCTCAAGCTTACCAAACTTGTAGGAGAACGTCACGAAATATCTTCGTGTCAACCATTTGAATTCCACATCCTGCTGAACATTTGGCTGATCTACTTTCAGGTAGAATCCTTGTCTGTTGAATACATCCGAAACTCTCGCTCCAATGGTCCATTTTCCATCTTTAAAAGACTTTTCGAAGGAAATATCCACAGGTCCTCTTCGCTGAGCAGTTCCTTGAATGGTCACTCTTCGGGCATTGTATGCCGCATTGAGCTGCACAGTCGCCGTTTTTTTCCAGAAATCGATGGCAGTAGAATACTTCCCACTCCAATTGACTCCAGAAACATTCCAGTTCTGATTCGGATTATCATCAACAAACCGCGTATAATTTGCATTACCGGAGATCGTATTTCTCCACCATTTAAATGGTTTGTACACGATTACCAACTCAGTCCCAAAGGCATGTGATTCATCTAGATTTTGAAAAGTCACCTCCGAAGTATTGTCATCATAGAATCGTTTTACACGTGTGATCATATCTGTGGTATGACGGTAATAAATACTGGCGGTCATGTTTACTTTTTTGATCTCATTGGCATATCCAAGATCCCAGGAATCAATATATTCAGGTTGAAGGTATGGATTTCCACTACGCAAATTATACGGATCGGAATAATTCGTAAACGGATTCATATCGGGTGCAGAAGATCGGTTTATTCGCTTTGAATAACTGAG
>Ga0068876_10002767_pt1 | contig 12805 bp, 10 predicted proteins | sample NOAtaG_6_FD_66442 | JGI IMG/M metagenome (GOLD analysis project Ga0068876, IMG submission 66442) | Freshwater lake microbial communities from Lake Erie, under a cyanobacterial bloom - NOAA_Erie_Diel5S_2200h metaG | ecosystem: Environmental > Aquatic > Freshwater > Lake | place: USA: Ohio, Lake... | reverse complement strand
GGCTGCCGCTTTTCGGTCGAGGTGAAGAGCGTCAACAACCGCTTCTTCAAGGCGACCGTGCGTCTTCCCGACGAACTGTCGCTGCTCGAGACCGACGTCGAGACCGCCGTTGCCCGCAAGCTCGGTCGCGGAAGCGTGATGGTGCTCGTGCGCTTCGTGCCCGGCGGCGCCGTCGCGGCCGCCGAGGTGAACCCCGACGCCGCGCGCACCGCGCTCGCCGCGCTCTTGGCGGCGCTTCCCGCCGAACTGCGCGACCGCGCCACCGTTGACCTTGGCGCGCTCCTCTCGGTGCCCGGCGTTCTCCGCGTCGACGGCGTCGAGCGGCTCGCCGACTTCGCGCGGCCGGTTGTGCTTCGGCTCGTCGACGAGGCCTGCGCGCGCGTCCTCGACATGCGCACCCGCGAGGGCGAGGCGCTCGCGCGCGAACTTGCCCGCCACGGCGCCGTCATTCGAGACGCACTTGCGAACGTCGCAGTGCGCGCGCCCATGGCGACCGCCGCCTACCAGGAGCGGCTGCGTACGCGCATGAACACGCTGCTGGCCGAAGTGGGCGCAGTCGCAGCCGAGACCGACCTTTTGCGCGAAGTCGCCGTGTTCGCCGAGCGTTCCGACGTCGCTGAGGAAGTCGCGCGCCTCTCGGGCCATCTCGAGCAGTACGGCCAGGTGATCTCGCCCGCGCATCCCGAGCCAGCCGGCCGCACGCTCGACTTCCTGTCGCAGGAGATGCTGCGCGAGGCGAACACCATTGCCAGCAAGTCGCAGGACGTCGAAATTGCGCGCCGCGTGGTCGAAATGAAGACCGCGATCGACCGTATCAAGGAACAAGCCGCGAACGCGGAGTGACCCCCGCGCACGCGGAGATTCGGAGTCGCATGGCTGGAGCCGATCCCGACCATGAACGTCAGCCTCCCGCCGCGCACGGGCGGGGGTCCGACGATCACGCCGAGACGCCTGCGCGCCGCGCGCAGCAGCGCGAGCGCTTCAGCGTGCAGGAGATCGGGCAGGTCCTGTCGCACTACGACATCGGCGTCATCAAGGAAATCCGCGAGTACAAGCGGGGCTCGCGCCGCGCGGCCAAACTGAAGCTCGTCGCCGAGCGCGGCACGTTCATTCTGAAGCGCCGCGCGCTTGGACGAAGCATCGAGGCCGACCGGAGCCGGGCGTCCGCGAGCCACAAGTTGCAGCAGATCGCGTTTCGCGGCGGCGTGCCCGTCGCATCGCTGATGACGCTCCGAAGCGGCGGCACGTTGCTCCAGCTGATCGGGCGTCTGTACGAGCTCTACGCGTGGGTGCCGGGCGAACGGTACAACCACCATCAGGAGCAGGCGCGCGCCGCCGGCATCGCGCTCGCGCGCATGCATGGCGCGTTCGCGAACGTCGAGCTCATCGAGGAGCTTCCGCTCGGCGGATTCAGCGAGTCGGATTCCGTGCGGGCGATCCTCGACCGGGCGCAGGTGCGCGCGCTCGAGCGCGCGTCGGCGGAATCGCATGAGGGAATCTCCACGCACGTCCGTTCGCTCACCGAGCATCTCGAGCGGATCGACGCGAAGCTGACGCTGAAGGGACTGCCGCTCCAGCGAAACTCGATCTGCCACGGCGACTTTCACCCGGGGAACACGCTGTGGTACGGCGAATCGCTCGGCGCCGTCATCGATTTCGACAGCACGCGCCGCGAGGCCGTCGCCGCCGAGATCGCCAACGCCGCGCTGCACTTCTCGGTGCGGCAGCGCGTGGGCGTCGATCCGCTGCTCTGGCCGATCGGGCTCGATCCCGAGAACCTGCGCGCATTCATCGCCGGCTATGCCGCAGCGTCGTCGGTCGATCTGCGCACGGTGGCGTCGCTCATACCGTGGCTGATGATGTCCTCCATCATCGCCGAGGCCGCGACGCCCATCGCGCGCGATGGGGATTTCGCCGGGATTCCCGCGCAGCCCTTCCTGGAGGCGACCGAGAGACTCGTCGATTGGATCGCGCAGCGGACCCGCGCGATCACGGCGGTCATCGAGCAGGAGACCCCGTAGGGGACGCCGGACAGCGTCCACCGAGCACTCCCCGAGGCCCGTTGTTGGCGCGTCCTGTGATTCTGGGGCGGGAAATGTGCCCGAACCGAGCGCTTCGGGAGGCCCGGCGTCGATCCCGTGATACTCTTCAGACATGTCGTTGGCGAGCGCCGCCGTCGCACTCCTTCTTGCGCAGAACATCGGGGAAGCGCCCGTCGTGCCGCCGGCACCAACCGCGCCAAGGCGCGTTGCTCCTGGCAACGACCGTGGCGTCCTCGCGCAGCAGCAGATGCAGCTTCCCGGGTTCGACGCAGAGCCGCTTCCGACCGACGCGGAGATCGCGCGCGTGTCGATTCCCTCCGATCTCCTCGAGATCGTGCGCGCGTTCGACTCAGACTCGTATGCGGAACGCGCCGCGGCGCGCGAGCGGCTTGCCGCGCGCAAGCCCACCGCGAACGAACTGATGGCGGTGCTCGTGCGACGCGACCTGACCGTCGACGCGCGTCATGCGTTCGTCTCGCAGCTCGCATCCACGATCATGAATGCGCCGAGAGGCGCCCTCGGCATCCGCATGGATGGTCCGCTGATGCGCGAGACCGGTGTGCGCGTGACGGGCCTCGTGCCCGGGATGCCAGCGGAGCGCGTGCTCGAGGTGGGCGATCTTCTCCGCGAGCTCGACGGCAAGCCGCTCGTCGATCGCAGCGAGCTCATCCGGACGGTGCAGTCGCTCGCGCCGGGAGTCGAGATCCAGCTGCTGGTGCGACGGATCCGCCGCGATGCCGAAGGTCGCGTGCTGGTCGGCCTTGATGGCGTGGAACTCACGGACGAACTGCGCGTGAAGATGCGCCTTGGATCGACCGAGGAGCTTGAGGGCAACGGCGACCCCGCGGGCGTCGCCAATCCGATGGCCGCTGCGCGCGCCGCGCAGATCGCCGAGGCCGAGCGCCGGTTCCTGCCGGTGCCGACGGTGGTCGCGTTCCCCGATCGCGAGAAGCCGGCGCCGGCGAAGGCCGCGACGCTCGACGGCCTCCGCAAGCAGGTCGCGCTGCTCCAGCTTTCCGGCGCCGATCCCGAGGTCATGAAGTCGATCCGGGCGCGCCTCGAGGACCTCGCCCTGATGCTGAAGCAGGCTTCCGACCCGGCCACCCGCGAGAAGCTGCAGGGTTACCTCGACGCGCTCGCGGTCGAGATCCGCGGGATGCAGTAGACCTGCCGGGTGCCAGGCAGATCGATCACGCAGCGCGTTGTCCCCGCCGTCCGGTCAGAACAGGCTTTGAAGGGAAAGTTGAGTTTCGGCGCCCGAGGCGAGCTGGATGACTCCTCATGGCGCGCCAAGAGTGGGGTTCCGGATCGCAGCATCGAAGTGGACGCTCGTCGATCGGTTGCGGCCTATGCTGAGCGCCATGTGCCTGCGAATCTTCATTCTGAGCGACAAGCCGCTGCCTGAGAGCGTCCGAATGCGGGGATGCAGCGTGGACCCGGTCCGGCCCGCTCCCACATGGAGGGCGTTCTCGTCGACCTCAACCCATGCAGCCGAGTTCACCATCGGCGGCTGTGGCTGTGCGCTCATCCCGAGCGTTGCGCATCGGCGCCCCGCTGGCCGCGGGACCGAATCGTCGCCGTGTCGACTCTTGGGCGAGGTGCTCGGTCGGGCACTGGCGGATGGGCGCCGCCTTCAGCTCTTGGTTGCGTGGGCGGAGCGTGAGTCGGACGCACCGACTGCGCTCGGCGACATCACGGTCGATGCGGTCGCAGAGGGTCGGCTTCCGTTGTCCGACTGCGTGTCGGGCCCGCCGCTGACCGTTCGCATCGTGGGCGCTGCCGTAACCGCCAGGGAGCCTGTGGCGGGTCGCTGAGCGCGAGACTTGCCGCGAGTCATCGAGAGCGAGGACAAACGATGGGTGCATGGGGTGTCGCAATCTTCTCAGACGATCTTGCCGCCGACATCCGCATCGAGTTTCGCGAGCTGATCGGCGATGGACTCACGCCGTCCGACGCGACCGCCCGTCTTCAGGCCGAGTACGCATCGTCGCTCGATGATCCCGACGAAATGCCTGTCTTCTGGCTGGCCTTGGCGTTGACCCAATGGAAACTCGGCCGGCTGGAGGAGCGCGTGCGGCGGCAGGCGGTGCGGATCATCGACGATGGGACCGATCTCGCACGATGGGGCGATGCAAAGTCCCGAGCAAGGCGCGCGGCGGTTCTCGCGAAGGCGCGTGCGGAGCTGATGTCCGCCCCTCCACCGGCCAAGCGGGTTCCTCGAACCGTCCGTGAGGCGAATGCATGGCACGTCGGCGAGACGATCGGATTTCAGCTGCTGTCGGGCCGCTGGACGCTGCTGCGGGTGATCGGCCACCACACCGATCGAGGCGGTCGCTTTGCGATCTGCGAACTGCTCGACTGGGTTGGAGCGGAACTGCCAACTGGCGAACGCACGCTCCACGATCGGATCGCGAAGCTTCGGACCGTACGCTCGAAGTCGGGTGGAGCCGTCTCGCAGTTCCTCTTCCAAGAGCCCAGGGTGGCGAAGGAAAGGGCTCGGATCGTTCGTCTCGGTGCCTCGACGCCGCCGCAGCAGGAACCGGCGGGGTTCACCGTGCTGGCATGGTCGATCGTTGATCGGTCTTTCGAAGAGATCTTCGGCCTGCGTTGATCAGGCGCTCGGGCGCCTAAGTCGGAGTCTCTCGGGCGTCAGGGGTGCCACTCGGGCTCCGGCCGCTGTTGGAAGTAGCGCGAGCGAGTTGCGAAGCGTCCCATCGAATCGATCACGCAGCGCGTGCACTTCGCCAGAGCGAGCGAGTTGCGAAGCAGGTCGCTCGCGCTCATTCACGAAAGCGGATTCCTGAAGTGCTCGTTCTGGATCGGAACGATCACCTCGAGCACGTGCTGCAGCACTTCCGCCGGCGAACCCATTGCGTTCACCTCGTGGACGATCTGGTTCGGATAGCACGCAAGCACGGGCCGTGTCTCGCGCTCGTAGACCTCGAAGCGCTTGCGGATCACCTTCTCGTCGGCGTCGTCGATTCGGTTCTCCTTCAGCGCACGGCGTCGCATGCGCGTCACCATCGCCTCGATGTCGGGGCAGATCAGGTGGAGAACGGCGAGCACCTCGAGGTACTTGTCGAGTTCCTTCGCCTGCGTCACGTTGCGGGGAATGCCGTCGAGCACGAGCAGGTCGACGTTCGGCTTGTAGATCGACAGCACCGTCTGGGCCTGCATGTTCTGGCGCCACATCTCGATCGTCAGCTCGTCGGGCACCAGCTCGCCGCGCGACGAGTAGGCCATGAACTTCTGGCCGAGTTCCGACGACATGTCGAGCGAGCGGAACACGTCGCCGCACGCGAGGTGGAAGAAGCCCGGAACCTTGCCGAGGATCTTGCCCTGCGTGCCCTTGCCGGCGCCGGGAGCGCCGAAGAGGAGGACGGTCTTGAATCGCCGTGTCTGAGGTGCCGTGTCTGACATTGGACTCTCCCGAAGCCGCCACTGCCGGTGACGGGAGCGGAGCGTAGATTGGGCATCGGCAGTCGGGGGCAGCGGCGACAGTGAAATGGCCAAAAACCCGCCGTGGATCGCGCTTGCGCCCCGCCTTCGGCGCGATTGCGTCCGGCCAAAGAGTCCGGGATGGAGACGGAACGAACGTCCGAGGCAGGTTCTGCGCGGTGGGTACACTCGGCGCATGGAGTTTCCTGCAAAGCGGTGGATTCGCCCCGCGCCTCGGGCCGGCGGGGAAGGTCTTCTCGACCGGCTCTTCGAGGGCCGCGGACTCAGGTCCCTCGACGAGCGCGAGGCGTTCTGCCGACCGAACCTGAAGCAGCTGCAGGACCCCGATGCCATGCACGACATGGGCGAGGCGGCCGAGGCCATCTGCGACGCGCTGCGCGCAGGCAAGCGCATCGCGATCTACGGCGACTACGACGTCGACGGCATCATGGCGACGGCGATCCTCTGGCACATGCTGCGGGCGATCGCGCCGAACGCGGCGGTGCGCACCTATGTGCCGCACCGGATCGCAGAGGGCTACGGATTGAACCGCGAGGCGCTCGACGCGCTGCGCGGCGAGGGGATCCAGACGGTCGTGACCGTCGACTGCGGAGTGTCGGCGATCCATGAGGCGAAGTACGCGCGCGAGATCGGGCTCGAGCTCGTCATCACCGATCACCACGAGCTGCATCCGTCGCATGAAGTGCCAGTCGCGCGCGCGGTCGTGCATCCGCGCCTTCCGGGTAACCAGCGCTTCGGCGAACTGTGCGGCGCGGGCGTCGCGTGGAAGCTCGCGTGGATGATCGCGGAGCGCTGGTGCGGCTCGAAGCGGCTGCCGAAGGTGCTGCAGGACCGGCTGCTGACCTTGCTGCCGCTCGCCGCGATCGGAACGGTGGCCGATGTCGTGCCGCTCCTCGGTGAGAACCGCGTGATCGTGGCGCGCGGGCTGACGCTCGCGCGGTCGACGGGAATCGCCGGGCTCGATGCGCTGCTCGACAGCGCGCGCGTCGCGGATGTGGTCGACGCCGAGCAGACCGCATTTCGGGTTGCGCCGCGGTTGAACGCATGCGGTCGCATGGGCCACCCCGAGGAGGCGGTCGAGCTGCTGACGACCGCGGATCGCCGTCGCGCCGCGGAAATCGTGGCGAAACTCGAGGATCTCAACGCGGATCGCAAGAAGGAGGAGAACCGCATCTTCGAGACGGCGCTCGCGCAGCTGCAGGCGGAGCTCGGGGCCGACGCGCGTCCGCGCGGCATCGTGCTCTGCGACGACTCGTGGAACCTCGGCGTCGTCGGCATCGTGTGCTCGAAGCTCGTCGATCTCTACGCGTGCCCGGTGATCCTCTTCACGAAGAACAAGGATGTCTACAAGGGTTCGGGCCGCAGCATCGACGGCGTCGAACTTCACAAAGTGCTGGCATCCTGCAGCAAGCATCTCCTGAACTTCGGCGGCCATGCGATGGCGGCGGGCGTGACTGCGTCCGACCCCGACTCGGTCGCGCGCTTCGCGGAGGCGTTCACGCGCGAGATCGACGCGCTGCTGCCGCCGGTCGAAGAGCAGCGGCCGCCGCTTGCGATCGACTCTGTGTGCGAGCTCGGCGAACTCGACATCGCGACGGTGCAGGAGATCGACCAGCTGGCGCCGTTTGGCCGCGAGAACCGCAAGCCCGCGCTGCTCGTTGAGGGCGCCGAACTGACACAGGTGCGGCCGTTCGGCAAGGCGGGAGCGGTGAGGCACCTCGAGCTCGCGGTGCGTAAGCCGTGGCGCGGGCAGCAGCGTTTCCTGCGCATCCAGTGGTGGGACGGCGCGAAGCATGCCGCGTCGCTTGAGAAGGGGATGCGGCTTGATCTCGTGATCGAGGCGGGGCTCGATCGATTCCGCGGGGGCGTCGAGCCGAACGCGCGGCTCCTCGACCTTCGCGTTGCGGCCGTGGAGAGCAGGCGATGACTGCGCTGCGGTTCGAGGTGCTCGCAGTGCGCGCGGCCGAGCCTGTGCGCGCGTACCTCGCGTGCGCGAGGCTCGCATGGATCGACGATATCGGCGCGTTTGCGGCGCGTTTCGCGGCCGATCGCGACGCGATGCGCGCGGCCGCGGCGTCGGGGCTCCTGTTCCGGCGCGGCGTCGTGCGCGCGCTGCTTTCCGCGGTGCGCGAGGCGCGCAAGTCGGCCGGCATGTGCAGCGGCTGCGATTGCGCGCAGCCCTGCGAGACGCCGCTCGACCCGCAGGCGTTCGAAGCCTTCGAGCGCGCGTGGGCCGGCGCTGTGATCGCAGAGGCGTCGCAGCGCGCGGCGCGCGCATCACACGACGAGAACGATGCCGACACGTGGGAGATCTACCGCCGCACCGCGCTCGAGGGCGCGGAGACCGCGCGAATCGCGCGCGAACGCGGCATCACGACGACCGACGCACGCACGCGCGCCGCGCGCGCGGCGGCACGCTTCGACGCCGCGCTGCGCGAGACCCTCGCCGAAGAAGGCGTCGCCGCCGAGGATCTCGACGACGAGCTGGCGTGGCTGATGGAAGCGGCGACGCGGTGATGGATGCAGCGCTGCGCTGATGGATGCAGCGCTGCGCTTGGGCGGAAGCCGCGCTGCGCCGTGCGGAAGCCGCGCTGCAGTGACGAGCACGCGCGACTTCAGCGCGGTGAGCCGTCGATGACGCGGAGCAAGCCGTCCTCGCAGGCAATCCAGAGATTTCCGCGTGCGTCGAAGGCGAGGTCGTTGCAGGCGCCGCGCCAGGCCGTGAGGAGTTCGGCGTCGCGTTGCGCACTCCAGAGGCGCACGGTGCGATCCGCCGACGCAGACGCGATGCGCGAGCCGTCAGGCGACCAGGCCACGGCGTGCACGGGCGCGCGGTGGCTCGCGAATGCAGCTCGCGGAGCGAAGTCACGCGCATCGATCAACGCGACCTCCGCGGCCCGCGCGATGGTGCCGAGCGCGATGGCGCTTCGGTCGGGCGAAAGCACCGCGGTGAGCGGATGCTCGATGTTCCACGGAATCAGGGTCTCGGCACCGGTCGCGGAGTCGACCGCGTGTGGCGCGCCCGGCGTTCCTTTCACAAGCAGCAGACGGCCGTTGATCGCGGTTTCGCAGGCGACATCCGAGTCCAAGTTCATGCCGCGGTGCGTCCAGAGTCGGGCGCCTGTCGCGCTGTCGAAGCCGACATGCGTGCGGTCCGCCAGCCGCGCGAGCGTGATGCGCCCGCCGTCGATCGATCCGACGCGTTCGACCGATGCATCGGCCGCCGAGCGTCGGAGCACGCGTCCGTCGGGCGAGAGCCACGCGATGCCGCCGCGGTGACCCACGACCAGCGTCCCGTCGGGCAGCTCATGCACCGCGTTGGCGTGGGCATCGAAGGCGATCGCGGCGACGGTGTTTCCGCGAAGTTCGAAGATGCCGCCCGCCGCCGTCGCGGCGACGACGCGCGAGAGGCAGGTGATGCTTCGAACGGCGGACCCATCGAGCCGGAGGGCCGGGATCTCCGAGCGCGCGTCGGAGGGAAACCACCGGATGTCTGCGTTGAAGGTGCCCGCCGCGAACGCGCGTCCGTCGGGGGAACAGGCGAGCGTCCACACCTGGCTGCCTGCCCCGTGCACGGTCGCGAGAAGCTCGCCGCCCGCCCCGTCGTGACGCTCGATCGATTCGGTGTAGGTCGCGGCGAGGACCTCGCTGTCGTCGGGCGAGAACGCCACCGCCCAGTACCAGCGTTCTGCTGCGGAGAATCTCCAGAGCTCCGCGCCCGATGCGGCGTCGAGCATGACGATCCGGCCGGTGCCCGCCGATGCGAGCCGGCGACCCGTCGACGAGAAGGCGAGACCGCGCGTCGCGCGGCGGTTCTCGGCGGGTTGCGATCTCCATCGTTCGTTGCCCGCCACCGCGTCGAGCACGGTGGTGGAACCATCGGCGTCGCCGATGGCGATGGAGCTGCCGTCGGGTGAGACCGCGAGCGCCGTGAACACGGCCTCCGACGGCGTTCGTTCGGCGATGGTCCGGATGGTCGCAAGTGAAGTCGGATCGAGTTCGACAACGAGCGATGGCGTCGCGGCGTACACGCGGCGCCGCGCGGGGTCTGTCGCGAGAAGGTCGGCATCCGCGAGCTCACGCGTCGCCACGATCTTGCCTCGCTCGTCGATGCGGACGACCGATCGCGTGAGGTCGACCGCGACGGACTCCCCGTTTCCGAGCGGACGGTGCCGCACCGCGGCGAAGTCGCCTCCGGGCTCGGTGCGCCAGCGCTCGGTTCGCGTCACTGCATCGAATGCGGCGAGGTAACCGGTCGCCGCGACATAGAGCGTCGCGCCGTCGGGTGCGTACGCGAGATCGTACACCTGGTGGCGCCCTCCGAACTCGATGCGCGCCGTCGACTGATCGACGCGACGCGCGAGCGCGTTCCATTCCCATCCGCGGTGCTCCGGCGGCGCCGCATCGAGTCTCGTCGCAGCGGCGCTTGCGTCGCCTTGTTCGAGAAGTGCGTGTGCGGCGGCGATCGACGCCGTGTAGACCGACCACTGCGCGCGCTCGTTCGCGGCACGTGTCTGCGCCAAGAGGATCGAGACGACGACGAGCGCGACCGTGGCGGTGGCCGCGATCGCGGAGACGGTGGCGATCGCGCGTGCGTGACGCCGCGCGAGCCGCCGCAGTTCGTCGCCGCGCGAGGCGGCGCGCGCGAGGAGCGGCAGGCCTTCGACGAGGTTGCGGAGTTCTTCGGCGAACTCCGCGGCGCTGCGGTAGCGATCGGCGGGATCCGTCGCGAGCGCCTTCTGCAGCACCGCGTCGGTCGCGGCGGGCAGGCGCGCGGACTCTTCGGCGCCGAGCGACTGCACGATGAGCGGCGCGACGGGCGCGGGTGAACCGTGCATGAGTCGCTCGAGATGGCCTGCGAGCGAGGCGTCGCGGCCCTCGAACGGTGGTTGCCCGGCGAGGAGGTCGTAGAGAAGCGCGCCGAGTCCCCACACATCGCTGCGCGTGTCGGTGCCGAGCCCGCGCGCCTGTTCCGGGCTCATGTACGCAAGCGTGCCCATCGGCCCCTCGGTCGCGCTTGTGACGGTCGAATCGGTGACCGCTGCGATTCCGAAGTCGATGACCTTCGGCACGCCATCGGTGCCGACGAGCACGTTTCCGGGCTTCAGGTCGCGGTGGATCACGCCGGCGCGGTGCGCATGCTCGACGGCGTCTGCGATCGTTGCGACGAGCTTGATGCGCGTGGATATGTCGAGACCGGCGTCGTTCGCCCAGCGCGTGACGGGCTTCGCGGCGGGCACGAGCTCCATCACGAGATACGGGAAATCCTGCGGCGCTGCGCCATCTGTGGCGATCGACTTCGACCCTGCCGCGAAGACGCGCGCGATGTTCGGGTGCTCGAGCCGCGCGAGCGCCTCCGCCTCGACTCGCATCCGGCGCTGTGCCGCAGCGGTCAGCCGTTCGGGCCGGATGAACTTCAGCGCGACGCGGCGATGGGGGAACCTCTCGGTCGCCGCGTAGACAAGGCTCATTCCTCCGATTCCGATGAGTTTCTCGATCTCGAAGCCTGCGATCGACGAGCCGATGAGTCCGCTGAGGAGTCCGCTGAGGAGCGGATGCGCGAGCGAGTCGGACGCATCGTCGGGCGCGCCGTGATAGCGGAGGAGCGACTCGACTTCAGCTGCGAGCGCTGCGTCCTCGGCGTGAAGCCGTGCGAGGAATGCTCCGCGCGCGAGCGTGGGCGTGTCGATCGCTTCGGCAAACGCAGCCTGGACGCGGGCGCGGCGCACGTCGGTGTTGTCGTCGATTGACTCCATCTTGACCCTCATGCGGAATCCTGCGGTCGATCCGTCACGAGCACCGTCACGAGACTCTTCAAGCGCTGCGATCGAGTTCGCGCCTGAGCCACGCACGCGCGAACGCCCAGTCCTTCTCGATCGTGGACTCGCTCACGCCGAGGATGCGCGCGGTCTCGGCCGTCGGAAAGCCCATCATGTAGCGAAGGCGCGCGACTTCGGCCGCGCGCGGGTATTCGCGGGCAAGCGCATCGAGCGCCGCGGGCAGGCCCACATCCGCGGCCGCGCGGGCGGCGTCGCTGTGCGCGAGTTCTCCCGCGACGAAGGTCAGCGGAACGGGCGCCTTTCCGCCTCCGCGCTTCAGGGATTGCCGCGCACGCGCGAGGTCGACGAGCACCTGCTCGCACGCTTGCGAGACCGCTCCGAAGAAGTGCCGTCTGCTATCCCACGACCGTGGCGGATTGCGTCCGATACGCAGGAAAATCTCGTGGACGAGCGCCGTCGGATGGAGGTCGCCGTCGCCCGCAAGCACCCCGCGTTCGCGTGCGATGGCATTCGCGGTGATCGTGCGGACTTCGGCGTAAACCTCTGTCCACGCTCGCTCTGCGGCGGCGGCGTCGCCCGAAAGCGCCGAGTTGAGGAGCGAGGTCAGCGGCCCGGACATGCGGTGGCAGGATATCGCAGCCGACAAATTGGCATTCGATCTTCGAGCAAGTGTTTACGGAATGGCGCGACGGCAACGCATAAGGCCTCCGTCGGCTCGCATGTCGTGAAGGTCGGATGACCCGAAGGTGCGCCGAGTCCAGCTGAGGAGAACTTGATGCACGGTGCATGGCATGTCGTTGGCGGGTCCGTTCTTGCGTTGTCGATGGGGCTTGTCTCGTACAGCGCGGCGGCGCAGTGCACGACGAGCGTCGTCGGGTTCGGCGCGGGCGAGGCGGGGGAGTCCGCGTATGTGTTCGATCTTGGTCAGTCGGCGACGCCTGCGCTTGACACGGAAGTCGTCCAGATCTCTGGCGGGATCTTCCATACAGCCGCGGTGCTGGCAGACGGCACTGTCGTGTGCTGGGGGAGCAACGCGTTCGGCTCGCCGAGTGGCCTCGGGCGCGTCTTTGGCACCGATGCGAACGGAGCGCCGATTGCGAGCGGCACGATCGGACAGCGCGTTCAGTACCTCGGCGCGGAGTTGACGGGGATCGCCGAAGTGCGAGGTGGCGAACTGCATACGGTGGCGCGCCGCGTCGATGGAAGCGTGATCGCTTGGGGAGGGAACGAATTCGGTCAGTTGAATGTTCCTGCGGGTCTCATCGCGACGAAGATCGACGCGGGCTCGCTCCACACGCTTGCACTGACACCTTCCGGCGGTGTGGTCTGCTGGGGCGCTTGCGCCGGTGTGCCCAAGGCTGCGGCGTCGGGGATGGCCGATCTCGCCGCAGGCTATGAACACTCGCTTGCGTGGAACGCGGCTGGAACCTTGCTTGCGTGGGGGCGAAACGATTACGGGCAGTCCACGGTGCCAGCCGAGCTTCCTGCGACGAAGCAGGCGGCGGGTGGCGTCTACTCGACGCT
>Ga0068876_10002763_pt1 | contig 12810 bp, 14 predicted proteins | sample NOAtaG_6_FD_66442 | JGI IMG/M metagenome (GOLD analysis project Ga0068876, IMG submission 66442) | Freshwater lake microbial communities from Lake Erie, under a cyanobacterial bloom - NOAA_Erie_Diel5S_2200h metaG | ecosystem: Environmental > Aquatic > Freshwater > Lake | place: USA: Ohio, Lake... | reverse complement strand
AAAATCCCATATAGTGTTTAAGGTTCGTGCTAAAATAAAAAATTCTTTCCTGTAGTGGGAAAGAATTTTAAGTTGAATTCAATACTGCTATTATTTATCTTTCAAAAAATCAGCGATGTGATCGTTGTGTACGATCTCTTCTTTAAATGTGTAAGCACCTGTTTTAGGTGATTTTACCATTTTAATTACTTTAGTAAAGTCTTTTCCTTTACCTGACTTTAGCGTTGCAACTACTTTCTTTGCCATGTTCTTATCTCTTTAGTAGATTATTTAATTTCTTTGTGAACGGTCATCTTCTTCAATATCGGATTGTATTTTTTGATCTCGATACGCTCAGTTGTGTTCTTCTTGTTCTTAGTTGTGATGTAACGTGAAGTACCCGGCTTACCACTTTCTTTGTGCTCGGTACACTCTAATATCACTTGGATTCTATTTCCTTTTTTTGCCATGACTGATAAAATTAAGCAAGTACACCTTTAGCTTTAGCTTCTTTCAAGCAAGCGAAGATCCCTTTTTTGTTTATATTTTTTAATGCTGAAGTAGATACACGTAATGTTACCCACTCGTTAGTTTCTGGAACAAAAAAACGTTTGCGTTTCAAGTTTACCTTGAATTGACGCTTTGATTTACTGTTCGAGAACGATACTTTGTTCCCGCCCATCGCTTTTTTTCCTGTTAATTGACAAATTCTTGACATGACTTCTAAATCTTACTAGTTAAAACTTTCCCTTTTTTGAGGGATGCAAATATACGTGAAATATTCAACAATGCAATGTAAAAATGCATTTATTTTGAACTTTCAGTGTTAAGAATGCGGTAATAATTATCCGAACCAACTACTTGAAAATCAGTATTTAATGATGTTTTTGGAGCTTTTATCCCTGTAGTAAAATTCAAATCAGGATTCACAAATATATGTTGCTCGTCCCACATTTTACCTTCTATAAAGCTGTTCAGGGTGTTCAAGCCACCTTCCACTAATACACTTGAAATGCCCACTTTATAAAGGTTTTCCATGATTTGTGGGATAACATCTCCAGGCTTAAGTTTTATGTAATGCACGTGATCCTTTACTTCAGTTCTAAGGGGATTGAATACCACAATTCTGGCATCCGAATTAAAAATATTGTAAGAGAAAGGTATTTCTTCCCCAGTAATAATAATGCGCATGGGGTTTTTTCCTTCGGCCAAAAGTGTGGTTAAATAAGGATCATCATTCAACACCGTATTTTTTCCTACTAAAATGGCATCTTCATTCGCGCGCATTTGGTGAACTAACTTTTGAGCTTGCTCACCAGAAATTTTATTATCGGATCTGTTCATTGGGATTGGCCATTTACTTATAAAACCATCGGCTGTTTGTGCCCATTTTAAAATAATGTAAGGGCGTTTTTTTTCATGAAATGTAAAAAAGCGTTTGTTTAAATTTCTTCCTTCCGCTTCGCAAATGCCTTGGGTAACTTCAATGCCTGCTTGTTTTAATTTTTCTAGTCCTTTACCTGCAACCAAAGGGTTTGGATCCACATTACAAACCACAACTTTTTTAAATCCTTTGCTAATGATCAGATCCGCGCATGGAGGCGTTTTTCCATGATGACAACAAGGTTCTAAATTCACATACAAAGTACAATCTTTAAGATCAATGTGAGAAGGCAAATTATGTATGGCATTTACTTCGGCGTGCGCTTCACCATATGTTTGGTGATATCCTTCGGCAACAATTTTGTCATCCTTTACGATCACACAACCCACCATAGGATTTGGCGAAACAAAGCCTAAGCCTTTTTGGGCGAGCTCGAAAGCCTTTTTCATGTATAAAACATGTAAATTATCCATTTGGCTAAGGTACTTAATCTATTTTTGATATGATTCATTGGATCATTTTTTTATCTTTGTAAACCTAATTTAATGAGAGTATGTTCGATAGTTTAAGTGATAAGTTAGATAGAGCCTTTAAGATATTAAAAGGCCAAGGAAAAATTAACGAAATAAACGTTGCCGAAACCCTAAAAGAAGTTCGTAAGGCTTTATTGGATGCCGACGTTAATTATAAAGTAGCAAAATCATTTACCGATACGGTTAAGGAAAAAGCCATGGGCCAAAATGTGCTCACTGCTGTTTCACCAGGTCAGCTCATGATCAAAATTGCACATGATGAATTAGTGCAATTAATGGGTGGCGTTAAAGAAGATATTTATTTAGCCGGAAATCCAACCATTATTTTAATGAGTGGATTACAAGGTTCGGGTAAAACAACTTTTACAGGAAAGCTTGCCAATTATTTAAAAACAAAAAAAGGAAAAAAACCTTTAATGGTTGCTTGCGACGTTTACCGTCCTGCCGCTATTGATCAATTGCACGTATTAGGCGCGCAAATTGAAGTAGATGTTTTTAGTAATAAAGAAGAAAAGGATCCTATAAAAATTGCCGAAGCGGCGTTAAAGCAAGCTAAAGAAAATGGCAATTCGGTAGTGTTGATAGATACAGCAGGACGTTTGGCAGTGGATGAAGCCATGATGACCGAGATCGCTAATTTGAAAAAAGCGATCAAGCCAAATGAAATTTTATTTGTGGTGGATAGTATGACAGGACAAGATGCTGTAAATACTGCCAAAGCATTTAATGATCGTTTGGATTTTAATGGTGTTATTCTTACAAAATTAGATGGTGATACGCGCGGTGGTGCGGCATTATCTATTAAAAGCATTGTAAATAAACCTATCAAATTTGTTGGAACAGGCGAGAAGATGGATGCACTGGATGTATTTTATCCGGAGCGTATGGCCGACAGAATTTTAGGAATGGGCGACGTTGTAACTTTAGTGGAACGCGCTCAAGAACAATTTAACGAAGAAGAAGCACGTAAACTTTCGAAAAAAATTGCTACCAATAAATTCGACTTCAACGATTTTATTGCTCAGTTACAACAGATCAAAAAAATGGGTAACCTAAAAGATCTAGTGGGAATGATACCGGGCGTAGGCAAAGCAATTAAAGATGTAGATATTAATGATGATGCCTTTAAAGGAATTGAAGCGATCATTTCATCCATGACACCGCAAGAACGATTAAAGCCTGAATTATTGAACGGCGCACGTAAACAACGCATTGCAAAGGGTAGCGGACAAGGCATTACCGAAGTAAATAAATTACTAAAGCAATTTGAAGAGACCCGCAAAATGATGCGCATGATGAATGATAAAAATGCCATGGCAAAAATGATGCGTAATATGCCTAAGATGCCGGGCAAGTAATTATGAATGATGAGTTATGAATGTTGAATTGTAAATAGAAAAATGTATGGAATTAATTGACGGAAAAAAGATTTCATTGCAATTACAAAGCGAAATTGCTGAAGAAGTAAAAACAATTATTTCCAAAGGCGGAAAGCAACCACACTTGGCTGCTGTACTTGTGGGTAATGATGGTGGCAGCGAAACCTATGTGGCCGCAAAAATAAAAGCTTGCGAAAATGTGGGATTCAAATCAACTTTGATCCGTCATACCAATGAAATTACGGAGGCTGAACTATTGGCCACTGTACATAAATTAAATGCCGATAAGGACATTGATGGCTACATTGTTCAAATGCCTTTGCCAAAACACATTGATGAGCAAAAAATAATTGAAGCAGTTGATCCTGCAAAAGACGTAGATGGATTTCATCCGGTAAATGTTGGACGCATGGTGTTGAGTTTACCTTCATACATAAGCGCAACACCAAACGGAATTGTTGAGCTTATTAAGCGTTACAAAATTGAAACTGCCGGTAAGCATTGTGTGGTTATTGGTCGTAGCAATATTGTTGGTTCACCCATGAGTATTTTAATGGCAAAAAATAATGCTTTTGCAAATTGCACAGTAACAATTTGTCATAGCAAAACAAAAGACATTTCTTTCTTCACAAAACAAGCCGATATTATTATTTGCGCATTAGGCAAACCTGAATTTTTAACTGCAGATATGGTTAAACAAGGTGCAGTTGTAATTGATGTTGGTACAACACGCGTTCCGAGTACTGAAAATAAAAGTGGTTTTAAATTAAAAGGCGATGTGAACTTTGATGCCGTTGCTCCTAAATGTTCTTTTATCACTCCGGTTCCGGGTGGAGTAGGGCCAATGACGATTGCTTCTTTGTTGAGTAATACTTTGCAAGCAGCAAAAAAAGTGATCTACAAATAAATTATTTTATTTTACTTTTTGTCTTGAAACAAAAAGTAATACCCGCCCGAACGTACCGTTCGGTACGGGCGGGAAAAATTCAAGGCCATGCGATTCCTCGCACAAGCCACCGCCCCTAGCACGCATGGCCAGGCCCGCGCACGCGTCTCCGGAGGAAGATTGGGCCGAAAATAAGCTTCTGTGTTTCAAAAATATTTTAGTGCACGTATCCAAAAAAACAGCTGCCTCTTTTTACGGCGCGCGTGAGGGATTGTAGCGGAAATCCTTTTTGCGTTTTTCACGCAAAAAGATTGGAGCGGAAAGCCCGACCCCGAGCTAAGACGATGTTCGAAATGTTGCGAGGGGGAACGCCCAAATAAAAAAAACTAAGATTTATTTTTCTTAATAAACAGAATGTAAAACACATTCCGTGCGATCTCTAACAGCAAAGAGTTTACAGTAGCAGTGATCACAAAAAAGTACGACATGTTATAGCGTTTGTCGCGGTATAAAGCCAAGGCGTATTCTCTGAATAGTTTTGCTTGTGTGAATTTTAATTCTTTTTTACTCGTAGATTGGTTTGATAAACGGAATTTACCTAAAGGCTCAGGAATAACATAACCATTTCCATAAAGCATTAACTCAAACTTCAAGTCAAGATCCGTTGTCCATGTATTTCCGTTGCGGAATTTCGGTTCCGGAATTTGATCATAGGTTTCTTTTCGCCAAACAGAACCGTTTGGTTCGCCAATGGTATTGGAACCGTATAAAAAGTTAGAGCGTATTCCCCATTTGCCTGAGATCCTTCCGCCACCAAATATGAATTTCTTAGTAAAAACCGTTTTGCTTTGCTCGTCGATAATTTGAATAAAGGTATTTACAAGTACAATGTCTTTATTTTCGGGAGCTTCTAAAATATTTACGGCTTTTTCAATGCAAGTTGGTTCCATACCATCATCTGCGCCCAAAAACGACATATACTTTCCGGTAGCATACGTAAATACTTTCTTAAAATTTGCGAGAAGTCCAATGTTAATGTCGTTGGAATAGATCTTTATACGTGGGTCATTATATTTCCTGATAAGTTCCACAGTTTTATCTGTAGAACAATTATCAGAAAAAATGATCTCAATATTCTTGTGAGTTTGCGCTAAACAGCATTGCACTGTTTCGTCAATGAATTGTTCGCCGTTGTAAACAGGAATGCAAATGCTTACTAAAGGCTGTTCCATTTAAAATTACTTCACGCGTTTTAAATAACCATCAGGGGCAACACTGATCAATAATTTATTGTCAATTTGCTTGTCGATCACAAAGTCTGAATTTGTTTTCAAGTATTCAAATACAGCAGTTTTAGGATTGTTACCTACATCCCAAGGACGATCGTACATTCCTTTCGGAAGATCTTCTACAATAGTATCAAATACAACGCAGTATGAACCAACGGTTGTAAAGTTGGCATACATTTGTAATTCAGCTAATACATGATCATGTGTGTGGTTAGAATCCAAAAGAACCATTACTGTTTTCTTTCCGGCCACATGTTTTGCAACTTCTGCAACAATAGCTGGATCGATAGCCGAACCCTGGATCATTTTAATGCGTTTTGCCATTGGATGTGCTTCAATTTCCTTGCGGTTATGATCGCGGATATCAATATCAACTCCTAATACTTCACCTTTACCAATCAACTCCATGATGGATGCATAAAATATCAATGATCCACCATGAGCGATCCCTGTTTCTACAATAAGATCTGGTTTTAATTCCCAAAGCAATTCTTGCATTGCTATCATATCCTGAGGATATTGAATGATAGGGCGACCCATCCACGTAAAATTGTATGAGTAACGATCTCTATTTGAAATATTATTGAATTGCGCCGCAGCGTCTTTTAATTCTTTATTGGTACCGAAGCTTTTTATTAATTCTTCGCGTTCTTTTTTAAATTGTTCTACCGGATTCATCTTTAATTATGTTTAGTTGTTTTGTATTATCTCCCCAAAACTTAAATGGTTCGTAATCGGGGTAGGGATAAAATCCCAGATTTAAATTTATGTGTTTATTATGCTCTTTTAAATAATTCTCTACTAATTCTTTTATGCTGATGGGATTATTGCTGCTGCAATTAATAATACCCTCCACTTTTTGTTGCAATGCGAATATAACTATATTTTCCGAAACCGTTGTAACCGGCAAATAATCACGCATTTGGTCTCCCTTGCTCATATTAAACGTTGGCTCATTTGCTGCCAAGGCCTTTTCCAAAAGTGGTATGATCGACTTCTCACTTTGACCTTTTCCGTACATATAGAACAAGCGTACCCATTTTAAATTAAAAGATAACTTACTTTTCAGGGACTCTAATTCTTGACGGAGTTTATTCTTAGCAATAGGGTAGGCAATGGTTGGATCGCTTTCCATTTCTTCAGTTAACTCACCTTCGCGCATACCATATTCTAAGCAAGTTCCAATTACTGTAAGATCATTTAAACCGTTCGATATGAGGTTTTGAAGGAATTTTGTTTGAGCCGGAAGTTCTTTGGAAATGTGATCTTCGCTTTTAAAATTAGCTAAATGCCCCCAACCTAAATGTATCATTTTGTCGGGGGAATTGAATTTTTTAAACAGATCTTCTTGGTTTGTATCGTATATATCGTACTCCACAAATTGCACTTTATTAAACCACTCTTTTTCTTTGGCCCGAGCAAGATCATTTGAAGTGGCAATAACGGTTATACTTCGTTCTAGTAATTTCTGTACCACATAATTACCAATAAACCCATTAGCGCCTGTAACTAAAACTTTCATTTAGAGAATTTGCAATTTTGGAATTGGAACAACAAATTTACCGCCCCAGCCTTTTACATAATCCAATTGTTTTACGATCTCATCCTTTATATTCCAAGGTAAAATAAGAATAAAATCAGGCTTACTGTCTTTAATGCTTTGTTCGGTAACAATAGGAATATGACTGGCAGGCATGAATTTATTTTGTTTGGCAGGATTTGCATCAACAACAAAGTCGATCATATCTTTTTTTACACCGCAATAATTCAATAGTGTATTTCCTTTGGCTGCCGCACCGTAAGCAACAATTTTTTTACCGGCTCTTTTTTGTTGGATCAAAAATTCGAGAAGGTCGTTCTTTATTTTCTGGATCTTAGGACCAAAGCTTGTGTAATAAGAAATGGATAACATACCCGCATCCTTTTCTTTTTTAAGTAGATCGGCTACTGCATTTCCAATTGGTTTGCTGCTATCATCTTTATGTTTAGCAAAAATACGTAAAGAGCCTCCGTGTGTTGGAATTTCTTGCACATCAAACATCTCTAGGCCATTGGCTTCAAAGATCTGTTTTACGGTTGTGAACGAAATGTAAGAGAAGTGTTCGTGGTAAATAGTATCAAATTGATTGTTGAGCACTAATTGGTATAGATGTGGAAATTCCATTGTGATCACACCTTTTTCTTTCAGAACAAGTTTCATTCCTCCAACAAAATCCATAATGTCCGGCACGTGTGCTAACACATTATTCCCCAGAAGAAGATCAGCTTTTTTACCATCGGCAACCAATTGCTTTGCCAATTTTATCCCAAAGAAATCGATCACTGAATCAATGCCATGATTTTTTTTGGCAGCAGCAGCGGTGTTGGCAGTTGGTTCTATACCAAGTACGGGAATTCCTTTTTCTTTGAAATTCTTTATAAGATAACCATCGTTAGATGCTATCTCCACAACATGAGAATTGGAATTGAAACCAAAACGTTCGATCATCATCTCTGAATATTTTTTGGCGTGTGCTAACCAACTTGTAGAGAAGGATGAGAAGTAGGCGTAATCGCTACTAAATATATCAGATGATTTGTAGTACTCATCAACTTGTACAAGGAAACATTTTTCGCATACCAAAACCTTAAGTGGATAAAACATCTCAGGCTCGTTCAACTGTTTTTCAGTTAAGTAAGAGTTAGACGGCGGACTATTTACAAGGTCAGCAAATTCAGTTTTAACGGGTGTTTTACAAAAGCGACAATTCATAATTTATATTCCTTTAAATGATTGATCAATAAGTGCTAGGGTTTTATCTTTATCAGTGATTTTTGTGATAGGTAAAGGCCAGTTTATTTTAAACGCAGGATCGGCGTAATTCAATCCGCTATCTGCGTTGGATGCATAGTATTCGCTGTGTTGATAAACAAGCTCTGTATCATCTTCCAGAGTTTGAAATCCATGTGCAAAACCTTCGGGAATGTATAAAGATCTTTTATTTTGTTCTGAAAGTTCAGTGCCAAAATGCTGTAAAAATGTTGGAGAATCCTTGCGAAGATCAACGATCACATCATATACCGATCCGCGAATGCATCTTACAAGTTTTATTTCTTTGAAAGGCGGAACTTGATAATGCATTCCTCTCAATGTTCCTTTGTGAGTGTTCCAAGACTGATTGCATTGCACAAATTCTTTTGTGTGCCCGATCTGCTCAAATTCTTTTTTGCAAAATGTTCTTGCAAACGAACCACGATCATCTGTGAGTAATTTCAGATCAACAATATAACTTCCTTTTAATTTTGTTTCGGTGAACGTCATTACTTAGCGCTTGATAGAACTTTCTCTTTTGTTCTGTATAATTCCTGATCAATAAGTGAATTGGCTATTAAGCTTTGAATGGTCTTTAAACGGATAAGTTTTGATTGGCGGAAATTGCTATCGTTAAATCCCATTTCTTCCAATCCTTTTTTCAAACCTTCAATGGCGTCGTTCAAACTTACTTGTGGTTGATGATCGGGCGCTAATTTTGCGAACAGGTCAAAGCTAACTTTATAAGAACGTTTATCGGGTTGCGCGTTTGCGTTGATGCTAATTTCAATTCCATTAAAAGCTTTTTGTACTGCGTAAGCTAACTCTTTTACTTGGTAATTCCATATATTGCTTCCGGCATTTACAACTAAAAAAGGCTCATCAGCTTTTCTGTGCATAGCCCAATCCATGGCACGCGACATGTCTTTTACATGAATAAGCGGACGCCAAGGTGTGCCATCACTTAAAATGGTGATCTTTTTATCAACTATTGCAGCTGCAACAAAATCATTCAATACAAGATCCAATCTTAAGCGATCGCTAAAACCACAGGCGGTTGCAAAGCGTAAGCAGGTTACTTTAAAATTCTTGTCAGCTATTGGCTCAAGATCTTTTTCGGCATAAACTTTTGATTTTGCATAAGCCGTTAAAGGATTAACCTCCGACGTTTCGGTGCGAGGTGCTGTATCAGCAAATCCGTACACGCTACAACTGCTCGCAAATACAAATGACTTTACGCCTTGTTTTTTTGCTTTTTTAGCAATATCTACCGCCGAATGATAGTTGATGTCGAGCGTAGGTTTTTCGTAAACATTACCCATAGGATCGTTTGAAATGGCCGCAAGATAAACTACGGCGTCAAATCCTTTTAGAACGCTTTCATCAAAATTCCTCACATCGCCGTAGAACTGCTGATCAAGATAAGTATCTCCTACCAATCCATTGTTAGTATAGTTTTGGATAAAATAGCCAATATCATAACCCGCTATAAACGCATTAGGATGTTTACTCTTAAGATATTTTACGGCAACCGGGCCAATATATCCGAGGTTACCAATAATTAAAATTCGTTCGTTGTTTACCATATTTTCCAAGGGGCTTTATGTGTTTCCCATAATTCTTCTAATTCGATCTTATCACGCATTGCATCCATGCATTTCCAAAATCCATTATGACGGTAGGCACTTAGTTGTTTGTCGTTTGCTATATCTATTAATGGTTTTTTCTCCCACTGAATTTTATCCATATCTCCTTCCAAGTACTTAAAGATCCCTGGTTCAAGAACAAAGAAACCTCCATTTATCCATACACCATCACCTTCGGGCTTTTCCTGAAATTTTGAAACAACTCCTTTTTCATTCATTTCAATATTACCAAATCTTCCGGGTAATTGTATGGAAGTTAATGTGGCTAACTTTCCAGAGTCTTTATGAAATTTAACCAAAGCATTGAGGTCTACATCTGCAACACCATCACCATAAGTAAGCATGAATGCTTCGTTTTGTACATGTTTTTGGATGCGCTTGATACGGCCGGCCGTGTTGGTTTCAAGACCAGTATCTACCAAGGTAACTTTAAAGGATTCAGAGTTGGTAAAATGCACGTCAACAACGTTTTTTGCTAACTCAACCGTGATATCAGAATTATATAAAAAATAATTGATGAAATATTCTTTGATCAAATGACCTTTGTAACCAAGGCAAACCACAAATTCATTGAATCCATGCTTGGCATAAATTTTCATGATATGCCAGATGATAGGCTTGCCGCCTATTTCGATAATTGGTTTAGGTTTGATGGTTGTTTCTTCGGATATTCTTGTTCCAAGTCCCCCTGCGAGTATAACTACTTTCATTTTGAAAATTTAGAGTCTCAAATATATTAAAATAACGGTAAATATAAAATTTATTGAATAAATGAAAGCCCTTGTACACCAAGTAGTTTGAAGGCATTTTAAAGAAAAGGGATACAAAAAAAAGTTCCCGTTTAATTTAACGGGAATCTTTTTTATAATTACTAAAAATCGCTCTGTATTTTACTGTTTGATGATCTTGTGAAGGCTTGTACCTTTCTCATCATTTACTTTTAATAAATAAATACCGGCATCAACGTTGTTCAAGCGAACTTCAAAATTTCCAATTTGGGAATGATCAGAATAAATTAAAGCGCCTAAAGCATTGTATATCTCAATATCACAAGGAAGTTTTGTTTGAGAAAGTATCACAATGCGTTCGTTGAATGGATTTGGGAATATCTTAGGTTGTTGATCTGCATTAAATTCAGTGACGCCATTACAAATAGTTATGACCTGTGTGAATACAGCAGAATTCCAACAGCCATTTCCATCAGTTCCGGTTACAGTATAAGTGGTGGTTACAGAAGGAGATATAGTTACAAGGAATCCGTTGATGTTACCCGGTTGCCAGGTATAAGTTGAGGCACCATTTGCTGCAATGTTTACAGTTTGACCAGCACACGAAGTTCCAGACCCAGATGTTTGAATGGTTGGTAAAGGATTATTAGTAACTGTAATTGTTGTTACGGCAAACCCTGTGCAGCCTAAAGAATTTGTACCTGTAACAGTATAACTAGTGGTTACAGTTGGTGAAACTGAAATGTTTTGTGCGATGATGGATCCGTTGGTCCAAGTGTATGTGTTGGCGCCTGCTCCTGATAGATTCGCAATATTTCCTTTGCAAAGAGTTGTGATCTCTGAAGAAATGGAAACCGTAGGCGAGGCTTTGCTAATTACACTTATAGTCGACACGCCCGATTGTCCGCAAGGATTGCCTGCTACAACGCTCACATTGCCAGACGTTCCGTTAGAGATCACGCTTATAGTGTTTGTAGAAGAAGTACCAGTCCATCCGCCGGGCAAGGTCCATGTATAAGAAGTGGCACCAGTTACCGGCGCAACGCTATATGTGGTTGCCAGCGAAGAACAAATGCTTGCATTTCCATTTACTGTTCCGGGCGTTGTTGGAGGTCCGGCGCAAGGCGCGTCATTATAAATTTGAATAACCTCGGCAGGAGTTAATACTCTGTCGTACATATAAAAATCGTCTAATTTGCCTTTAAAGTACCTCACATTAGAGCTAGACCCTCTACCTATAGTAATAGGAAAAACATTGTTTGTGTTAATAGTTGCAGCAGTGCTTGTAACAAAACATGTAATGCTTGGTTGAAGAACGCCGTCAACATAGATTTGAATTGAGCCAACCGTAATACCTACACTTGAATTTTGAATGGCAACAATGTGATGCCATGTATTATCAACGGTGGTGGTATTTCCTCTAATGGCTGCTGCGGTAGATTGATCAAATCCATATCCGGTGCAATTATAATTAGCAACTATTTGCCAGATCCCTCCAGCCATAGATGGATTTCCATAATTAAATGGAACCTGAATAACCGTATTTGATGTTTGAGCCCAAAAGGAAACTGAACGCGAAACAGTTCCGGTTGGCCCTGCATTCAGCATCACAATATAATCGGATGTTCCATTGAAGTTGTATGCACAGTTTGGTTGATTGAATCTATCGGTGGTTAATGTGGCTCCGGAAACTGATCCATGATTTAAGTTTGCCTTCATATCATTGGCATTTCCGGTAAACGGCCAGCCGCCAACTAAACCAAGAGTAGGTACCTGAGCTAAGATAGCTTCACCGGTAAGCCAAAAAAGTAACAAGATAAATTTCTTCATGATATGTGTATTTACTACCAAATATAATCTATTTTTTGGACCATCCCTATTAAAAACAAGGCATAAATTGGACCAATAGAGATTTTTTTAGTATCCAATTTTTTTAGTACTTTTAAAGGCTATCATGGCCCCATCAACCCTACCAAATGAGTAAAAAGATCACCATAATTGTGCCTATCTACAATTCCTCTGCCTTTATGAGCAATTTATTGGAAGGAATTGATGCTGAACGCAAAAATTCTAACTGGGATCTGGAATTGGTATTGGTAGATGATGGAAGTAAGGATAAAAGTTTTGATAAGATCGTAGAGTTAAGTAAAACTTACACTTACATCAAGGGAATAAAACTTTCAAGAAATTTTGGT
>Ga0068876_10002761_pt1 | contig 12821 bp, 12 predicted proteins | sample NOAtaG_6_FD_66442 | JGI IMG/M metagenome (GOLD analysis project Ga0068876, IMG submission 66442) | Freshwater lake microbial communities from Lake Erie, under a cyanobacterial bloom - NOAA_Erie_Diel5S_2200h metaG | ecosystem: Environmental > Aquatic > Freshwater > Lake | place: USA: Ohio, Lake... | reverse complement strand
GAGTGAATGTAGGAATCGGAGGATCTGAATATCTTCCGTTGAAATCATGCCCGCCTACCAAATAACATTCGCCGTTAATTTGAATCATTTCTCCTCCACACACACGCATATTCGTATCGGCAATTTGCCGTACGTTTGACACTATGGATGATTGATTCCAAACTGCACTAATCATACTATCGACGTGGATCGCGCTTAACGTTGGAAACGTGCGGTAACCGTTAGCAGTCGAATCCCAACCAAAACCTCCGGTCATGTATAAATATTCTCCCGATTGCACGTATTGCATATTCGTACTGCGCAAAGGATCTGCAAATGCATAAGGAAATACGTTCAATGTTGAACTTCTCCATGTCCATGTAACGGTATCAATTACAATGATATCATTGTTGGCATATTCCACGGGAAAATTATCGTTGGTTGAAAACCCGTGAAGCCCGTTGGTTCTTCCGCCAATGATCAGCCATTTTGCCCCGCTCTTTGCTAAAGCAAACGAATGTGTTGCAGGAACAGAAGACATCGCTACCGGTTCCAGTACTACACCAAAAGGCACTTGTGCGTTGACAGACGTCACCACGAGCATCAGCAATACAAACAAATTTCGCATATCACAAAAGTAAGCGTTGACACTCTTTAAATTACACGGTTTTCGCTATAACAAACGTCTTGAGATGAAATAATTTTCACGAACTTCAACGCATGACCACAGAACAGATTGCTGAATCATTGCAACTTACCGCAAAACTCCAGGAATTACACGGTGAAAATCCTTATAAAGTTAAGGCACTGAGTAACGCTGCGTATAAATTAGATAAAACAGGCATTGAACTCGCAGGAAAATCGTTGCAGGAATTAGAACAAATTGAAGGCATAGGAAAAGGAATTGCCGCTAAAATTGACGAACTACTGAAAACCGGCACCACCAAGGAACTTCAAGAATTGCTGACTAAGACTCCTGTTGGTGTCATTGATATGTTAAGCATAAAAGGACTAGGAGCTAAAAAAGTAGCACAATTGTGGCACGAACTAGGCGCCGAAAGTTTAGGGGAACTGTTGTATGCGTGTTACGAAAACCGTCTCGTAGACCTGAAGGGATTCGGAAGCAAAACCCAAGAGTCTGTAAAAAAGGCGATAGAATATAAAATTGCCAATGCCGGCAAATACCATTACTACGCGGCTTTACCAATTGGAGAAACCATTTTAACTGAACTGAGAAAACTTCATCCCGAAGTACGATTTGAATTTACCGGAGAACTTCGTCGAAAGGAAAATATTATCAGCAGTATACAAATAATTTGTGACGCTAAAATTGAATTAAATGATTCGTTGATCAATCAATTTCCTATTCAAATTGAACTGATTCCGGCTACAACACACAATTTCGGAACATTCTGGTTTCAAACAACGGGAGCACCTGCATTCATGGCGCAATTGGAACAAGAGAAGATTTCAATTGGTGAATACTCGGATGAAGCAGAAGTATTTCGAAATCTCAACTGGAGTTACATTGAACCTGAAATGCGCGAAGGAATCGGGGAAATCCTCATCGCGCGAAAACATCAACTTCCGAAATTAATTGAGGTAACTGACCTGCGAGGCAATCTGCACAACCACAGCAAATGGAGTGATGGCATGAACACCGTGCAAGAAATGGCCACGTTCTGCCAAGAAAAAGGCTTCGAATATTTTGCTATTTGCGATCACTCTAAATCTGCTTTTTATGCCAATGGACTGTCCGAAGAACGTGTGCTTGAACAACACCGTGAAGTAGATCAACTCAATGCAACTTTAAATAATTTTAAAATTTTTAAAGGAATTGAATCGGATATTTTAAACGATGGTAACCTCGATTACGATCCTGATATTCTGAAAACGTTTGACTTGATTGTCGCTTCTGTTCATTCCGTTTTGAAGATGGATGAAGCACGTGCAACCGCTCGATTGATCAAGGCTATTGAAAATCCTTACACGCGTATTTTGGGTCATCCTTCCGGACGGCTACTATTATCTCGTGAAGGATATCCGCTGGATTACAAAAAAATTATTGATGCATGTGCCGCGAATAACGTAGCTGTTGAATTAAATGCGCATCCTTATCGACTGGATATCGATTGGCGCTGGATTCCGTACTGTATGGAGAAAGATGTTTTAATTTCCATCAACCCCGATGCGCATGAAAAAGAAGGTTTGCTTGATGTAAAATGGGGAATAATCAGCGCACGCAAAGGATGGCTCACGAAAGAACATTGCCTGAATGCCAAATCACTTGCGGAATTTGAACAATGGCTTCAAAGTAAATAACAGAAACCTTATCTTAGAGAAATTAGTTCAAATTGAATGGCACTGCTCAATTCCATAGCTTCTTGGATCATGGTGAAACGAATGCACCAGATCGACTTGTTTCGGAAATATCCGCATCAGGTGCAGGAAGAAACATTTGCAAAACTGATGGAAGCCGGTGCTGTTACCGAATTTGGCAAACAATACAACTTTTCCGAAGTACGACACATAGGTGATTTGCAACAACGTCTTCCCGTGCAGTCTTATGAAGAAATGCAACCGTGGATTGATCGTTTGCGCAGAGGTGAACAAAACTTATTGTGGCCTTCTGAAGTGAAATGGTTCGCTAAATCCTCAGGAACAACAGATGCGAAAAGCAAGTTCATTCCGGTAACGCGCGAGTCGTTGGAAGATTGCCACTACAAAGGCGGCAAGGATATGGTATCCATTTATTGCAGTAACTATCCCGATCATCAGTTGTTCACCGGTCGTAACCTGGCATTGGGCGGAAGTCATACCACCGATTTCTTCGGCGATTACGAATCGTATCACGGTGATGTTTCTGCAATTATTATTCAGAATCTTCCTATGTGGGCCGACTTCTTCCGCTTACCTAATCTTTCCATTGCGTTGATGAGTGACTGGGAAGAAAAGCTGGAGCAAATGGCTCGCTCTACTATGTATGAAAATGTAGTGAGCCTCGCCGGAGTTCCTTCCTGGATGATGGTTTTGATGCGTAGAATTCTGGACATCACCGGCAAAAATAATATCGGTGAAGTATGGAACGGATTGGAGGTATATTTCCATGGCGGAGTGAACTTCACACCATATAAAGAACAGTTTAATGAGCTGTTTGGTAAAGAAATTCGTTATCTGGAACTGTATAATGCTTCGGAAGGTTTTTTCGGAATACAAGATGCGACTGCCACTAATGATCTGCTATTGATGTTGGATTATGGCATCTACTATGAATTTATCGAACAACCTTATTGGAACACAGCTAATCCTCCAACAGTTACTTTGGATCAGGTTGAAGTTGGGAAAAACTATGCGGTAGTCATCAGCTCTACCGGAGGATTATGGCGCTACCAAATAGGAGATACAATTCAGTTCACTTCAACTAATCCATACAAGTTTCGTATCGTTGGGAGAACCAAACATTTTATTAATGTTTTTGGGGAAGAACTGATGATTGAAAATGCGGAACGCGCGCTTCAGGTGGCCTGCGAGAAAACAGGTGCATGTGTATGTGAATATACTGCTGCACCGGTGTTTATGGATGCTCAAACCAACAAAGGCGCGCACGAATGGGTAATTGAATTCGATCGCGAACCGGTAGACATTGATTGGTTTACAGAACTATTCGACAATGCACTTAAATCTGTCAATTCCGATTACGAAGCGAAACGATTCAATAATTACATATTGCATCCGCCGGTAATTCGCGTTGTTCCGCACGGCACCTTCTATAACTGGATGAAAAGCAGAAATAAACTGGGAGGCCAACATAAAGTGCCGCGACTGAGTAACGAACGTACACATGTAGAAAGCGTATTACATTTCGACAAGAACTCATCCGGTAATGTGGCTTAATTTTTGAAATTAATAAGCATGAGAATTTTCATCCTTCTGCTGGCTATGATCAGTGTTGCCTTTGTTCAAGACAGCAAAAGGAAAAATGCGACCATTCGTCAGCGTTCACAGTTAATGGTCACTGATAACATTGGCAATGTTTATCTCTGTTACAATGACCGGATTTTGAAGTACGATGCAGAAGGTGTTTTTATTAAAGAATTCAGCAACAAAAATTTCGGCAACATCGCTCACGCCGACGCCACCAATGCATTACGAATTTTGCTGTTTTACAAAGAAGTCAGTCGGATTATTTTTTTAGATAATACCTTAAGCATTAATGCAGAGCCCGTGCAACTTGAAACGATGGGCTTTCCAAATGCACAGCTGGCTTGCACTTCCATGGAAAACGGACTTTGGTTGTATGATCAGGACAACTTCGAATTGATTCGACTCAACCGAAATTTACAAATCGAACAACGCACCGGCAATTTGGGACAAGTGTTAAACATTTCACTTCAGCCCAATTTTATGGTCGAAAAGAACAACCGACTATTTGTAAATAATCCCACAACGGGAATAATGATCTTTGATATTTACGGAACGTATGCAAAGACTATTCCGATCAAAAATTTGACAAGTTTCCAGGTTTTGGAAGACCGCATCATTTATTTTGAAGAACAAAAACTAAAGGCGATTGATTTGCTTTCCTACGTGGATATCGAATACAAAGACAGTGAATTTCCGGGGGCACTCAACGTGCGGCTCGAGAAACAGAAAATGGTAGTGCACTATAACGACAGCTGCACCATCTATAAACAACAATGACCACCGGTCGGGTGGTCATTGTAATGCAATCAGATATTTTTAAAACGGTAAATCGTCGTTTTGATCTCCGGAACTGAAAGTTGTGATATCAGGCATTGGCGCTGATGTTGAAGCAGGAGCTTGTTGCTGCTGACCCGCACCACCTTCAATTTTCCAGGCTTCAACGGTATTGAAATAACGAATTTCATTCGTACGCTTGTCCGTATACTCCCGTCCACGCAAATTGAAGAATACTTTTACTTCTTGTCCTTCATTAAATCCATCAATTAAGGAACAACGATCCTGAACCAATTGAAAAGTAATGTGCTGAGGATACTGTGATGAATTGTCTGTTAATACAAAATCACGCTTTCTGAATTTCTCTGAAACCTGTTGCTCAGGAAACTTCTTTTTAATAACTCCGGTAATGTTAAACATGTCTATAAAAAATTAGGATGGATTAAAGATAGGTGAAGCAGATAAAGTGCATCAAAAAAACTGGTCACTATTTATTAACATCAGTGCGTCGCCATTAATACCAGCCACGCTTCGTGCACATTTCCTTCATCCAACAAACGCGCGGCAATATGATGCAGATGTTCCTCCAACTTCTCCCTATGCTGACCGTACATTTCAAATGCTTCGTTTATTGCACCCGAATTACGATAATGCAATATCGCCTCTTCTTCAGGCAAACGCTCCACATTGCCCAACTGCCCCAAATGATTTCCCGTCAACACTTTACTGTTGCGTATATGCGCTGGAAGTTGATCAACGCCAATACCGATAGTCGTTAATGGTTTCGCTACCTTAAACAAGGACGAACCCGAATTGCGACTATACCAATCGCCACCTAAACGGCCAACAACATCAATTTTGTGCTGATCGATCATATTCGTTTCGGGATCGAGAATATCTTCCGAGACATGAATCATCACTACTTCCGCAATAACTAAATTTCCTGCACCGCCTTGTGTCCCCAACTCCACGATATCCTTAACAACACATTCCAACTGCACGGGAGATTCTTTAACGCGAGGTGGCTTCACTTTTAACGAAGGCTCTTCCGTAAGTCCGGCTTTCACAAACTCGTTGACGCCTTTCGGATATTCTGTACTGGCTAATGACACTTGTTGCACCAAATCGTAGTTCACAATATTGATTACCACTTCAGGCACAACACGAACATTATCTAATGTGTTCTTGGTTTGGCCTGTTCTTCCACTTCGTGCAGGCGAAAAAATAACAACGGGCGGATTCGCGCTGAACACATTGAAAAAACTAAACGGACTTACATTGACATTTCCTTCTGTATCGATGGTAGATGCGAATGCGATAGGTCGTGGTGCGATAGCGTGCAACAAATATTGATGCACCTGCGCAGTTTTTAAATCTTTAGGATCAAGTGTCAGCATGGCGCAAATGTACGGTTAACGCGGGATAACGGACAACATTTTCAATGTGTGAATCTTGTTACCTTTGAGCATGTCAAAAACAGTTCTTATTACGGGCAGCACCAGCGGAATAGGTTTGGGAATTGCCCGTGAATTTGCGAAAGCAGGGTACAACATCGCATTTAACGGCCTCGAAAATAATGGGGCAGCAATAGCGCAAGAAGTCGGTAATGAACTTGGTGTGAAGGTGTTCTTTTCATCTGCTAATTTATTGCAGGAAAGCGCCATTGAACAGATGATCAAAGAAGCCACAGAACAACTCGGACCTATTGATGTGCTCGTGAATAATGCCGGGATGCAATTTGTATCTCCTATCGAAAATTTTCCGGGTGACAAATGGAATGCGATTATCGGATTGAATCTAAGTGCTGCATTTCATACTACGAAACAAGTGATGGGCAGTATGAAAGATCGCGGGTTTGGACGTATCATCAACATTGCATCTGCCCATGGATTAGTCGCGTCTGAATTTAAGTCGGCGTATGTTGCAGCAAAACATGGATTAGTAGGGCTGACAAAGGTAACCGCGTTGGAAGGAGCGCCTCACGGCATTACCGCTAATGCTGTTTGCCCCGGATACGTTGATACTCCTTTGGTTCGCAATCAAATCAGTGATCAGGCGAAAAGCCACAACATGACGGAAGAAGAGGTGATTGCTAAAGTAATGCTGGTAAAACATGCGGTGAAGAAATTTGTAAAAACAGAATCCCTGGGCGCGCTTTGTGTTTTTCTGGCTTCTGAGCATGCTGAATTGATTACCGGAACTGCAATTCCTGTTGACGGTGGTTGGAATGCACAATAAGCCGATGTAAATGATAGCTTTGTAACGGATGAATCCCAAACACCTGTTCGATAAAAAACATGTTTCCCTGGCACTGCAAGGTGGCGGAGCGCATGGTGCTTTTACATGGGGCGTTTTAGATCGCCTGCTGGAGATTGATGAAATCGTGGCAGAAGGAATTTGTGGAACCAGCGCGGGTGCTGTAAATGCTGTAACCCTCGCTTACGGATTGCATATCGGAGGACCGGATAAAGCCAAAGAATTACTGGAACAGTTGTGGAAACAGATTGCGAAATATGGCAGCTATTTGTTTAAGCCCGCAGCGTGGGACCAAACGATGAATTTCGGCAATATGAATTATTCGCCGGCATACATGTGGTTTAATTCCATGCAGCAAGCTTTTTCGCCTTATCAACTTAATCCGTTCAATTACAATCCGCTTCGTGATGTATTACTGGATTTAATCGACTTCAAAGAGTTGCGTCACTATAACACGAAAAAATTATTTGTGTGCGCAACCAATGTAAAATCAAACAGGGCGCGTGTGTTTCACAATCATGAAATAACTGTTGAAGCAGTTTTGGCATCAGCGTGTTTACCATTCTTGTTTCAGGCAGTTGAAATAGATGGTGAATATTACTGGGACGGCGGCTACATGGGAAATCCTCCGTTAACGCCTCTCATTGCGGAAACATCGAATCATGATGTCGTTTTAGTAAAAATCAATTCCATTAATATTCATAAGTTACCGGTAACAGCGCGTGATATAGCAGAACGTGTAAACGAAATCAGCTTTAACTCTTCGCTGATCAACGAAATGCATTTAGTGCATTACAGAAACGAATTGTTGCGTCGCGGCATGACTTTACCGGAACAAAACCGCGAAATATTTGTGCATTGCATTAGCGGTTACGATGTGCTTGATCCGCTCTCCTACTCGAGCAAACTAAATACGTCATACGATTTCCTTTTGTATTTAAAAGAACAAGGTCGTCGTATTGCGGATAAATGGTTGGATGAAGAATACGACAAAGTTGGCATTCGTTCGACATTTGATATCGAAGAACATTTCCTGAATAAATACTAAGCGCGGTTACTAATAAACTGTCGTATTGCTGCTGCGGATTGCGGTATTGCCTCCAAATTCAACGTATGTCCGACGCGATCCAACAATTGCCATTGCGCACCCGGAATTAATTCCGCCACTTCAAGTCCGATTGGCGCCGGAATCAGTAAATCTTCTTTTCCGTGCATCACCAATGCCGGCAGGCGAATTTCCGGCAAACGGTGGCGGTAATCCCCGCGTGCTTCGGTGCCCTGCATCAACTTCAGTATCTGATGCGCGTTGAGATCATTCCCTGCCCGCAATGCTTTTAAGGTATCAACAGGAATAAGCGGATTTTCGTAATAACTCGCACCTAACACGGTGGGCAACATGACATCAATTAGGTGCGCATAACCGCCCATCTTCACTGCTAACTTCCACGATTCGCCCATAGCGGTAAACAGTGGCGTCGCACGCGCGAAAGTGCTCATCAACACAATACCTTTCACTACTTCCGGATGACGAGTCGCCACGTGCTGCGCAACTCCACTACCGTAGGATAAACCTACCAACCATACCGATTCGGAACTTAATTGTCGAATTAATGCAGCTACTGTATCCGCATGCGCATCATAACTTAAAAATTCATCCGGCTGATCGGATTTCCCCTGAAACAATAAATCCATCAGCACAATCCGAAAATCACGTTCCAGTCCTTGAGTAACGCCCAACCACGATCCTGTATTTTGCGTTAATCCATTTAAGAATACTATGGTCGCAGGTGCCGTTGCATTACCCCTAATTTCATAGTACATCTTATTCCCATCCGGTAATGTGAAATACATAGTTGTGTGATTTAGTTACTCCATTTCAAAATTAACCTTTCCGTGTTGTTGATGACTAACTTTACTGTAAATTGGTATTATGTCCCCTACAAGCTCCGAAACGCCTCAATTATGCGGAACTGTTATCACCACTGACAGTTACCGAATCGTGTTTATCAACACGGAAGTGCAGCAACTGTTGCAATTAAATGTGGGCGATCTATTAAAACCTGAACTGCTGGCCCATCTGGAAAATTATTCCTTCAGCGAGCATACATTGCCGGATGGCAACTTCTTATTTCTACTTCGTCGTCACCAAGTTGAAACTTCTGTTTCACGTTTACAAACTTATCAGGAGACACTTATTGAACTTTCCAGTTCCTCACTCATTACAGAACACAACCTTACCGAGGCGCTCAAAGAAATTGTCGTGAAAGCTTCGCAGGCATTGCAGGTTTCGCGCATTAACATCTGGACCATCAACGATAATTTTGCTTCGATTTCCAGCCTTATCAATTACGACAGAAACCGAGGACCCTTTTTGGATAACCTCACACTGGAGCGTCATGAGTTACCAAAATATTTCCGGTTGATGGAAACGGAAAAAGTAATTATTACGCACGATGCAGCAAGCGACACCAACATGCAAGAGTTGCTGACATCATACATCATTCCCCTTGGCATTTATTCATTGATTGATGTGCCTTTGCGAATCGCAGGTCGTATGGTGGGTGTGATGTGTTTTGAAGACACGGAACGACGTCGCGAATGGACGGTTACCGAATCGAAATTTGTTACGGCCGTTGCACAAATTGTTTCACAAACCTTCGAAACATGGCAACGTATTCAGGTACAGGATAAATTGAGCGCTGCGTTGGAAGAGAAACAAGTGGTGTTGAATGAAATGAATCATCGCATCCACTCGAATTTGTCATTAATTGAAGATTTGATTGAAGCACAAGCCAACAAGGCCAAGGATGAAGAACACCGTGCACTGATTCGTGAATTGAAATCGCGTGTGGCTTCCATGGCCATGATTCACAAACAACTTTATCGGACCAGCGAACCGGGCTACATCAATTTCCGGGACTATCTGCTCGATCTCGTTACGCGCATGAAGCCTATTGCCGGCGCACATCATCTGGAGTTGCGAACCTTGCTGGATAATTGTTCTGTACACGTGAATCATGCTCTGTACGCCGCGATGATCATTAATGAATACCTCATGCAAATGATGCAGCAATCAGAAAGCAACATGAATAAGCGGGAAGCAACAATTAAGTTGAACGTTCAGAGCAAACAAATTTCCATTTTCATTGAAACCGCAGCTGCAGGCGGAGTTACCACAGTAAAAAGTCCTTCCGATAATTTAATTACAGAGTTACTGTTGCGCTTGAAAGCCACCGTAGAAGTAGTGCCCGGCAAGCACTTCGGGTTTGTCTTTTCTGTGTAACTTTGGATTATTATGGAAACGCCGGAACCGAAGAAGAAGTGGTTGAAATACGCAGGGTGGGGCGCATTCTTATTCTTCCTGATCAAAGGATTGTTGTGGCTGGCCGCTTTATGGTTTGGCGCCGAATTGTTCCGCGATTAAATTTGGGTTACGTTCATAACGGTTGCTTCACCACTAATTGTAGTTTCTCCTGAAGCAACATCTACAATCAACGTCTCCACCGTTGCACGATGCTTTTCTTTATTCACTTCTTTCACAGTCATCCGCACTTCATATGTCGTATCCACGTACATCGGGCGCATGAAAGCCATACTCTGCTTCAGATAAATGGTACCTTCTCCGGGAAACAACGTTCCAAACACCTTTGAAAATACTGCACCGCCCAAAAAACCATGCATTATTGGTCGTTTAAACATGGTAGTTGCTGCATATGCTTCATCCAAATGGACAGGATTTTTATCACCTGTTACTTCCGCAAAGCGCACTACTTCTTCCTGTGTAAATGAAAAGCTGTGTGTGTAAGTTGTTCCAACATCAATCATAGGAGTTCTGTTTTGTTGTAAATATAGAAAGCTTCACCACGACAATAACATTGTTAATGATTTCACCACATTAACATGATCACTAGGCAATATGCGAATCCGATTTTTGCTTCGAATAACAAATTCACAATTCGAAGATTATACATTCTAAACCGATAAAACAGGAATAAATACGGATTAAAGGTCATTATCTAACGACAAGTATTCGATTTTGCTTGACAAATCTATGAATAATACGTACCTTTGCGCCCTGAATTCCGAAATCGAATTCAAAACGCTGAAAAACAATTAATTACAACACCTAGCCATGAGCAACAAAAACTTCTTCGAAAACTGGATGGAAACCCAACAGGAATTCATGAATAATTGGATGGAGACATCTAAAAAAATGCAGGATGCAATTGCAGCCGGCAAAACTCCTGAAGAAGGAACTAAAATATACAACGAGTGGTTGAATAAGCAGAACGAGCTTACACGCAAAGCTGCTGAAGCAACAACAGGTCAGGTTACTGAAGCATTTAAATCGGTTAACGATAAACAGAAATCCGGCGTTGAAGAATGGTCTGCTAAAATGAACGAATGGATGAAGCAACAGCAGGATTCTTACAGTAAGATGAATGATATGTTCCGTAACTGGAGCAGCTCTTTCACCGGCAACAGCTGGATGAACGACGGGATGAAACAGATGGAACAAATGCGTAATCAATGGATGAACGCGTTCAATCAGCCTACTAATTCCTTCGTGCCATTCATGAATTTTTGGAATGATGCAACTACTAAAAACGCATGGTTCGACATGAACAACATGAACCAGGGATATGCGCGTTTCGTTGAAATGTGGCAGCCTTTTGTGCAAGCAATGACCAAGAACAATGTTCAATGGGATCAGTTGAATCAGTATTTCCGCCCGGAAATGTTTAAAGAAATGTTGGATAAGAACATGGCTTTCTTGTCACCGAATTTCTTTAACGAACAGATGCAGCAAATCAATCATTGGAATGATATGGCGAACAACTATAATCGCCATGCCTACGAACAGTGGGTAAACGCAATGCCTGAAAACATGCGCGGTTATTTGCCACAATACAATTCTTTTGCAGCGCCGAATACTGCTAACTATTTCCAGAAAATGATTCTTCCTGTGATTCGTTTGGTGAATCCGGGCAAGGAAACTGAAGTTCAGGAGAACATGGCTGCTGTTGCTGAGAAAGCCGGTATTGCTGTAAATAAAATTTATCAGTTCCAGCAACACTTGTACACCACAGGCACAAAGGCTTGGGAAAGTTTCATCACTGAAAATTATGAGTTGTTCAAGAATGGAACCGACATGAGCAACTCTCAGGAAGTTTACAAGAAGTGGATTGCAACTGCTGAGGAGGCTTACACTCGTTTATTCCAGAGCGATGCTTATTCTGCATTGCAGGGCGAATTATTGGATTTGCAATTGGAAATCAAACAGCACAACGATAAAGTTGCTGAAGCAATGATGCAAAATCTTCCTGTGGTATTGCGTTCTGAAGCTGATGATTTGTATGCAACCATTTACGAATTGCGTAAGCGTGTATATGCTTTGGAAAAACAATTGAATGGTGATGCTGCAGAAGCGAAAGAAGTAAAGACTTCTAAGAAGAAAGCAGCTACAGCATAATTAATTCCTGTTATTCGGATTGTTATGAACGAGAAAGTGATCAAAGACTTAGCGGAAGCCGGAGCCAAAATGGCCAAAGGGTACGACAATCTGGTAAACGTGGATAGTGTTGAAATCGGCACTACACCTAAAGAGTTGGTGCATACAGTAGATAAAGTAAAACTGTATCGCTATGTGCGCTCAACTCCCGCAACAATCAAAACTCCGTTAATTATTTCGTATGCACTGGTAAACCGGTACGAAATGATGGACTTGCAACCGGATCGCAGCTTTATCGCCAACCTGTTGCAATTGGGCCTTGACGTTTATGTAATCGATTGGGGTTATCCAACAAAAGCCGATCGCTACTTGACGTTAAGCGATTATGTCAACTGGTACATCAATGATGTTGTTGACTTCGTTCGCAAGTCGCACG